>Ga0307509_10009369_pt1 | contig 12266 bp, 10 predicted proteins | sample 10_EM_MG_FD_202245 | JGI IMG/M metagenome (GOLD analysis project Ga0307509, IMG submission 202245) | Populus trichocarpa ectomycorrhiza microbial communities from riparian zone in the Pacific Northwest, United States - 10_EM | ecosystem: Host-associated > Plants > Roots > Unclassified | place...
GGTGCGTGATCGCCTGGTACCCCGGATCCGCCACCATCTGGCTGAACGCCTCGCGGCTCGGATAGCGCACGATCACGACCGCGTCCCATGCCTGGCCGTCCTCGGCCACGAGTGCATCGCTCGCGATCCCCGCGTACGTGATCGCTCCGCCGACCTTCAAGAGGAACGGCTCGATCGCATAGGCGTACGCCTCGTACTGCTCGCGGCCGCCCTTCGCGAAGCGCAGCAGGTTGATCATCACCACCTCGCCGTCGATTCCCTGATCGAGGAACCGCTTCAGATCCGCGCCGCGCGGATTCACGCCCATCGGCGGACTGTACGCCAGGACGGATCCGGTGAATCCGCAATCGTGCGTATTGACGCCGACCCGCCTCCGGCCCATCCATGAACCATGAGGCAGCGGCGGTTCGTGAGGGGACGAGATGCAGGGGGGGCCAAGCTCGGCGGTCGTCACGAGCCCCGCGGCACGTTCCTCGGCCGGATGTCGTCGCTGTTCGGCAGACCCATGCTGGTGACCGATCGCGGCTTCTCGTACACCGTGCACGACCGTGACACCGGGCTCGAGTTCGCCGCGGTGTCGGAAGACGGCGGCGCGGTGTTTCGGGGCGCGGCCAAGGATGCGAAGCGCCTCCGCCCCGTGCTCGCGGCCTTCGACGCACTGCTCGACAAGACGCCGGCCGCGGAGTGCCGGCTCGAGCTCCCCGCCGGAGACGGCAAGCTCGTCGTCATCGGCGTGAAGAACGGCGCAGCATTCGAGGAGCTCGCGAGCCGCGAGCCGCTCGACCCGCCAAGCGCTCAGCGACGATCGATCCGACCGAGCACGCGATAGAACAGGCCGGTCACGAACGGGACGGGCACCACGAGGTAGGCGACGAGCGCGATCGACGGGACCACCGCGCCGATCGCGGTCGCGAGCGCGTAGCCGAGCGCCGGCGCGAACGTGGCGTAGCGGCTGTAGTGGAGATAGCGCTGGCTGATCTCCGGTCGGATCAGCGCCGGACGAAACGTCGCGTAGACCCACGCGACGCCGTGCGCGAGCGACGCCGCGATCAGATGGATGCCGTAGATCACGACCGCGGTCCGGTCGGTCGGATAGCGGCTGACGAGCGCGCCGGAGAACGGGATCAGGGCGACCAGGCCGAGGAACAGGAGGTTCAACCAGACCAGCGGATGGTCCGCGGCGCGGATCTGCTCGGACTGGGTGCGGTTACCGAACCACAACATGCCGAGCGTCACGAACGTGAGCGCGTACGGCAACAGCGTCGGCGCCATCTTCACGAGCGCGCCCGGCAAGTCGTCGAGGGCGGCCTCGGGAACGCGGACCTCGAGCACGATCAGCGTCATCACGATCGCGAACACGCCGTCGCTCAGCGCTTCGAGGCGATGGGGCGAGCCTTGCCCCGGGATGTGCGCTCGCTCGGTCACTCGATGTGCGCGCCGGCGGCGACCCAGGCCGCGAGCTCGGCGCGCTCCTCGTCGGTGATCTTCGTCTTGTTGTTGAACGGCATGTTCGCGAGGTCGTACGCGCGGTACTTGATCCGCGGCGCCATGGTTTTGATCTGCTCGGGCGTGTCGAGCATCATGCCGAGCGGCGCGGCGTGGAACATGTCGTCGGAGGGCTTCAGGCTGTGGCACGGCACGCAGCGCACCGCGATGATCTCCTGCGCGCGGCCGAACTTCACGGGGTGATCGATGCCGAACTTGGGCTTCTGATCGATCCGGGTCACCACCATCAGGCCGGTGATCGCGATGCCGCCCATCACGAACGCGGGCGCGAGCCAGGCGCCCTTCAGGAGCTGCTTGCCGCCGCCCGTGTAGCGGATGTTCATGAAGTGGCGGATGCCGGCGCCACCGACGCAGACGATGATCAGGATCAGCCAGTTGAGGTGGTGGGTCGTCGCGGCCGAGAAGTGGTTGCTGACCATGATGAAGATCAGCGGAAACGTCAGGTAGTTGTTGTGGATGCTGCGCGCCTTGGCCTGGATCGAGAGCTTGGGGTCCTGCTCCTTGCCCGACACGGTCGCCGCGACGAGGCCGTGCTGCGACGGCACGATCACCGACCACACGTTGCCGGTCATGATCGTGCCGATCAGGACGCCGGTCTCGATGTAGGCGGCGCGGCCGCTGAACACGAGCGTGAAGCCCCAGATCGCGCCGAACAGGAAGATCACGGACAGCGCGGTCGCGAGCCGCGGGCGGTGCTCGCCGAGCGTGCGCCAGATCGCGTCGTAGATCAGCCAGCCGCACAGGAGCGAGCTCGCCGACAGGAGGATCGCGATCATCGGGCCGACGTCGTGGACCGACGGATCGACGAGGAACGCTGCGCCGTGGAAGTAGTAGACGATGACGAGGAGGCAGATGCCGGTCGACCACGCCGTGAAGTTCTGCCACTTGAACCAGTGCAGCGTGGCGGGCATTTCACCGGGCTCGAGCAGCTTCTTCTCGACGTCGTAGAATGCGCCGGAGTGCAGCATGTAGATCTTGCCCTGCGAGAGCCGCGACAGGTCCTTCGACTTCTCGAGGTTGCGATCGAGCCAGTTGAACAGCATCGAGTTGCCGACCCACATGATCCCGGCGATGACGTGCGCCCACCGGAAGATCACGTCGAGGAGCTCGCTCAACTGCACGGCGCCACTATAATGCGAGTCATGCGCTGGACGCTCGTTCTCGCCCTGCTTGCGGCGTGTGGCAAGTCCGATCCGAAGACCCCGCCGCCGGAGCCTCCGCACGAGGAGGCCAAGCCGCCGCCGCCGGTGGTGATGGCACCGACCGGGGACAACGGTAGCTGCACGCTGAGCGCGACCGGATCGGTCACCCTCGACGAGACCACGCCCGCCGAGGCGCAGACGAAGTACTGGATGACGGACGCGGAGCTCGGATCGGCACCGAACCCCGGCTTCGTCGTCAGCTGCAAGGGCAAGCAGTTCCGGATCTCGCTGGTCTCGAGCCCGAACGCGACCGTCGAGTTCAAGGCGAAGGACTACCCCGTCGCGGGCAAGAACCCCGACGTGTCGGTCCTGGGGCGTGTCGGCGACAAGCCGCTGCAGGACTTCGCCGGCAAGGTCAGCATCACCGCGTTCGATGCGTCGCACATCGCGGGCACGATCGACCTGACCGCGAAGCCGCAGCAGGGATCCGGGACCGTAGCGATCAAGGGCACGTTCGACGTGAAGTGCACGCGCTGGGGCAAGTGCAATCACTGACCGCGTAGCTGGCCGAGCGCCTTCACGAGCGACGCGCCCGAGCGACCATCGACGAGCGCGGCCGCGAGGTCGCCCTTCGCATCGAGCCGCGCGCGCACCGTCTTGACCGTGAACTGCTTCGGGTCGAGGGCCTTGCCGACCTCGCTCCACGCGATCGGGGTCGACACGGTGGCGCCGTCGGTGCCGCGCAGCGAGTACGGCGCGACGAGCGTCTTCGCCATGAACTGCTTGTGATCGAGGAGGAGCTTGCCGCCGCGCTTGTCCTTCTCGTTCTCGACCGTGATCTTGTCGGGCATCAGCTTCATCAGCAGCGTCGCGATCCCGCGCCCGAACGCCTCGGCGTCGTCGAACGTGTGGCCGGGCGCGAGCGGCACGAGGACGTGGAGGCCGCGCTGGCCGCTGGTCTTCACCACGCTTGGCAGCTCGAGCAGCTCGAGCGTGCGGCGGACCGCGAGCGCGACCTCGATCAGCTCGGCGAACCAGGTCGTGCGCTCGCCCGGATCGAGATCGAGCATCGCCCAGTCGGGCTCGGCGATCGTCGCGAGGCGCGAGCCGAACGCGTGGTAGGTCAGGCCGGCCTGGTTGACCATCCACAGCAGCGCGTCGCCGTTCTCGATCACGATCCGGCGCACGCCGTCGACCCACGCGGCGCGTACGTAGTCGGGCGCGCGCGGCGGCATCCGGTGCTGGTACCAGTCGAACTCGTCGATCCCGTCGGGCCAGCGCTGGATCACGACGGGGCGATCGATCAGGTGCGGCAGCATCACCGGCGCGACGTCGCGGTAGTAGCCGACGAGGTCGCGCTTGCACACGCCGTCGCGCGGGTAGAGCACCTTGTCGGCGTTCGACAGCGGCGGTGGCGGCGACAGGCTGCGCCGGTAGAGCAGGCTCGAACCAGGTTCGAGCTTGCTCCCGAGCGAAGCGAGGTCGATGCGATCGACCGGCGCGTCACCGACGGGGTGCGCGTGCCAGCCGGCGGCGTAGTCCCCGTGCTTCGCGCGCGCGACCACGCCGCGCAGCCCGAGCTCCTTCGCCGCGAGGAGGATCCGCTGGACCGTGCCGGCGAGCGCCTCCGACGGCATCAGCGGTTGGGGCGCACCGGCGAGCAGCCGGGTCAACCGCGCGCGCCGTTCGGCGAGCGGCAGGCCGCGCAGGTCATCGTCGCCATCCCACAGCAGGTCCCAGCAGATCAGCACCGCGGAGGTCACGTGGGTGGTCTTCGCGACCGCGGCGCGCAGATGCTCGAACGAAGGTGCGCCGCGATCATCGAGCACGCACACCACACCGTCGATCGCGAGCTTCGTTGCGGCGAGCTTGCCCAGCGCCATCGCGATCTGCGGAAACGTCGCGGTCCAGTCGCGAAAGTCCATCGCGGCGAGCCGGGTCTCGGTCCCGCTCCGGGTCGCGAGCATCCGGTGGCCGTCCCACGCCGGCTCGACGAAGTCGTGCTTTGGATCGGATCCGACCGTGATAGCGCTCAGCGTGAACTGGCGCGCGAACGAGAAGACGTTGTCGTTGTGACCGTACTTGCGCTTCTTCTTACGCGGCGCGGCCACTCAGCCCCACGCAAGCCGGATCGCCTCGGCGATGCCGCCGCCCTCTCCCGCCGCGCGCGTCAGCGCATCGCTCGCCTTGGCGCGCACGAAGTCGGGCGCGTTGCCCATCACGAACGAGCGACCCGCGACCTCGAACATCGGCACGTCGTTGACCCAGTCGCCGACGACGACCGCCTCGTCGACCGTGCAGCCCGCGCCGCGACACAGCTCCGCGAGCGCGGTGCCCTTCGACGGCCCGTTCGCACGTGCCAGGATCGCGTGCTTGCCCTCGTAGCGGAAGATCGGGAACGCGACCGAAAATAGATCCTGCTCCTTCAGCAGCGCGTGCGCGGCCTGGATCGGTCCGGCCTCGCCGATCGCGACCGCGGCGAGCGGCTGGTTGGCCCAGACGTCGGCATGGAGCGCCTCGGCAACCAACCCGAGCTTCGGCGACCAGGTGCTCACGTACTCGGCGTACGCGTGGCCCTGGGCGTCGTGATCGATGCCACCCGCCCCGAACACGAAGCTCGCCAGACCGTGGGCCCGGAACGTGTCCCGGAGGATCTCGGTGATCCCGTGAGACAGCGGGTGGTGTGACAGCGTCTGTTCGGTGACGGCATGGACGATATGGCTCCCCTCCATGCAGGCGATCGGCCCCTCGATCGCGCAAGCCCGCGCAGCCTCGACCGAACCCGAGTGCAGGCGGCCCGTCACGATCGTCACGGTCACCCCCGAGGCCGCGAGCTCGCGGATCGCCGCGACGTCCCGTGCGTCTACGGTCTTGTCGTGCCGGAGGAGGGTCCCATCGAGGTCGAGTGCCAAGAGGCGGTAGGGCCCCTGCGTTACAGCCATCGACAGCCACTTTACCACCTGGTCAGTGGGGGCTGCCGATACTACGATTCCCCGGTGCTGCGGGATGACCTGGTGAAAGGCCTGCCCGCCGGGGTGTCCGGCGAGCGCGTGGAGGCCACGGTGGCGAGAATCGCCGCCGCCGGGAGGGCCGCGTGGCCGACGGTGACGCTCTCGGACGACACGATCGCCGAGCGCCTGGTCGCTCGCCTGCGCGACGATCCGGAAGCCCAGCTCGACGAGCTCCGCGAGGCAGATCTGTTCCTGGCGTTCGGCCTCGCGACCGGGAACACGAATGCGCTCCGAGCGTTCGAGGACGATCTGGTGCCCCAGATCGACGTCGCGCTCCGCCGGCTCCGCCTCGGGGGCGGCACCGCCGACGAGGTCAAGCAAGCGCTCCGGGTCGAGCTCCTCGCCGGGCCCGACGCGAAGATCGCCGACTACGCCGGCCGCGGTGACCTCGCGGCGTGGCTCCGGATCAGCGCGACCCGCAAGGCGTTGAAGCTCGTCCGCCGCGCGGACCGCGAGGAGTCGCTCGACGAGATCCTCCTCGATCACTGGCCCGCGAACACCGCCGATCCGGGCCGCAAGCACATGCGCGCGACCTACACGGATCAGCTGAAGAAGGCGATCCGCGACGCGTTCGCCGCGCTCGAGGTCCGCCAGCGCAACCTGCTTCGCCAGCACATCCTCGACGAGCTGACGATCGATGATCTCGCGCGCCTGTATCGTGTCCACCGCGCGACCTGCGCGCGCTGGCTCGCCGACGCGCGCGCGGATCTCGGCAAGCAGACCCGCAAGCGGCTGATCGCGACCCTCGGCACGCACAGCGAGGAGCTCGAGAGCGTGCTGCGGTTCCTCGACAGCGATATCGAGCTCTCGATCTCGCGGATCCTGCAGTCGAAATGACGCCGAGCGCAGCGAGGTCGATGTGGTGACGCGCGCTCGAACCAGGTTCGAGCGGAGAGCGCCGAGCCCAGCGAGGTCGATGTGGTGACGCGCGCAGCGAGGTCGATGTGACGTCCGCGTGCCCGAGCCCCGACAAGCTGCTCGCGTTCGCCGCGGGTCAGCTCGATGCGAAGCAGCTCGGGACGATCGAGGAGCACATCGACGCGTGCACCGACTGCCGCGCGGTGCTGTCGAACTACGCGCGCGGCGAGGTTCCCCCGAGCTTCGGCCGCTATCGGATCGACACCGTGCTCGGCTCGGGCGGGATGGGCATCGTCTATCGCGCGTGGGATCCGCAGCTCAACCGCGCGCTCGCGATCAAGGTCGTCCGTCGCGCGCAGGACGACGAGAAGGGCCGCGCGCGGCTCGTCCGCGAGGCCCAGGCCCTCGCGCGGCTGTCGCACCCGAACGTCTGCCACGTCTACGACGTCGGCACCGAGGACGAAGAGGTGTGGGTCGCGATGGAGCTGATCGACGGCGTCTCGCTGCGCGAGTGGCAAAACCGCGATCAGCTGCGCGACGTCCTGCTCGGTGCCGCCCGCGGGATCGCGGCCGCGCACGAGGCTGGCCTCGTTCACCGCGACATCAAGCCGGAGAACGTGCTCGTCACCCGCGACGGCCGCGCGATCGTCACCGACTTCGGGCTCGCGCGCGGCGAGGACCTGATCGATCCGAACGCGTCGACGCTGTCGACCGATCCGCACCTCACCGCGACCGGCGCGATCGCCGGCACGCCCGCGTACCTCGCGCCCGAGCAGCTCACCGGGGATCCGATCGACGCGCGCGTCGACCAGTTCGCGTTCGCCGTGATGGCGTGGGAGCTGCTCACCGGCACCAAGCCGTTCCCGATCATCATCGCGCTCCGCGTCGATGCGGTCCGCGCGGGCGTGACGCCACCGCCGACGATGCAGAAGCACCTCGCCGGCGCGCTCGCGAAGGCGATGAGCGTGGCGCCGCGCGATCGCTTCGGGTCGATGCGCGAGCTGATCGAGGCGATCGAGCAACCCGGCGCGGTCCGCGCCGCGGGCAAGCAGCCGAGTCGAGGCCCGATCTACGCGAGCCTCGCGCTCGTCGCGATGACGGGCGCCGCGATCACCGCATGGAAGTGGCCGAAGGACGAGAAGACGTTCACGCCGCCGGTGATGCCGCAGGTCGTGTACGTCCAGAAGGCCGTCGAGCCGGCGCCGCCACCGCCTGCCCCCGCCGACGCGGCCGCACCGCGGCCCGCGGTCGCGATCCAGCAACCGCCGGCGAAGAAGCCACCGCTCGTGAAGCACGCGCCGGTCGCGACGCTGCCCTCGGATCCACCGCCCGCACCGCCCGCACCGCCGACGGAGAAGATCCAGTCCGACACGAGCAGCAACAACGCGCTCGCCGCACAGAAGCGCCACGCGCACAGCGGCAACGAGCGCCGCGGCGCCGCGATCGCGACGATGGACGCGTTCTGCTATCTGCCCTACGACGTGAAGAACCCCGACAAGGACCTGCCGCGACCGGTCGTCGATTGGGGCAAGGTCACGCAGATCACCGAGGAGACGGGCTCGTTGATGGGCGACACGTTCGACTCGAACATCCTCACGATCGCGGGCGCCCGCGGCACATATCGGGTGATGCAGGAGGTCGGTGTCCTCAACTACGTCGTGCCCGCGCAGGTCGGCGACTGGATCGCGCTGTGCGGCGATCGCGAGGAGTCGAACATCTATCGCTTCCCGGGCGGCCCGACGCTGCCGGTGACCTCCGTCGTCCCGCTGTCGGCGCCGCCCCGGATCACCGAGCTCGCGAAGTACAAGCCGCTCCACACCTACGAGCTCCAGATCACCGCGGCCGGCGCGAACCAGCACACCGGCCTCAAGCTCGACCGCAACTACGTGATCCGCGCGAAGGTCCTCGACCTGGGCAACGGCAAGCGGATGAAGATGGATCGCTACTGGATGGACGTCCCGGCCGCGCTCAAGGACAAGTTCGAGGTCGGCAAGCAGGTGTGGGTCGTCGTCGACAACCTCCACTACGAGGATGCCGACGACACGGGCAAGAAGCCGTTCGTCGTCCGCGCCGTGACGGTGTTGAACGGCGAGATGTTCCCCGGCTGATCACTGCGCGGGGATGGTGCCGCGATCGGCGATGGTCGCCGGGACCTCCGCGAACATCCGCAGCACGACGACGCCTCCGATGCTGACATCGACGCGACGCCACGCCTGAGCGTCATCGCCGTCGACGACGCCTTCATCGCGCGCCGCGCCTTCGCCGCGGGTCTCGCCGCCGATCCGGCCGGCCAGCTCGGGCCGCGCGGCGACGATCGCGTGCATCGTGTTCGTCGTGCGGCGGCCGGCGAGCTCGAGGTTGTGATCGTCACTGCCGAGCCGGCTCGCGTAGCCGACCACCTGGATGTCGCTGTCGCCGCGCAGGAGCTGCTGGTTCCACGCGAGCACCTCGCGGAGCTGGCGGCGCGCCTCCGCGGAGAGGTCGGCCTCGTCGGTGGCGAACGCGACGTGGACGTCGCGCTGCTCGAACGATGCCTGCGACGTGGTCTCGTCGATCGGCACGTGCGGATGCATGGCCGACGGCTGCTCGCCCGCGATCTGGCTCTGCTCGTATACGCCCGTGAGGCCCATGCCGACCTGCGCTCCGATGCTCTGCTGATCGAAGTCGGGGTGCAGCGCGGGGAAGGCGCAGGTGCCGAACAGCGTCGGTCGGTTGGTCTGCGTCGGCAACAGCGGGTCGATCGTGTGATCGCCGAGCGTGCCGCCCGCGGTCGCGGAGACGTTGATCCCGCTCATCGGCCCGACGAAGTCGCCGCGATCCCACGGCCACGGCGTGTAGACCGTCGCATGCATGTGCGACGCGGCGTGGCCGTGGCTCTCGCTCGGGCCGACCTCGACGCGCTCGCGGGTCAACCGATAGCTCTGCGTCCACAGCGGCGTGCCCGTCGGGTCGGCGTGGGGATCGGCGTGCGTCGCGTCGAAATCGCGCGGCACCGCAAACTCGGCGACCTCGAGCACCCCGATCGCGCCGCCGACGGAGACCATCGGCGCGACCTCCACGCTGGCCGGGACCTCGGTGATCCGGATCCGGTAGCAATGCATCGCCGGGGTCCCGCCACCGTCGAGCACGCTCGCATCCGCGGCGAAGCGCAGCGAGAGCTGGGTGTGCAAGCGCTCGAGCATCGGCTCCGCCGTCATCTGCGCCATGGCCATCGTCAGCCAGTCGAGCGCGCCCCAGGTCCGGCCGTTGATCGCGAGCGTCTCCGCCTGCAACCGCGTGCGGGTCAGGATCGCGAGCGAGCGCTGCTGTTGTGTCGTCTGCGTCCCGAACAGCCGGCCCACCGCGCCGTCGATCAGCGCGAGCGCTTCGAGGCGCTCCTGGTGCGTCGCCGGCGTCGCGACGCCGCGCGCGAAGAACTCCGGCAGCCGGGCCCGCGCGACCTGGACCAGATGGTCGAGCTGGGCTTGCTGTGCGCCGGTCAGCGGAGCGTTCTCGATCGCGCGATCGAGATCGCTCGCCGCGCGCAGCGTCGGGCCTGACAGCGCCGGCGCCGCACTGTCGCGATGCAGCGTGTACGCACGGCCGCGGAGGTGAAGGATCGCGGTGCCATCGGGCCTGACCGTCAGCGTCGCGCCCCCGCCGATGAACCGATCGCCCGTTGGATCGCTCGTCGTTCGCTCGACGCTGATCTCGTAGTCGTACTGCTGGACGCCGACCGAGCCGCGATGATGGACCTGGACGCGACCGACCACGGTCTCGCCGGCCTGCGAGAGCTGCATCGTCACGTTCGTGCCGGTGTAGTGACCGAGGACCTCGAGCGGATCGAGCTGGACCGCCTCGCTCCCGCCGCCGCCACCGTCGCTGCCGTGGCGCTCGAGCAACGCTTCGGCGCTCTCGCCGCGGACCACGAGATCCGCGACCGCATCGGCGTGTTGCTCGTACGAATCACCGGCGCGGCCGACGCCACCGGAGACCGTCACGCCGCGGCGCTGCTGGACGACGTGCGCGGCCTCGTGCGCGGCGAGCCGGAGATCCGGCACGGTCGAGAACGCGACCTTGTTGCCGACCGCATACGCGCGCGCGCCGATCGCGAGCGACGCCTCGGCCGCCGCGCCGCCGACGTGTGCCGACACCGTCGAGACATCATGCCGCCCGAACGAGCGCTGGATCTGCGCGAGGTGCGGCAACTGCGCGCCCGCGGTCGCGACCCCGCGCTGCGCCGCGCGCTGGATGTTGCTGGTCGACGGGGAGCCCGCCGCGTCGCGCTGCACGATCGCCGGGATCCCCGACGTCTCCGCCAGCGTCTCGACGAGCGCGGCCCACTGCGCGCCGCCGAGCACGCGCTCGAGCTCGTCGCGAAACGCGGCGTGATCGGTCGACGCGACGTTGTGGACCGCGACGTCGCACCGGGTCTGCAGCTCGCTGCGCGCGGCGTCGCGCTCCGGTTCGCTCGCGGCGAGCTCGCACCGCACGAGGTTGCGCTCGACATGCGCGACCAGCGTGCGCAGCTCGATGTCGGCGGCCGCGCGCAGGCGCGGGACCGAGCTGTGGTCGCGGCGATCGGGTGCGATCGGCACGCCCGCCGGTGCGCCTCCGGTGGTTGCGCTGCCCGTGGGCGTGGCATTGCGACCGATCTCCGCGGGCGCGGGACGGGCCTCGACGGCGTGGTCGACCTCTGCGTGGCGCGCACCGTGGCGAGCGTTCTCCATGGCCCGGACTTCTACAAGCCGCGGACCACGGGACGCCCCAGTCGCGACAGGTGGTTGGAACGCCTGGTGTTGCGCCGCGCGCGACGTGGGGACGCGAGACCACCTACGACGATTTCGTGCGACCAGCGCCCACCTCGCGGCTCATGTCAGCGCCGAACGAAGAAAGGGGTCTGCATGAAGTCCGTCATGTGCTTGTCGCTATCTCTCGCCGCCTGTTATGGGGCCGCGCCGCCGAAGCCGGTCCACGTCCAGTTGCCGATGCTCCAGAACGACGCCGAGATCGGCGTGTTCTCCGAGAGCAAGACCACGATCGAACAGGTCCAGCGCCAGGCGAGCACCTGTCCGCAGGGCAAGAGCGAGGGCGATCCGTCCTGCGTCGTCACCAAGTACACGGTCGCCGAGCCGGTGACCCGCACCACCACGACCGCGACCTATGGCGACGGCCCGATCACCTACGCGCAGTTCCGCGTGCTGACGGATCCCCACTGGGACCAGAAGCTCGCCGAGCTCGATGACCTCGCGCACCGCTGCACCCGCGCGAACATCCCGCGCTACGTCGGCCTCGGCCTGATGGTCGGCGGCCTGATCGGCTCGTACATCGTCGGCTCGGCGACCGGCAGCACGGGCGCGTCGCAGGGCACGCTGTGGGGCGGCGTCGCGGGCGGCGGCGCCTCGTACGCGCTCGGCTACTTCGCGTTCGGCGGCCGCCAGTGCAACGAAGCGCGCAGCCTGTTCAACGAGCTCGATATGAGCGGCAACCTGGCGACGAACGTCGTCGAGGGCGATAGCTACGCGGTCGAGATGAAGACGCTCGCGGAGCAGTTCAACGCGACGCATCGCAACGGCCCGAGCGCCCGCCTCGACATGCGGCGTTAGCCGCGCGGGCACGCGGGATGCAGCGATCCGGGGCATGCTTTCTCAACACGCGACATCAGATGAAATCCGTCAGGTCGTTGGCGAGATCGACGACCTGGTGATCGAGCGGATCGAGACCACCGGCGCTTCGCCCGGCGAGATCAGCGAAGCCCTCGCTCACTTCG
>Ga0307509_10009370_pt1 | contig 12261 bp, 7 predicted proteins | sample 10_EM_MG_FD_202245 | JGI IMG/M metagenome (GOLD analysis project Ga0307509, IMG submission 202245) | Populus trichocarpa ectomycorrhiza microbial communities from riparian zone in the Pacific Northwest, United States - 10_EM | ecosystem: Host-associated > Plants > Roots > Unclassified | place...
GCTGACGGATTGACCAAGGGTCTGGAGAGTGGGAAACACCAGGGATTTACGAGGATGTTGTCTATGATGAGCTGAGCGCTATCATAATACCTGTTTGTGTTTCATTTTTGTTCTAACAAAAGTTTTTTTTTTTTTTTTCCCGTGCTGTTTAGCACAATCATACCATGTGTTTGTCACTGCATGGGATTCAGGGGAGTGATAGCTGGAATCCCATAGTTGTTAGGGTATGATAGTTAGTTTGGGGTACAACCGGTTTAGGGTCGTGACTGCCACTTGGGGGTTTTTCCCTGTTTTGTGTGTTTGTGCGCTCTCTTCTGTATTTAGTCTGAGCTACCAGTAGAGAGCTTCCTGTATCGTACATTGAACATCCACATCGTTATCATCACATACCAGAACCACCACCTACGTGCTTTTCTCCGTGCTTCGCGCCGTTACCTACGCTACCCCAGTTATCATTGGGTTGTGAGCGAGCTGCCATCAGAGTGTCGCTATCAATATTTCTCAATAGAAATGACAACATTTGTATCTGGTTCCTCGCTAACATTGGCTCCGATCCCGGCAACTTAATGGTTCTCAACCACATCACGAAGATGGAGAGGACCAGGACGAAACCCCCGAGCCCCCCAATATGAGGTAAACATTTTTTGACCGCCATGTCTGGGATAGCTCTGCTGGAGGAGAAGGCTCTATGGAGGCAATAGTGGAGGAAGAGTCTGTTGACGATGAGGAATGGCTAGAGGCTGAGCCTGTGGGGGGAACTCGGGCACCTCCCGTCACCAGCGTGATCTATCTGCATGACGGGGACGTAGGTATCTAAACAAATAAGTCAGTCTGTGACATTTCACATCAAAACGGAAGAGCTAATTGCAGATGTAGGATCAGGTACAGGGAGATGCAGGCACCTCCACACGCTGGCGGAATATTCCATCACAAATTGAAGTACGGGTAAGCTCTAATCAAATTGTGCCAGCGTGCGGGGTGTCTTCCTTAGGCCCATCTGGGCCTTCCGAGTTGGAGAAACTTTGAGCGCTCTGCGAAATTGCCAAGCAGCACCCGTGGATGCACGATTTGCTGGTAAACCCCAGGCTTGTAGGTGTAAGGCCTCCAGGGAACAATGGCGCCGAGGACACACCGCCTGCCAGTCTATCTATGTTTTACGACAAACACACAGTCTAACCTGCCGCCACACCGCTTGCTGCCCTAGATCACACGAATGCTGAGAGAACAATGAAACATCCCTCTCCACTACCAGAGGTCCTGTCACCTACCACCAATATGTTCCCGACACGGCCACCAGCTACCGTAACACCCCCAGCCCGCTGATCTCCAATTCCTGGTTCTGCACATGCCCCAAACGACACCCAAAATACATCTGAAGTTTGCCGCTCCTTGAGATGTCGTGACTTGGGCAGCAAATAACACCAGATTTGCTCCTGTCTAGTGTAATTCTTTTTTCATTTTTACCGCATCCACCTTAATGTATACTTGTTTCTTTTTTCTTTTACAGTCATAGATTTTCTGCTTGAGATTTGTAGCTTATAAGGGATTGGAGACAATAATCATACTATTGTACCCTTGCTTCAGCTTCTCTTGTTCTTACTTCCCCGTATTAGAACTAGGCAATTACCGAGGATGGAGGACGTGAAAACTGATATGCAGAGATTCAGTGTTGTTGATTTGATGGCAGCAGATGAGGTTCAATAAATTTAATCTGCATTCGGCATGGCAGTTTTCTTGCTAGAATTGGTGTCGCTAACCAATCCTCATTGTGGCTAGTTTTTCCCTACGCTGAGACATCGACAATGCCGCCTACATTAGCGATGCCCGTATCAGGTCGAACCTTTTCATATTAGAGTCTAGATGAACATCATACCTTGAGCTTGTCCAGAGTACGAACTTGATGATGAGCAAGCAGAAAAAGCCCTTTTTGCAGACGAATAGTTTTTTCAATACTGGGTAACAGTATGTGATTCCCACCCCGCCCACCCGCTCCCAAGTCCCAGCCTATAAGACCTGATGCATCCTATTCAACAAAACCACAAACTCTTCTCCTTCGCCATCCAATATATCATATCTTTAAACATCCTGATTCCTATCCCATAATATATTACTTTACCCTCATTAAACGTCCAGTATTCAAACATGAGACAACCAGAAGCCAACTCATGCAGCCAATCCACTCCACAGATAGGCAATCAGAATGGACGCAGAAGCAACATCGTACAGGATGATAGTGCACCTAGATAAGGAATGCAGCCGATCAAATCAGGCAGCTCTCTCAGGGCACAGTTAACATCTCGGAATTCTTCGACCACGCCAAACGGAGGGGTCTTCTTGCGCAACCAGCAAAGTGCCCCCTCAGAGGCACTTTACATACAGTAGTGTATAACGAACACTAGGCAGATCAGGATCAGGATGGACAACAAAGAACGGAGCACTTTTTGTCTGAGCCATGATGGCTGCAATGAGTACCAAAGCTCCCATGTATCTAATGATACTGAATTGGATACAGAGCCAGACACAGATAAGAATGATATTCCTGATGGCACTACATCAGTAACACATTGTCAGTCATGAACAAGGGAGAAACGAATCAACAACCAGGTATCAAGTGTCTGAATTTCCACCACCTCCGGATAGCAGGAAGCAACACTTGTCAGACATACCCCTGCCGCCTGAGCACGTATAAAACGAAGTTGTGCGTACACTGTACCGACCATCTCGTCATCCATGGTATGACGCTATTTATCACCATTGGCTAGACACAGAGCTACAACATCGGCAGACCGATGCTCAAGTCCTGCTGGCGACGAAAGCACGCCTTGACATGAGCACATATGGCCCCATACTAACTCACAACGCAATACAGCTACCAGAGTAGAGGCAGCTGTTGTTGTGAGGGCCAAGGGACTTATTCTCTTGTACACCCTTTTTGATGAACCTCTCCTGGGGGTGGTAGCATTGACAACTGAGGTGCACAGTGTTTGGCTTCAGGCGCTCTATCACATATCCGATACGGGAAATATAGAAGCATTTGAGGAAAGCGTAAAATTGGTCAGTAGACTTAATTAAAATGAGAAGAAGGGTTGGAGAGCTAGTACTAACCTTTTCAGATACGCCAAAAACACTCTGGTATAAGAGGCCAGTTTGTTTACCACGTAAAGCATGAGATTGTAAAATTATATGATCACCCGGAAGACCCAAAGGCAATTGCGCGCCGTGTCGACTACCTGCTGGAAACGGATAGATTCATGTGCTCACCAAGTCGATATGAGGTGCATTTGAGCTGATTAAGGAAGGCGACCCATCCTGTCGCAACTAATCTGACTGAACTCAATGCAGAAAATCACGAAGTGATTCCTGGCGCCCCAGATTCCCAAGGCCATATGGGGAATGTACTTCGAGGGCAAGATAATTTGTGGCATTCTCAATCCAGCATTTCTTGAGGGCATCAACGGCGTCATGATTTGCTTAACATATTCTATAATCAGCCATACACTGTGAGCATGGCAGACCGGAGTATAGAAGAAACCGGTCAACTTCAAACCTGAAGCAGTTGGACGTAAGTCAGAACATTATCCAATGTCCTGCCGGAGAAGGCTAACCTAATGGCAACTATTGAAGATCTTTTGACACGCCAGAAGCAAATGTGGGCTTCTTGCCCAGACATTGTTCAAACCATGATACTTGACAAAATTTTATTGACCATCCGAGCAAAGATAGTGCGAGAGCACGGCGTCCCCCAAGATCGCCGTGAATGTTTCACAGATGACTGGGCTGCTGTAGCTGCCAAATTAGAGAGTCAGAGTTTGACCAACCTTCCGCGATGGACAGCACCACGGAGTCCAACTCCCATAAACCTGTGTCTTGGGGCCCATGTCGATAACCAAAACCATTTACAGACAACTGATACGTCCTTTGATTATGGCACCGCATCAGCCGCTGGGCTTCTCAGATACCTTGATTCGGATCCTCTGAGTCCTGACAATTCACCGGAGGGGACAGTGGGACTAAATTCGCACCGTGGGGTGAGCCCAACCCCATCACATCCGCTACCTCTGAGCCAAGAGATCTTGGAACCAGACCTTCAGAAGACAGTTCATAGTGACCCGGGAGCGGAGGAGGAGGGAAATGGCGTGCGCATATAAGAAGACATGTAAGGAAAGATGCGGTTGTAGAGTATGATATAGTAATAATAGTAATAATTCATTTGTATTCCTATAAAGACATAGAACCAAATAAGGGGGTAGTAAAGCTTATCGCCACAGCGTTTAAAAAGATAATACAAGCCGTGAAAGATCATGATAGCATCAGAAGTTGTTTATCTGGCATTGAAGGACATTCTAACAGAATGACGATATCGCAGCTCAGCGTTGGAAGATGTCATGTTAAAATCTGGAGACGTTTAGAAGAAGTAATCACTAATCCGAAGTTGATTGATCTTGATTGTGAGATCCTGATGCAGGACTAAAGAGCAGAGATTGCCCAGATGTGACGTGGTAAGATGAAAAAAGCCCTGACTATGGAGGAGAGGGATCTGGGAGCAGGAAGGAGGAGGCCAGAATCAGAAGACAAGAGAATTACGTAGTTGTGATTAGAAGCATTCAGGACAGAATGATGAAGGACTTAAGAAGATCAGGACGAAGCCGCAGAGTACCAGACTCTGGTGGCCTTTGGAATTTCTAATTTGTGGAATTTTGGCTCTATGTATACTGGTTTGAACCTTCTCTTCTTTCTACACTTTAAATCTTTATTGTACTCTCACCTTATACTACTCCGCTTCTTTATTTTCTATTTTAATTTTAATTTTTATTACATTCACTTCTTGTTTCTTACTTATATTACAGGTTTTCTTCACAACTCAACATCCAACCAAATTTCCCCTATGTTCTAGAACTATTCCACAGGGTATCTCAAAGGATAGATCTCTCATTCCTTGAATCCTTTTCAGAATACAAGAGCTGATTGCATTTAATAAAGTTTGTGCAACTTGTTTTAATCTTAGATCATGGCTGGTTATTCAATCTCTTAGCATAATTCACTTATCCAATTGCGCAAGTGCTGAGCCTGATCTCAGATGGTAGATTTAAAGGCTTTTTGCGGTAGTGACATAGAAGGGAAACCAGCTGTTATTTGTCAACCCTATTTTTTCCTACCACCACCAGCAATTAGCAGAGCAGCAAGGCTTAACGTATCGCACGAGGAAACTGCCCACGACAAGGAAACCGCTCACATGTGGCAACCACAGAAAACCAGGTTTACCTTTGATTAACTCTGTTAATAATTGGGATACAACCTTGAAGATTAGTCAGCAAGTACTTTTAAGAATGGAGAGTTTGAATATGTAATTATTATTTAATAATAAGAAATTGTTTGTCTTGTATAATCATTTTAAGATTAATTATCTAAAATAAATCACCAATTGCTCTAAGCTGTATAAAATTGAAAAATTTACAAAGACTCTCCCCTTTGATTGATGGAGGGATTGCATAAGTCTTACTTGATCTAAGTTAGGTTTCTTTTATATTAATTTATAGCTAGTTTTCACAGTTATAGTGACTAATAGCAAGTAGAAAACAGTATACGAATTCATTCAACTTGATACAATGATTTCTGCTTATTGAGCTGACTCATTAATCCAATTTCCTCCAAGTTGCTCTACACTTATTATTCAAATATACTCACCTGGTTTTAAGTTAAATAGAGGAAATCCTCATTTTTGGTACTTTAATTATTATTGGGAGTAGATAGTCAGACAATAATAGTTAAAGTATGTAAGAACTTAGAAAGTGAGCGTCTAATAGGTGTAAAATATATTCTATAGGCTTGCTAGCATTAGATAGGTATAAGATTTTGGGTGTTTCTCTCACAGATTTGAGTAACTTCATATAATTTTCCTATATGCTGCCAATATTTAGAAGTCAGTCACCATACATAGAAGGAATTCCACAATTTGTTCAAATAATCCGATATTTTCAAATTATGGAGTCTATAGGTTTTTAATATAGATTATAATGGCAAATTTATTAATTGTAATATATATGGGTGCAGTTATTGGAAAAGGAGTACAATTGTTTTTTACCTGCTTTGAGTTATACGTAGTTTTAGTCTGCATAGCAACTATGGCATTTTTCAGAAAAGAGGAAAAAGAGTTTTTAATAGAGAAAGTGAAATAACTCAACAACCAATAGAGTAAATAGTATAGAAATATAAGATAAATAATGACGGTTATTGTCAGCATCATTCTATGTAAATGGTTTTGTACTTTTACTAGTAGTTTTATCTCAAGTTTGCTTTTATCAGATATTTTCATCCAGGTTTATGGTGTCTTAAGGTATCTAAATGCAGAGATATTTACATATATTTTATAATAACTAAAGATTCTACACTTGAAAATATTTGAAAACCTGTTTATAAGGACATCTTGATGCAGGCTATCCTTCTATGTAAAAAAAGAATTTTATCCCATCTGCAAAAACAATCATTAATGACCCCCAATTGCTCCAAGTTTAAAATTAAATATATTTCAAGAAGCTAGGAGGATACTCTACCATATACTAAAGACTCAGGGCCATTTAGCCAGTTCTGTGGTTGTTGGCAATTGTTGGTTTTTTTGCATAAATGCACTCATATATAGGTAGTATATATATCTAGTATAAATATAATAGATTAAGGGTACATTAATTAGTTTATAGTATATTGAACAACTAAATGAAAGCATATATATAAGTTTTAAGCTATATTGCTTAGTTTCCACAATCACAATTGAGATTTGAGTAGTAATTCAATAATATAGAAAAAAATTAAATGATCTAATCTTTGATTGTGGATGTAGAAGTTGAAGTAGAAAAGATATTTGTTTTAAACATGCAGCAGATCAAGTACAAATCTGTAATCGTGGCTTACAAATGACATATTATATCTCACTAGTACTAAAAATACAATAAAAATACATTTTGGGCTTTTTGGTGGCTTTATTTGCACAAATTGCTCACAGTTTAGTTACCAAGAGCGAAATCTCAAGCTTGAATAAACTCAAAGGGATGAAATTGATAAAACATTTAGGTTTAGTCTTAAAGTTTATATACAAACTAAATTAATAATAATGAAGTATATTACAAAGAAATAAAGTGATTGGTTTACTTAATAACAAGATATCTCACTCTAAAGTATGTTGAATTTGTTTATAGCTTTCAGCAGCTTATTAGTTACAATATCACTGAAAGATACCAATCAATTTGAGTAAAACACCCAATACTCAGAACATAAAAGCCTTATGTAATCCTTCTATGGGCCTACGGGAATACGCTTTCTGGATGTTTTAATTTTATACTACCTAGAGTGTTGAGTGATTTATTATATATAATTGGTCTTAAAATGACCTTTCTAGGAGCATTGTTTCTTATTGGTAAATATTAATTAAATATTTAAATTCTCCATACTTAAAACTACTTGCTGACTAATTTTCAAGGTTGTATCTCAATTATTAACAGAGTTAATCATGGGGAAACTTGGTTTTCCATGGTTGTCACATGTGAGCGGTTACCCGGTAGGATACGTTATCTCAAGCGGACCCACTCCCAAGCTTCTTATGTGTTTACCGGTAGTTGTTTGTAAGGCCCAAAGACTGGATATTCACAATTGTAATCATTTCCGATCACTCGGTGCGCCTTGTCCTATTAGCCACCATTTTAAAGTGTAAAGCAACCAAATCGCCCCTTCACCGCTGCCACATCGATCCTTCGTTTTACTACCAAAAGTTTTCCCATCTTTTCGTACACCTAATTTACCCAGTACGAACACTCGAGCACACTCGTCTCTCCTGTTTTTACTGATCTAAAAATCATTCCTCGTGCCCCAATTTCTGTTCCTCTTCCCGGTCTCAAACTCTATTTTGACTTTCATAGCACATATCATAGTCCAATTACTTGAGATTCTACGGTATATTCGACCAGCCGTGCCATCCGCTATACCCAGCGTAACTCAAGTCTGTGTGCACGTCTCCATCACTCGTTATCTCACCCTCTGAGACGTTTGGGTATACTTCCTACTAGATCAAGACTTGGTTAGTACTACAGATGAAGATTAACCAGCCGGTACGAGGGGCGCTAGGGGTGGTTCATTGGGGGGTATTGTAGCTTGCGCAGCTGTTTCGTAGCTGTCGATGGAGGGTTTGACCCGTGCAGGTGCTGGTAAATTGCTTTAGCACTTTTGAGTAACCCCAACACTTGATTACCGATTGGCATAGTATGTATCAATATCTGCTAGCGTTGACCTTGGTATGTAGCAGGATGCGCGGGGCAACGAGGTTAAGATTGGGCGATAAGTCATCAGCTTGACTGGCTAGGTATGGCTGGGAGTATCTCTAATCGTTGGGTGAGGGTTGCCTGGACTGTATCAACTGGGGAGATGAGATATAGGCGCGTCGTGACTGAGCCAGAGCGAGCGCCAAATTGTGCGTGGGGTTGTGGATCGCACAATGAGCACAGGGTGGTTATGGATATGGGGGACCAGTGTTGAGCATTGAACATGAAGCCAGTGTTGAGTGCTGCTTCTGGGGCTAATAACAGACACCTTACATTTCAATCAAATGCCTTGAACCTCTATCCAACGTACTGCACACCCAATTCGCCGATGGTAAAGTCATCCGCAGGTTAAAGGTCTAGTATTTCTCAGTCCTACATAAAAAAAAAGAAAACAAAGTCAAGGTATAGGAACTAGAAGAAATTACAGCGCTAGGTGTACTTCTCCAAAAATCTAAATCATTTCTAGAAGAACTGGGTTTCGAAATCTAATCTAAAAGTCTATAAGGTATCTTTTTTTGCACTCAAGGCCAAACTCCTGACCTTCATCTGCGACACATGGCGTCTAAGGTTGTTGAACCTTAGCAAGGCTAGGCATGGAAGCCCAAGCCTCTTTTGTTTGAGGAAGCTTTGGGTGGCCAAAGTTCTCGTCGATATCCTAACAAAACAGGGTAAGTAGGCAACCCGAGGTAGGATGAGGAATGGGGGGTAAACCAAAATCAACTTCAATGCGTTTCTACTGCGCAAGTACGGAAGTGGCGTAGCTGACCCGGGTGGTGTGACTGCGGGTTGGGCGCTAACAATGAATTCCTTGGATTCACTAGTCTTGTCTCCATGGGGAAGGAAAAGTGTCTGGAGAACCTCATACGTGGCGAGGGTGAATCCAAATTGTGGAGAGCTTCGAAGAATCCTCGCCGGGCCACCTTTGTAGAAAGCCTTGAGTCCCTCCTCACGCCAGATAGTGGAGGCGCAATGGACCAACCCACGAGAGTAAGTCTGGCCCTTTCTTGCCTCCACCTGCAATCTGGTCTTGATCACATCACAAGGAGTGGTGAGATAAGCTGCCGGCATACTCGCTATGGCACCGGATGTGAGAAGTTGCGGGATCCCAAGTTTCTTGGTCGGACTCTCGCCAAACCAATCTTTCTTCAAATGAGAATAGGTGGGGAAATAGATTGCCGAAAATGGAACATCACGTAGCAAACATGCGCTCACTCCCTTAGATAATCCTACAAGACCAAGATTTTTCACAATCCACAAGGCCGAGCGCCTAGGGACCCCTTCAACAGTCTTTGCTACCTCCCCTTGAACTTGCAGACGGATCTTGACAATTTCGAGAGGGCTCAGATTCCATTAGCACGGTGCATCGTGAGGGGGTGGAAGGGCAGAGGATCAATAGTTACTTGGTGAACACAACTTGGCAAGCCCCAGCCGACCCGCCAGCGATGACTTCCCATGGTAGAGAGATTTCCCCGTCTTTGCCCATGGCTTTTGATCTGACCAAGCCATTGACAGTAAGTTTGATAGCTTTCTCAGGAGCAACACCCTAACGCGGCCAACATTAGAACGGGACTATTTGAACATAGCGGAACCAGGGTTGGCTCACAATAATTTGTGGACCCAGGCCACTATAAAGGCCTCGGAACCCTTCATTGCGAATAACCTTCTTAGCGCAGTCAATACTGTTCTTGTACATAATCTCTCCGACAACTGTGCTACGCTGATTCTGCATTCTGGTCTTCACCAAGTCGATTGGGTATACGATCGTGGCCCCAAAGGCACCGGCAACCGATCCTAGGGCGAAATTGAATGCCGCATCGAAGGCCGGACCTAAAAACCCCTGCCCTTGTAACGCGGGAGTAACTGCAGGGAGAGAGCCAGAAATAATAGCTGGTGCGCGAGTTTCCGGCTGGGGCTCTCGCCAGGAAGAGTCGAGCACACGGACAAAGTCGGTACGGGAAAGCTTCCCAGAAGTATTGTTGAGTCCTACGAAATGGAAAAGAATTTCTGTCTCCATAGGAGAGAATAAACCAAAACGGGAGATCTTTGCTGCCTCGTTCATGAAATCGGTCCGGGTAATCCTGCCGTCCGCGGATTGGGCAGTAGCATTCTGGACGATACGATCGATCGTTTCCACCTCCCGAACGACGTTCTGAAACGCCCGTACGCTTGCATAGCTGATTTTTGACCCTGTCGATATATGTGATAATGTGTGAAGATTATCGAGTAGATGATCGGAGAGCTTGTGTTTTAAGGTCTCAAGAATAATTCGTCGGAAATGCTCAGGCTCAATGTAGCCGGATCTGTTCTTGTCATATAGGCGAAAAGCCTGCCTGACACGCTCATCTTGAAGCTCGCGAAGCATCTGCGAGAACTGAGGATATGAAAGGCCGTGTGGGCGGCTCTTGCCCCCAAGGTAAAGGGCGGCCCACTCACTAGCCCAATCGAACGGTAGGCCATTAGGCCCTTTGTTGCGGGTATAGAATGTCACAAAGTCATCGTATTTTAAGCTGCCACTTCCCTCCACGTCGAAAAGTCTGAAGGCGATTTGATATTCCGCGTCAGGTTTGGCAAGAATGTTTTCAAAAGCTGCCCAGTCTTGAAGGTTGAGCACACCCCGGCCGCGCCTATCAGCGATATCGAATAGGAGAGCATACTGATCTCGTTTGATCTTGTGGAAGTCTTGATCCGGAGGTGCGATTGCATCAATAAAGTTCTCCCTGGTCATAAGTCTTTCGCCGGTATTCGGCTCCGTAATTGATGCAAACTTTCCAAAATTCGCTCTAACTTCGGGGGTCAGTGAGAGATCGTGCTCGATCCCGAGCAATGACTCCTTGATAGTTGGCGGCCTGGTCGCCATGGTTGTGGGATGGAATGAGGCTCTGGGAAGAAGATTAGTTTATCCCAGGATCTGCAAGGGGCCGAGGGAACACAGGATCCAAAGGACAGGAAGGGATAACAACCTTGGGAGAATCGTTTGTGGGATCACCAACGCTCAAACAAAGGATATCCCTGCGAACAGAAGAAAGGGGAATTGACAAAGAAGATAAAGCAGAGATATCCAAGAGAAGGGAGGAGGGAAAGAGGGCTGTGGGTGAGCAGCCGGGTGGGCGGCGGAGGGGGGGCAGATGCACACCAGAGGAGGTCCGACAGCGGACTGAGAAACGAGGTGGGAAGAGGAGGGGAGCAAGAGTAAGAAGAGCAGCAAAGTTGGTGAAGAGAAAAATATGTTGGGAGAGTTCACCAAGGAAGGATCAAAAGGACTGAAAAGGACTGAAAAGGACTGAAAAGGCGAGGATTGACCGCCAGGGGCGTCAGCGTCCGCACGATCCAGGGAGCAAGAAAGAAGGAGAGTGAAAGGGTTGCGAGGATGCCCTGCATGCGCTCCATGGGAGCATGACGCTGAATATCTGATAGGGATTGAGACAAAAGGTCAAGCTCCCGTGAAGAAAGATCTATCACCATCCAATGTTGTGGCAAAACGAAAGACCAAGTTCACCACAAAGGTGAGCCGAGAAGATTACTACATGTTAGGTTAATTAAGGGATTCAGGGAAAGGGAAAAACTTGAATTTGGACTGCTGGTCATGCATCTGATGGAGAATATTCTCTTCCTTTCCTTCCCATGTTTTCAGTCGAGCCTCCTGATTAATTTTCCCGCTCTGTGGCTCTTTCCCAGTCAAAGGTCAGACGGGAGGTGGGAGTGTCCGGCGTGTCCGGCTGGTTTATGCAGCAGGGAGGGTAAGCACGTGACCGTGCCCAAAAGGGAGCAGATAGAGTGGAGCATCATTTGGTGGGAGTGGAAATAGCACGAGAACAAGTATTGGAGCACAGTACACTCGCGTTCCAAAAGTTCCGGCACCCAAGCTGGTACTGTGACACAAAAAGGCAATATTGGATGTATTATTATGTAGAGGTACTTTAGAATTAAATCAGGTCATCGACTGGTAATCGCTCAG
>Ga0307509_10009373_pt1 | contig 12260 bp, 10 predicted proteins | sample 10_EM_MG_FD_202245 | JGI IMG/M metagenome (GOLD analysis project Ga0307509, IMG submission 202245) | Populus trichocarpa ectomycorrhiza microbial communities from riparian zone in the Pacific Northwest, United States - 10_EM | ecosystem: Host-associated > Plants > Roots > Unclassified | place...
CGTACAACCAGCCGTTTTGCAATCGCCTCGAGTTCCTCTGTCATCACGCGCCCACGTTGCTATGTGTGCACGTAGCCTCTCAGCCATCGAGTTCCGATTCAAGGATGCGGTTTATTGAGCGCTTACGCTGCACCCGACCTCTGGAGCAAGACATCCTTAAACGCCGTAGCGAAGGATTCTGGATGAGGCAGTGGCGTGGCGCTGCAGCCGAAGTCGTGATGTGCAGGGCCTGCCCACCGTCAGCATTCCGGAAACGATTGCTCCTGCTGCCGACTATCTCACCGTCACGGTTCCAAGATATCGCCCTTGCAACGCGGGCCGAGCGTCAAACAACCTGTCCATGTCGACCGGCGGCGCAGGAATGTCTGCGACGTCTCGCAAGTTCACGATCTTTCCCTTGGCGGGAGGCTTCATTCTGGGTGAATCGAGTGCCGGCGCCAGGCTCAGGCCCGAGACGGTTTCGGCGATCAGAGGCGCCCCGTCGGGGACGACCGTGAAACGGTTTCGAATGCCGGTGCCGCGAGCGCCCATCGCGTAAGCCTGGGTGTGCACGGTCATCAAGAGGTATGAGGCCGCGATGGCGGTGGATACGGCGGTCTTCACCGCGGGCGAGGTGAGCACGGTCTTCAGGACATAGAGGTTTCCGCCCCCCCCGGCGACGGAGGTCGCGACGCTGGCAGGGGTCAGAACCGCCGGCACCCCGGCTCCGACTCGGGTACCGAGAAGAATTTCCTCGGCCATCGCCACGCGGCCCAGGCTGCTGACTGCCGGTTCGATCACGGACGCAGATACGCCGGCACCGGCCTCGGAGCCGGCGACCAACGAGGCCAACATGCCTGCTTCGAGAAGTGCCGCCACGCCGCCCGTGATGATCAACGGCGTGAGGGCGATGGCGACCGCTGTGCCGGGGTTCTTCTGGACAAAGCCGAGCACCTCGTTGGCCATCGCTTCGACATCGATCAGCGTCTTGTCGAGGACAAGTTTGCGCACCATGCTCGCCACGTCTTCCGCGTCCAGAAAGAGCGCCTCGACCTGCGCCCAAAGCTGGCCTTGGCCAATGCGCGAGATGGTGTCCCGCACGGAATCCTTGATGAGTTCCCATATGTCGCTGACGGTGGTCGTTCGCACCAAGTACTGCCAGACCGCCTCACCGCAATAGACGACAAACTTGTCACCGGGCAGGCCGAGACCGCGGGTGTAGATGACGCCCTCGAGCTTGCGCCGCAGCTCTGTGTCGAGTTCGTCCGCCACGTTCCAGTCGCAATGAATCGCCGGAAACTTCTCTCCCTCGTACGAGAAGTCCCCGATCTCCTGTTCGAGTTGCAGGAAGTCCTGCGGAAAATGAGCCCCGACATACGCGGCATATACGTGCTTTGCCAACGCCTTGGTGAGCACCTTCTGGCGTATGCGACGCTTGTCATCGTCCTCAATCTCGATGCAGACCCGGTACAGCAGCAGCCCCAATTCGGGCCTGCGCAACTGCATGTAGATACGCAGCCGGGTGAAATTGCCGTTTTTCAACAGGATCCGGATCGCGTGCTCGAAGCTGCGGTTGTACGGCAGCTTGATCTCGATTGGCTGCTCCGCCAGCAGCGGGTCTGAATCTGGGTAGTAGCTGCCGCGCTTGTACGGCAGCATGTACCGCTTCTTGCGATACATGCTTTCGATGTACGCCAGTTTCTCGAGGCCCGCATCCATGCCGCCTTCGTTGTCCGGCTTGATCTCGTAGTACTCGTGGCGCCCCGACGCCAAGCCGCCGTAAGAGCCGTTGAACGTGAGGAGGTCGGGAATCTTCGGGTGGTCCGCCTCCAGGTCTGCGCGCTTCACGTTCTTATGCCGCTTCACCAGCACGTTGTAGTAAGCATCGCCCGAACCGGCCTTGTCCCACCAATCGCAGTTCGTTTCCCCCAGCACGACCGCCAACACCCAGCTCGCGGTGGGATTGGTCTGTTTCAGGTAGTGGCGAATGATGGGAATTTCTGCAACCTTCTGACCGAATTGGCTGGCGCCTGTGGTCACACCCCGAACGTGCTCGGTGCTCAGGACCTCGCCGGGACCGGCGTAGCAACCCTTGTACTTCGCCATGCGAGTTCAGCCCTTCATGCCATGTCTTCGATCTTGGTGTCGATCTCGATATCGAGCGCGCTGGTGGGCGTGTAGTCGAACCAGGTGGCCACCAGCGACGCGCCGGCAGCGGACGAGATGTCGGCATCGAGTCCGTCGCCGCCGGGCTTGTTGTCTGCGCCGAGCGAGACCAAGTCGTAATCCGCGCCGAGGCCCGGCAGGGTGTAGACCAACTCGTTGCCCCAGGCGTCGAGCGGGGCGCCGGCCGGGAGTTCTGCGAGCTTGGCGGGATAGCGGTTCTTGGTCGCCTTGAACGCGTCGATGTCCTTCATCGCCTGCTGCATGGTGTCCCAGGTCGCGCGTTGCTCGGGGTAAAGCAACGGTCGCGCATGCAATTCGGGGTTGGCCGGCGGAATGCCGGCGTAGTTGGTCCGCGCGAAATTCGCGATCTCCTGAGCGATCGGGATGTAGGGCGAGGACAGGTGCCCGGACAGCGTTCCCTTCTCGACCAACTCGGTGAATTCTTCTTCGAAGCCCGGTCGAACAGGCAACACGATGCGCGCATAGCCCGCCCGCAGGAACCGCTCGTGCTCGGGATCTTCGTGCTCGAACAGGAGCTTGTCGCGCCCGATTCCTTCTGCGCCCCAAAAGTACGGGTAGAGAAAGTACAAGATGTTCTCCCACTCCACTGCCTGATGCATGAACTTGACCCAGTCGCCGAAGAAGATGGCGTCATAAGCGGCAAGTTCGGTGATCCCGTTGAGCGTGGGGAAGGCTGGGGGCGAGGACGTGGTTTCGAATCCTCGCTCATTGGCGAGGATCTTGGCGATGGTGACCTGCACCGGATCACTGACAGGTGCCGAGCTGCCCGGGTCGGTTCCGCCGGGCTTGAATTGACTGCTCGGCCCCAGCAGCCACGACAGTACGAGACGTATCAGCTCTTCCCGCTCCAGGCGTCGTAACGAGAGGGTGTCTTTGCCGTGGAGCAAGCGCCAGAGGCGATCACGCTCCTCCTGCAACCGCGCCAGCTGTTCCTGGTTTCGTGCCTCCGCCGATGCCTTGATGGCTGCCCAGGCGGCGCGTCGCCAAGCGTTGGTGGTCTCGACGTTGCGCTCGAAGCCGAGTGTCAATTGCAGGCTGGCAAAGCTGATCCCCTGGTATCGATAGGCGGCGGCCATGGGGCCTGACTGCTTGAGTCGCAAGTCGTTGAGGTCGCTGAAGAAGTGCGGCGCGGCCGCTGTCATGTTGCCAGCGTTGCTGCCATTCAACCATTTCCAGGACCGATCCTGCGAAGTCCAGACTGCCAAGTCTGCGGTGGCGGCGGCAATCGCCAGCCAGTACCCGTTCGGCACATCGAAGTCGAGCTTCCCGAAGCGGGTAATGCCTGACTGATCTTCCGGGATGTAGTCGATGATCGAGGCTGGAGGAACGACAAACAGCTTCTCCGGCGGAGGCGCCGGCACGGCGCCGGCCGGCGCGCCGAATTCGGCCGCCTTGGCGAACCAGTTGAGGTCATTGATATCTTCTGCCTTCAGCGGGAAAACGAACGGCGCCCGCAGCAGTTTGTCAATCTCCGCCACGCGCTGATGCAGCGCCCAAAGACGAACACCAGGCATCGGGATGGCAATGTCATAGGTTTGCCGCAGGCCGTAGCGGTACAGGTCCGTGCGCCACTTGCGCATCATCCGGTAGTAGTCGATGCGCACGGCGGTGGCGGCGGTGTTGGTGATGGTTTTGGCCGACCGATCCTCGTTGCCAGTCTTGGTCTCCAGCTTGACCGACACCTTGTGTTCCTTGCGAGTGCGCGCAGAGGCCTTTTCGGTCACTTCACGGGTCTTCTGGGCAGACTGCTTGACTGACTTGCGCTCGTCATTCGTATTGGTGATACCCAGCGTGGTGGTCAAGGTGACTCCAGAATAGCTACCGGACAACGATGCGCCGAAATTGATGGCGCTCGAATGCTTGGCCTCGCTCTCGCTGGACATCGCCGCATCGCTCTTTTCCGCCACGCCACGCTCGCTGTAGCTCTCGAAGAAGTCCTGCACGATGTCTTCGAACTCTTGCGTGGACGTGGACCACTCTTTGTGGGAGATTGAGACCTCCTCGCCCGGTGCCATAGGCACGGTGAAGACCAGTTCGCCTTTTTGCACCCCGGCGGGGTACATCTCGATCCGCTCCAGATGTATGCGGCCGATCGGCGAGATCTTGCGTCGGCGATCGACGAGGTCTAGGTAGAACTGGCCGTGGGTCGCGTTTTCCTTGACCGAGATGGCCTGCTTCGCAAACTGGGTCAGCACTTCGAACGGAATGGGTGCGAGCTGCGCCGCGAGTTCGATGGTGGACATCGGGCGCTGCGCTACCGCGAGTTTGGTTGCGATTGCCAGCAATTGTTCGTGCTGCGGTCTCCTTGCGTCGCCCATTCGTTCGAGATCAGACTTGTTGAGGGCCAATGCGCGCAGCATGTTGGCCTTGGCGACGCCGCCGCCCGGGGCGGATTCCACCTTGTGCTGCTCGTCCGGGGTGAACTGCGTCGTAACATAGCTCGCGGAATACATCAGGCGTTTACTGTTGAGCAGTTCCATGGCGTCTATTCCTCAAGCGATAGGGGTGCCGTGGAGCCAGACGACGACGCATGGCGGGGGCACATGGTCGACGTTAGACGTTGCCACATGCAGTAGCTATCCCTAGAGGCCTCTTGACGGCAGGAGGGATGCAGCTCAAAAGCGGCCCGTCCCGTCATTGCCATTTCAGAGACTACAGCTGGTGCACCACTTGGCGCGGCGTGTGATTTGCCACGGGTATGAAGCCTCGCCGATCAACATCAGTGCCACGTCGCACGTCGATGACGTGGTGACGCACGCACCCGACATCGCCGAGTCACCGGCAGTGACCGGCTTGCGTGAAGTCCACGAAGCCTGGGCGGCTCGGCTGCCGAATGACTCGGACGCGATGTCCGAGGTCCTGCTGGCCTTGTCGCAGACGGACCTGATCGGCCTGCTCGCGGTCTGCGTCGCGTCGACGGTCGGCGCGATCCAGTCGCGCGAATCGGAACTCCCCGCCAGCCTCCTCGCGCGGGCGCTCGACCTCGACATGCACGCGTGGTGGACGCCGACCGCGGCGGGCTACTTCGAGCACGTGTCAAAGGCCAAGGCGCTGGAGGCGGTCGGCGTGTTCGCGCCCGATCAACTGACGCGGCTGGCCAAGCTCAAGAAGAGTGACCTCGCGAGCGAAGCGGGGCGGCTCGCGGTGGGCAGCGGCTGGTTGCCGGCGATGCTCTGCGCGCGGGCGGCCCCGGTCCGCATCGAGGACGCGTCGGCTGACGACACGTCTGTCGATGACGAGGAACACGAATCGGCACCCCAGGCGGCGTGACCTCGTGCCCCGAGGCGAGGTCGGGGCGCGACATGCGGCGGATGCGCGGCTTCGGTCGGCATCCGCTGTGCTTTATGCTGTTCCGATGCTTCGCCAATTCACCACATCGATGACCTTCGAGACGCGCGGACGCGGGCTGATCGAAGTCACTCGACCGGTGGCGGCCTGGGTCGAGGAATCAGGGCTCGGGACCGGCCTGCTGACAGTCTTCGTTCGACACACGTCGGCCAGCCTCCTGATCCAGGAGAACGCCGATCCCGATGTGCGCGGTGACCTCGACCGCTTCTTCGCTCGGCTCGTGCCGGACGGCGATGCGCTGTTCCGGCACCGCGACGAAGGTGCGGACGACATGCCGGCCCATGTGCGGGCGGCGCTGACCGCGGTCCAGTTGACCATTCCGTTGTCCGGCGGGCGGCTCGTGCTCGGCACCTGGCAGGGCATCTACCTGTGGGAACACCGCACGCGCGGGCATCGGCGCGAAATGGCCTTGCATCTGCTGGGGGAGTGAGGGCGATGACGCGTGTGTCGATGTCGCGAGGCAGGCTGGCAGGGTTGGCGGTGGTGTTTCTGTGGTTCTTTGTCGGCGGCATCGCGCACTTCGTCGCGACCGACACCGAGATGAAGATCGTGCCGCCGTACATCCCGTGGCCGCGCGCGGCTGTGCTGGTGAGCGGCGTGTTCGAGCTGCTCGGTGCCATGGGCTTTCTGTGGCGGCCGACGCGTCGTGCCGCGGGCATCGGCCTCATGGTGCTGACGCTCGCGGTCACGCCGTGCCACATCTACATGCTGCAGCGGCCCGACTTGTTCGCGGCGATACCGGTGTGGGCACTGTGGCTGCGACTGCCGATCCAGGTGGCCTTGCTGCTGCTGATTGCGTGGTGCACGAGGCCTGAGCGAGACGGCGTCTCGTTGAGTTACTACCGCGCGGCCAAGCATTCGAAACTCACGTTGTAGGTCGTTCGCCGCGTGCAGCACGTGCGGCGGTTGCTGCGCATCGCGCGACGACCGACGGCTCGCCATCGCCACTCTGAGGGCGGACATTTCTGACGTGAAACCCGGTCTGTACAAGAACTTCGGCGCAACGCTCCAAGGCGGCCGAAGCCGGAAGTGATCGAGCCGGCTCGGCCCACGCGCCAGTCGCTTCGCCTTTGGCGCACTTGGTGTCACGCGTTCCGCGGAGCCGCCGACTCTCACGGACGGGGCGGGCTCCTGCAGCGCGCCCGCTGCTCCAGGAGACCTGGCACATCGGTCGCCGGTGCTGCGGGCCCTCTCGAAATCCTTGCAGCCCTCGTCGCCAGTGCAACCCACCGCGCTCCCCCCAGCTGCGCCCCCGTCTTCCATGAGGGGGACTTGTGGGGGGAACTACATGCTGCGGTGGGCCGGGAAACTGGCTCATCGCTTCGGCTGGGTGTGACCCCACCCATCTCCAACCTCTTCCCGTGAGGGAAGAGGCTCTCGCCCACCCCCGCCGCCCCCGGGCGGAGCGAGGAAGTTCAAGCAGAAGGATCAGTTTGAAGGGACTCAAGACGGGTTCCGGCTGATCGCTCCGATTGGAGATTCATCATGGCTTTCGTACGAGTGGAACAACGCAACGCCCGCCTCGCCACCGCTGTCCGGGTCGAGTTCGTCAAGGGACGCGCCGGGGAGGTCGCCAAGGGCAGCGTGACGATCATCAGCAACACCCGGCGCGGCTCGGGCGAAGACAAGTCGGAGGAAGCCACCGCGATCCAGTGGACGCTGTGGGGCAAGCAGGCCGAGAACGCGGCCGAGTACTTGGGCAAGGGTTCGCGCGTGAACGTCGTCGGTCGTATGCGCAACAACAACTACGACAAGGACGGAGCGTCCGTCTACGGTTTCCAGTTCACCTGCGAGGAACTCGACTACCTCGACAGCAAGGCCGATGCCGACGCGCGCCGTGAGCGGCAGGACGAGTCGTCGGGCGACGCGCCTGCGAGCCGCACGACCCCGAAGTCGCGCACGCGCGCGAGCCGTTCGGGTGGTCAGGGCCGCGGCGCTGCGGCGGCGAACTGATTCACAGGCGGGCAGGGCGCGCTGCACTGCCAGCCGGCCGCAGGATGACGTTGCATTGAACGTCAGCCTGCTGCTCGCTCCGGATCGGTTGAGATCGACGTGATTCCAGATGCGAGCCTTGCAGTGACGTGGATCTGGCACGGGGCATTGAATGGAATGCGCAGCGGATGGTCGTTCTCTGCAACACAGTGTCCTGCCTCGCTGCTCACGTTGATTGTGCGGACACAGAAAGCTGAAACGAGGCGTAACCGGCGAGCGCAACTTCTGGGACTGCCCGAGCACTGACGGGTTGGCATAGCACAGAGCGGGACGCTGAAGCAGCTAGGACGACTGGGCTGTTGCTGATGGCGGCTAGGCGGCACCATGGGGACATGCGTGCCCCATGGAGCAAATCAATGCCTCTTCAGCTCGATCTGCTGAGCTGTGATCCTGTCGCCGACGAGGACGCCATCCGGGGCTCAGTTGTCAAAGGCGAGTCAACTCAACCGTCCGTACGAAGTGCCTCCACCGGTCAGCCTTTGATCGTTCCAACGACGAGCCTGTTCGAGGACCCCAACAATCCTCGCACCGAGTTTCCCCAGGCTGAACTCGATGAACTTGTCGAAGACATCCGGCAGCACGGCATCCTTCAGCCGATCGTCGTGCATCCGGCGGACGCGGCAGGGCGACACCAAATTCACTTCGGCGCGAAGCGCTGGCGTGCAGCCCAGCTTGCTGGACTGCTCGAGGTTCCCGTCGCCGTGCGCGACGCGCCAAGTGATCCCTACACGCAGGTCGCCGAGAACCAGAAGCGTCATGGTCTGACGCCGCTCGATCTGGCGCGGTTCATCCGCGTGCGTGTCGATGCAGGCGACTCCAACGCCACCGTGGCCAGGCGGCTCGGCATGAACCTGACAACGGTTGCCCATCACCTTGCGTTGCTGGATCTGCCGCCCGAACTCGATGACGCGCTGAGGTCGGGGCGCATCTCTTCACCCCGCACATTGCATGAACTCAGCAGCCTTCATGCCGAGCAACCCGAACAGGTCCGCACTTTGTTGAGTGACGGTGCTACGGTCACGCGTTCGCGGGTGTCGGCATTGCGCGCTGCTCCAAACTGCGACGCCGTGAGCGATGCGGCGGTGTCGCCGGCCAACAAGCTTGTCAAGCAGCTTAACGACGCTGTCGATCGGCTGGAGCGTGCACTCGGGCGCATGAAGCAGTTTTCCGCCGAGCAGGCCGAGTCCCCCGAGTGGATCGCACTGCGCACCCGAATTGAAGGCTTCGCCAAACTATGGCAGGAGGGGTCTGACCGTCAGACCCCTCCGCCAAGTTGAGAGGGCTTGCTCGCGTCTGATGAGCGATTTCGCATTCGAGTCACTTCTGTCCGCACAGCGTTCACTTTTGGTCGGATGCGGTTCACTTTTGCGTCACCTATTGGTCACTGTGTTCCGCTCTTGTTCCACTCTTGTTCCGCTCGTGATCCGCTCGTGATCCGCTCGTGATCCGCATGCGTCGCCTTGCGAGTGGCTTTGCGACGCCTTTCGAGCGGAACGGAGCCCGAAGGCGTCTGCAGATCGTCGTACTCCCGACACGAAGTGATTTGATTGGCTACCTCGTTCAAAGGAGAACACTCAATGAGAAGAGGATGGCAGGATAGGCGGGCCGCCGGAAAATGGACACCGGTGCCCGGCTCGAGGAGCGCAGCTCATGGCACAGGCTTCTCGTGACCGCGTCGGCGTCGATCTGCGCGGAATCGGTGATGCCGTGCGCGCTGCAACACGTGCCCGTCAAACGACGGTCGCGGCGTTCGCTCGTGAAGCGCTCGTTGAGGCACTCGGCCGACCTTCGGCGCTCCCGGAAGTAAGCGCGGCCGGGTTCGGCCGAGCGGAGATCGTCAAGCTGACGTTGCGACTGCGATCCCTCGATGCCGAACTGCTGATGCTCAAGTCCGCCGCACTCGGCCTGTCCTACGGTGCCTTCGTCGGCCGGTTGGTTCGCGGGACGCCACTGCCTGCCCTGGCCACCGACCGTGCGGCAGATCGCGCTGCCTTGATGGCGTCGGTCGACCACCTCGCCCAGCTCAGTACCGACCTGAGTGCGTTGATCCGCATGCTGCGCAGAGCCAATTCCGAAGGCGCCGAGCGCTACCGCAATTCGGCAGTGTCCCTGGTTTCGGATGTGCGCCGCCATCTCGACCTGGCGTCGAAGGTCATTGCCAGAAACGGAGCTGATCCATGAACGATCCTAGACTTCTCGACGGCGTCCTCGTTCAGTGGGGCGAGCGGCTCTTCTATCCCGGTAATCGCCGTGTCCCCGCCGCACCCGGCGGCGCCGGCATCGGTCTGCGTGCCCGTGCCGCGACGGTCCGACAGCGCATCGAACGCACCGTGGCCCGTGCGCCGCAGGTGATGGTCAAGGTCACTGGGGGCGGCCGCGGCATGGTCGCCATCGCGGCGCACCTGCGCTACATCAGCAAGAACGGGCGCATCCCGATGGAAGACGATCGGGGCAACCAGCGCGAAGGCAGGGAGGCGCTGCTCGACGTGGCCGGCCAATGGCGCCTCGGCGGTTCGCGTATTCCCGAGAAGAGCGAACGGCGCGAGGCCTTCAACATCATGCTGTCGATGCCGCGCGGCACCAATCCACTGATCGTCCAGCGCGCAGCACGAGAGTTTGCGCAGACCGAGCTGGCGAACCACCGGTACGTGATGGTGCTGCACGATCACCAGGCCAACCCGCACGTGCACCTGAGCGTGCGGGCCGAAGGACGGGATGGGCAGCGCCTGAACCCGCGCAAGGAAGACCTGCGCCGCTGGCGCGAGACCTTTGCGGAGCGGTTGCGCGGTTGGGGCGTCGAGGCGGAAGCAACGTCGCAGGTCACGCGTGGGACACGGCATCGCAACGAGCGCGTGTGGGAACGCAAGACCGGCCTTTCGAGGGAGAAGCGGCAGGAGAGGGCGGAGGCGTTGCCGAGTGGCATGAAGAGGCAAGCTCTGCAGGGTTGGGCCGAGATCATGAGCGCACTCGCGGCATCGCCGGAAGAGTCGGATCGCCAACTTGCGCAGTCCATCGGCCAATACCTTGGACGCTTGCCGGCGGTTCAGGCCATGGTCCGGTACCAGGCGCAACAGCGCGAGTTACCGGGGATTGACCGATCGCCGCTGACGATGCCCTCGCAGGAGCGCAGAGGGCCGGAGATGGAGCGGTAGGTCAGACCGACGAGCTGGTGTCCTCGCCGCCGGACAGGCTCGGGGGCAGGCCGCTGAAGAGCTGCCTGCCCGAGCCCGCGAGCGTGGGTGCGGAGCGCGCCGCGTCAAGTGTCCGCTGGCGCCGGGCTGCGCCCGCCCTTGACCCGGAGCGCTGCGCGGGAGCAAGTCATCGCATGGTTCTGGACTCAGCGCGAATCACTCCACCGATGAAGGTCGGACTAACGCCAGGCGAGCAGATGAAGCAAGGCTTCGTGCTTACGAGTGAACTCAAGCGATTCGTATCGTTCAACAAGCTCATCTGCTTGCTCTGCGTAGCCTTGAATACCTCGTATCACGGCCTACGCCCATGTTCGTTTCGGAGCACTGTGCCGCCTAACGTTTGACTTAAGCGGACCGCCGAAGGCGGGTCCGCTTGAAGGGAATGAGAAGGGACTTCCCACCTTCGGGCAACGGCGACGATGCGCCAAGATTGGTGGTGTTCAAAGTCATCAATCTGCAGCCAATGAAGGGGGAAGTCCCATGGACAAGGTTATCCGAGAAGGAGCGGTTCGGGTAGGGGTCGACTTGGCCAAGCACGTCATCCAGGTGCACGCCGTCGATGCGGCGGGCCGAGTGCTGACCAGCAAGCCTCTTGCGCGCGCCAAGTTCATCGAGTGGTGCGCTCGGCTTCCGCGCGGCTGCATGGTCGCCATGGAGGCCAGCTCGAGTGCTCACCACTGGGCACGCAAGCTCGCAACGCTCGGCCTTGATCCCAGGATCATCTCGGCGCAGCTCGTCGAGCCGTATCGAAGCCAGGGTGCGAGCGGCAAGAACGACGCCAACGACGCCGCGGCGATCTGTGAGGCTGCCTCGCGTCCGACCATGCGCTTCATCCCGGTCAAGTCCATCGAACAACAAAGCATGCTGTGCGTGCACCGGCTGCGCGAAGGGATCAAGGAAGATCGCACCGCGTGCATCAACCGCATCCGTGGACTGCTGGCGGAGTTCGGGCTCGTGTTCGCGCAAAGCCCGCGCGAGTTGCAGGCGGTGCTGAGCGAGGTGCTCGAGGACGCGACCAACGAGCTCGGAGCGCTGGCGAGATTGACCTTGCAGCGAGCCCAGACCCAGTGGCACGAACTGGACGAGCACCTCGCCTGGTGCGACGAGCGCATTGACGCACATGCCAAGGCCAACGCAGCCGTGAAGGCCGCCGCCACCCTGCTGGGGATCGGCCCCGTCACCGCCTCGGCCGTGGTGGCCACAGTCGGCGACTTCAAGCAGTTCAAGAACGGGGCTCAGTTCGGAGCGTGGATCGGGCTGACGCCACGCCAGCGCTCCAGCGGCGGCAAGAACAACCTGGGCGGCATCACCAAGCGAGGCGACACCTACCTGCGCACCCTGCTGATCCAGGGGGCGAAGTCGGCCGTCATGACGGCGCACCGACGACAGGACAAGATCTCCACGTGGGTGGTCTCGCTGCGCGAGCGCTCGGGTTGGCAGAAGACGGTGGTGGCGCTGGCCAACAAGAACGCCCGGATCCTGTGGGCGGTGATGACGCGTGGTCAGACGTTCGATGCGAACCATCTGAGCGTCAAACCCAAGGCGGCCTGAGGACGATCCAAC
>Ga0307509_10009374_pt1 | contig 12259 bp, 17 predicted proteins | sample 10_EM_MG_FD_202245 | JGI IMG/M metagenome (GOLD analysis project Ga0307509, IMG submission 202245) | Populus trichocarpa ectomycorrhiza microbial communities from riparian zone in the Pacific Northwest, United States - 10_EM | ecosystem: Host-associated > Plants > Roots > Unclassified | place...
TGCGATTTCACGACACTTGGGGGACGATGGACAAAAGGGTAAAATTTTGCACCGCGTCAGATCCGGGGCAGCTGGCGTCTTCAGCCATCAGATGACCATGAAACTGAACGACGTGGTGAAGCTCGCGCGGATAGCAATTCTGGGATGTTACGGGGACTATTGGACACCAAGCGTGGATTATCTGGCTCGCAACCACTCGTTTGTCGCGGTCAACGCTACACTTTTCATCGGACTAGGCTGAGTCAAGTAACTAACTAATTACAGGATGGTTCTCACGCCACCGACGTGTTTCCCGACCTCCACCTCCTGCGATGTCTCTCCTCGACGATGTTCTGGTTGTCCCAGATGATCTCATGCGAGATCGTGCTCGTATCTTCGAGGAATTTCTCCAATCGGAAACGCAACTCTATGATTACAAGGACAACCTTTCCAACATGCTGCGTTGGAAACAGACGCGGCTGATTGTGAACATCGATGATCTGCGGGACTATCGACGCGAATTCGCCGACGGACTCCTCAAATCTCCAACGGACTACCTTCCCGCTTTCGAGTTGGCCCTCGCCAATCTCGTCCACCAAGTTGCTGACGAGCGGAAAGATGACATCAAGGACAAAACCTTCCGCGTTGGTTTCAGTGGCTCCTTCGGCGACCATCATGTCAGCCCACGTACTCTGCGAGCATCCCAACTAAACAAGATGATCTCACTAGAGGGAATCGTCACTCGCTGTTCGCTGGTTCGACCCAAGATGATGAAATCCATCCACTACTGTCCAACGACCACCCAATTTCACTCCCAACTGTACCGTGATGCGACCACGACGTCTAACCTCCCACCAACAACCGTTGTCCCCCCTCAAGAGGACGAAAACGGTAATCCCCTCGAAATGGAGTACGGTCACAGTGTTTTCCAAGACCACCAGAGGATTAGTATTCAGGAGATGCCAGAGCGAGCACCCCCCGGTCAACTTCCAAGGAGTATCGACGTTGTCCTTGATGACGACATGGTAGACGGGTGTAAACCTGGAGACCGCATTCAACTCGTTGGGATGTATCGAAGTGTAGGTGGTGGTGGAAGTGGCACTTTCAGGTTTGGCGACTTGTCCAACCGCTGACAATCAGTTGGCTGACCATCCGCCGTAGGACCCTGCTTCTAGCAAACAATGTTATCCTTCTGGCATCCAAAATCGGGGGTGGTATTGCCCAACAAACCCTGTTAGACAGCGACATCCGCGACATCAACAAACTCGCCAAACGTTCTGATATCGTCGACTTGCTTTCCATGTCGCTCGCTCCCTCGATCTGTGGCCACGATTACATCAAACAGGCGGTGCTTCTGCTCCTTCTTGGGGGTGCGGAAAAGAACCTTCCAAACGGTACTCACATTCGTGGTGACATCAATATGCTCATGGTCGGAGATCCTTCCACCGCCAAGTCACAGATGCTTCGTTTCGTGTTGAACACCGCACCACTCGCGATCGCTACGACTGGTAGAGGAAGTTCGGGTGTCGGTCTCACCGCTGCCGTGACAACCGACCGCGAAACTGGAGAGCGGAGACTGGAAGCCGGCGCCATGGTTCTTGCGGATCGAGGTGTCGTCTGCATAGACGAATTCGACAAGATGTCCGACATTGACCGGGTCGCCATTCATGAAGTCATGGAGCAACAAACCGTGACCATTGCGAAAGCCGGGATACATACCACTCTCAACGCGAGGTGCAGTGTGGTTGCCGCAGCGAACCCGATCTACGGGCAGGTGCGCTAACATCCCCACCCACAACCACGCTGCTCTGACCTTATTCTTTAGTACGACATTCACAAAGACCCTCACAAGAACATCGCACTTCCAGATTCTCTTCTCTCCCGTTTCGACCTTCTCTTCATTGTCACGGACGACGTGAACGAAGAACACGACAGAATGATTGCGGATCACGTTCTCCGCATGCACCGCTACCTCCCCCCTGGTGTTGAAGAAGGGACACCCATCTTCGACAACTCGGTTCAGTCCCTCAACGTTGCAGATCCCAATCAGGGTGACGCTGACCACGAACCACAAGAAGTCAGCCCCTTTGAGAAATTCGACCCTCTGCTTCACATCGGCATCACGAAGAGTCTGTCATCCACGAGGAGAGGGAAGGAGAAAAAGATGGAGGTGTTGAGTATTGCGTTCATCAAGAAGTACATCCAATACGCCAAGGGCAGACCGGCCCCGGTTTTGACGAAGGGCGCTGCCGACCTGATCGTTAACTTCTACGCAACCCTGCGGAACGAAGATAGCGAACGGAACTTCAAGAAGGTATATTGCAGCGTTCCATTCTATGTGTCAGTTCGGACCGGCTCGTGCTAACACCGGATATCAGACGTCGCCGCTGACTGCTCGTACACTCGAGACTCTCATCCGTCTCTCGACCGCTCACGCCAAAGCCCGGCTCTCGGCAAAGGTCCAGGAGAAAGATGCCAAAGCCGCCGAAGCTCTTCTTCGGTTCGCCCTCTTCAAAGAGGTGGCAAAGCGGACAAGGAGAAACAAGAAGCGGAGGTTGAATGCTGGGGGAAGCGCTCGACTTGGTGGCGGTCACGACAGCGAGGAAGAGGAGAGCGAGGAGGAAGAAGGATCCGATGAGGAAGAGGAGCCACCCAAGAGGATGAGTATGCCGCCTGGAAAGGGCCCCGGTACAAAAGACGCTGGTATGGACGTCGACGGCGCCGAGTTCACCGGAGATTTACAACCAGAAAGGTTAGCCACGAAACATAACCTAACAAAACCAGCAGAACAATGACGCTGACGTGGATGGTTTCAAAAGGTTCCAATTATTCCGAAGCAAGCTCGCCAAGCTGTTCTCCACAAGGTTACAAGATAACGAGAACGTAAAGCTGACCGAACTCCTTCCAATGATTAATGAAGGACTCACGACGGAAGAGCTATTCGGTTCTGTCGAGGCTGTGGAAGCCCTACGAGCGATGGGACAGTCGGAAGAGGTGATGTTGGATGACGACGGGTTCGTGTGGAAGATTTAGTTTTTGGTTATATGCGTCTTCCGTGCAACCGTTCTTCGATTCCCTTGCCGCTGTTGTATTTGTGTGGGAATTTTATGCTCGCCTCTCGCTTCCTGTGTTCATGGAATCATCGACTATCATTCGTGATGTGTGGACGCTCTTGGTCCGTAATACAGTGCAATAAAAAATCGACATTCATGGGCGACGAGCTCATGAACCCGTTGAACGACCCGCGATTAGATGCCGAAGACCGAACCGGCCGGCTCCGTTTCTCCTGAAACCGATCACGGTGATTGGGTTTAGGGTTCCTGGCCTCGCACGAGCGCACGCGGGAAGGTGTTTGGTGCGGACTTTACCGTATACCCGTTGAATGTGAATCGTGAACAGGGTTTTCTTCGGGGAACGATCTGGGGGGGGTGAAAACTCCTTTGTACATCCAACTATGCCTAGGCTTTTCCGAATCCGAAAATCGTTGGCTCACACTTCAGGATAAAACTTCGTTCAGTTCAATATATAGACACTACCGCCATTCACTACTGCGCCCACAACACACACATTCAACGGAATGTTCGTAACCTACGGTTACGGTACTATGTTCTCCGAAACGCCTTCTCATGAACCCATTCTGGTGCGGAGAACGGTCTGGACCTCGTCTCTTCTCAAATCGGAGAATCCCACTACCTCAAGGATACCTTGCTCCCAATCCTCGTCCCGGGCCGTCCCAAACGTCAGACCCATTACCTTATCCCGCTCGGACCCTTGTAGGGCCAACAATCTCCCAGCTTCGACTAACCTCTTCCAGGGCCCCTCGACCAACCTAGTAACCCCCCTCCCACCTCCACCCCCACCACTCAACGCCGCTCTAGACGTCTCCAACCACAACTCACATTCTGTGGCGATAGACTTGCCCGCCTTCACGCTCACCCTCCCATGCCCTCCGTTGACAATCATCTTCTGCAGAATGACATCTGAAATCCGCGCGGCGGTCTTCCGATAGAGATCCGCAAACATCCTGGACGAGAGGCTGGATTTGAAATAGGCGAGGTACGAGGAAAAGAGTGAGACCGGGGGCATGAGGGTCGAGGGGATCTCTATCTCGTAGTCATGTTGAGCTCCAATAGATGGTTCTTCGAGCTGCCCCGATGTATGGCTGTGGTCCCGTTTCACGGTGGTAGTATGAGATGGATATATAGAATGGACGCAAGTTAGAATTAGGCGGATAATGAAGGCACCCCCCCTGTCCAAAGGGGCAACGCAACGCTCGTAGTTTGGGAGTCTGGACACACCTAAAGAAATGAGGTTTCAACTCCATTTCAATCTCCCCACACACGTGTTGGAACACCATATCCTCCGCTCGTTCCGCAAGTCCGTCATACTCCTCGATCAACTTGTCAAAGATCGAACCGCGGTCGGACTCGCTGCTCCGCGCGGCCGGAGGCACGGGCATCAATTTATCCTCATCCGCCCTGACCCTGAGACCAGAATCGGTGACGATGTTCGCCCACAGCTCCAAGAAAAACTGCCGCCGTTGTTGCGAGATCAGAGAAATGAACAGGCGCTAGTCCAAACTCTCCACTCACCACTTCATCGCCCCAGCCTTGCATAGCCTTGGCAATATATTTGGTGCTAATCCAGGCCTTGCACAACTTCTGGGCCCCACCCACACCCGTGGTCTCTCTCTTGGCGCTGTTATCTCCCCCGGACCGAGAAGGGTCACGGCTGATGGCACCAGGGACGGCACGCACAAATGAGGAAGACACTGACTCGAAACCATCCAAGAAAGAGGATATCCTTAACCGATAGAGATCGAGAATCGGGAGTTGGATTATCGATAAAAAGTCTAAGCGCTGGTCCATGCTAGGGAGGGCAGAGTACCGATCTGGATCCCGTCCCTCGTCAGGATCCTCGCGCAAAGTCGAATACGGAACGAGATTCACCCACCTGTGACCTGTTCGATTAATGCCTCGACTCGTCTGGCCGAATTGGTAGGTCTCAAATCTTGTTCCTGGCCCGATCCGTTCCCTTGATCATCGACCATCCGCCAAGGATCGCCCGAAGTGAGCGAAGCATGATACTGATCCAGGGCAACTGGGGGAATGATAACAGAGATAACAGAGGTCATGCGGGATGGAACGGACGGGTATCAGAACCCTCGAATGATAAATTTCCAGGCTAGGTGAAACTCGTACATTGTTTCTCGCCCTGTAGCCATGCGTTGAACCAGTCGGATCTTCCGAGGACGGTATCGCCGATACCCCTCCATTCATTCTTTCCCCGAGAGACTTCAGCGGATGTCCCAGAAAGGTCAAAACCCTCCTCTCGCAGGGCTCCATCAAAAGAAATCGCTTGGTATATCGTGTGTGCGAACACCGGCGGATGAGGGAGCAGCGAAGGCACCGACCGCTTTAGTTTTCGGGTTACCACGGGTAGAAGAAGGAGTACAAACTCTCTCTATTTCACTTGGTTATTTTCGATCCGCTGATCAGTCTGTTTGGCAAACGGACTCACCCATGCGTTGATATTTTTGTGTCTTGTTGAATTGAGGAGGCGTTGGGCAATTGAATCGATGAAGGGACGTTGGTCATGCGCGACGTTCAGAATGTGCGTAAAGTACCACTCGGGCTGAGTGATTGATCATCAGCAATCCCTAAGGACCGAGTCGCGATTGGCAAACCTTATCCAGTTGATTCGTCGGTCTTTGGCCCTCGAAATGAAACCTGAACCTGAGAGCAATAGGGTGGACTAGAGCTTGAATGGAATACAATCCCTCTGCTTTCGGTACGCCTAGTTGCTCGCCCCTAAGGTCCCGACGTGTCAGCCGAGGGAAAGTTTCTCGGAGTTATTACTTACAGGTCTTGTAGTTTGAGGAGATCGAGAAAGACGGCTTCAAACGCTTTCCTGTCTCCAACGGATGCGCTCGGGTAATCCACCTTTACTGGCCACCCCAACCTCTCGGACACGGTCGTCATTGACCTAGAAAACTCGTTCACAGAGGTGCGCGTGCTCGTGATGGGCCAATGCTCACGCGAATAAGCTCGACTTTATGTCTGCCCACGTCCGATCGCGCAAGGTCTGTAAGAATGTCACGAGATGTAGTGGTTGTTGACCCAATGCGTGGTTGGCCACAGAGCATTTATCGACCAGTCTTGAAACGAAAGTCTGTAGGAGTCCATAATCGGACACGGAGGCATGAGAAGAGAAGTTCTGCGCTTGTCGGATGGCAGCTTCACTGTGGTATTCGCAGCACAGAATAAGCTCAAGAAAACGCAAATGGTCGAATTATCCGCACCTCAGGGAAAGCGCTCGGTGGATAACTTGGACGTAGCTCTTCACGGACTCGAGCTCTTTGAGATTCCTCTGGAGGGTTTCTAGGTCCTCCAAGAGCGTGGGTTGTCTGTCCGGACCAGACATGGAGGACACGAGTTCGTCAGACAGGTACGATAACTCGTCAGACAACGAGTCCCGGACGAGTCCCAGCCCCTGGGCTGTCTCCAGATATGCATTGGCATCGCGCAGGGTTTGGACGGTGACAGAGTCGACAAGGTCTTGGGAGGAAGTTAGCTGAGCCTCGATAAGTGCCTGAGCTTTGGCAGAAAGAGGAGAGCGTTGACCTGTGTCTTTAACTGCTCCACTTCGGAGGCGGCTTGTTGTACCAGTTGTTCCAGGTCCTCCGAGTCCTGGAGCTGATCAAAAGAGGGAAACTTTTCGTTAAGCCATTGAAGAGTCATCGACTGGGCGTGTTCAGCAGATGGCGGCTGGGCCAAAGCCTTGATTTCAGCTGCAGACATGATCCCACGAGGCGAGGAGGTGAGCGTTTGGATGGTACCGAGGGTCGTCGATCGATTGGATGATCAGTTCGATCGAGCCCCGCGGGTCACGTGGTGAACGAGTTGCACCCGGAAACAACTACATAAGTTTTACGCGAAAGCAGGTGGGGAAGGACCGAGAACCAGGGAATGCTTGGGGTGACGACTTTACCCACTACGTCCTAGGATGTTTCCAGTGAGCAAATCCCTCCGACGCCCCTGTCTCGCTAGCCTCCTCTCTCCTCGCAATCCCCAGCGGTTATGGCGCAATACTTTCGCGCTGTGTCGACCACCTCCTACCCCAGACCCGAGATGCTTGGTGCTGACCAGGGCACTTGGCACCAAATCCCCACCTCCGTCGCCAGAGCCAAAAATCATGTCCACCCACGCTCACACCCACTTTGAGGAAGGCAATACGCCCTACGTGGCTGGTTTCGAGGACAAGGGGAAGCTGACAATCCCGCCGGCCAAGCACCTCGCGATAGGTTCGTAGATAGGAGCCCCCTCGTCTTAGGGGAGTATACAGAGTACGCCTTGAAGCTGACTTGGATATATAGTGACCTGTATGGACGCTCGTATCGAGTGAGTGGAAAGATTGAGTCCGGGCCCCGATGTCCGTTATCGCTAAAAACACATCACAGCGTCGTGGCCCAACTCGGGCTCAAGGAAGGAGACGCTCACATCATCCGCAACGCTGGTGGTTCTGCGTGAGGCTTAAAAACAAACCTTGCATCCTTGCGTTCACCTATCGCTCGCAGAAAAGATTCGATCAGGTCGTTGATCATCTCCCAACGGTTGTTGGGGACCCGTGAAGTCGCCGTATTCCACCATACCGATTGTGGGATGCAGACGTTCACGACCCCTCAACTTCGAGAGAAGCTCAAGACTTCCGCAGAGCGAGGAGACGCTGCGAAGGTCGGGGCTGCGGCTGATGCCATACAATTCTTGGAATTCTCGGACCTTGATAAAGCTGTCAAGGAAGAGGTGGAATTCGTGCAAACCCACCCATTGATCATCAAGGAGACTGAGGTCACAGGCTGGGTTTACCACGTCGAATCCGGCAAGGTGTGTCATCAAGCCTTGCTCATCACATATCCTTCCGTTATCGCCTCTGCCAAGTCGATGACAGGCTGAGCTGCGTCATTTTGCGTTGGCAGGTCCGTCGGGTGGTTTAACCCCTAGCCTTGACTTGTATTATCAAAAGGGCGCCGGTGATGGAAACAAGTGGAGAGATCAACGAACAGCATTCTCCCTTACCCCATGTAGATTTCGTGAACTGTAAAAACGCCGAAGGAAAATGTATAACTGGGATGAAATGGGATGTTCTCCATGCATAGCGGTACTGAGTAACCGGGTCGCGTAGCGGGTTTTGAGGGGGAACGTCAAGGTCGCTAACGTTTAGAGTGAAAGTCCACTGTCGCCCTCTGCGTGTCACCGAATGCTTGTCGAGTCCGGGGAGGTCGGATGGGCAGAGCGCATCATATCTTCAGCGGTCAGTGGGTGGGAAGGATCAATGAACGAGTTGCTTGAAAGATATCCCACAATGTACTTGGACAATCCGTCGTCCTGCAATTCACGAGCGACTACAAGAGGTGAGAGAGATGTACAATGGGAGAGAGAGACTACAAGCATAAGAAAGGAATAAGGTAGGAAGGAGGGAACACGTCCGTCAGCCCGGTGCTGAGGGTGTTAGTTGGTGGTGAGATATAACAACGACAAGGGGCGAAATGAAGAAGGGAGGCTTGGGGATCGTTCAAACGATGATCGACGAGGTTTTGGGGTTTACTACTGCAGAGGTCAGAAGAACAGTATGGGGCGCCTGAAACAACTGACGCACGACCACTCAATCAAACAGCTTCGGGGATGTGGTAGGACGCGGACCGGTTCTAGGGAAAGGGAGGACGGTAAGAACCGAGTGTAACAAAAGGGCTATGGGAGGGCGGGAGACATACCAACTAGTAGTCTTTGTTGGGATCATCGCCGAAGGGTGGGCCTATTTCGCCAGGTTCGCGACGCCAATCCTGGGACCTGCGCCAGGCTTGAGCTCTACGCAAGTCTGTTGGCTGTTCGGAGATGTGGGTGAGTGGGGGAGGTTATAGAGGAGGGAAAATGGGCTGACTTCGTTGTCTACTGGCGCAGCGAAGGTAGCGACGGCGAGAGAGAGGAGGAGGACGACAGAGGAGAGTTTAAGGCCGAACATGGCGAGGATGGAGGGTGGGGAGGGAGAGGACGGAGGGAGGAAGAGACAGTATTTATAGAAGGAAAGTAGAAAAGAGCGAGGGAGAGAGAGAGAGACGCTTTATAACAGAAGGACGGGATGACGGTTGGTGAAGAACGACGGCATGTGGGCGGCAGATAATCAAATTCGCGCATGTGGGTATCCCCACAACCAGCTCTCCCTCCTCTCCGGACCATTCCATTGTAAATCCAGAGCCTGTACGACCCCCTTGCAACCGTATACATCCTCGCCAACTGCATTTTAATTCTCAGCGTTTTTCCTGGCTCGCTTCCTCGGGTTCCTGCTTCCCGCCCCGGTGCCTGGGCCCTGGGACAATACCCCAATCGGATTATTATTCGCGCCGCTCCACCCTGTCAGCCTAAATGCTCAAAGCCACAAGGACGGGCCCTCCCCCTTGTCTGCGCACAGCTCCGTTTATTTTTCTCCGCATCGTTTCCCGGATCATCTCGTGATATCAGCCCGTAAGTTTCACCGACCCCTTGATGGGAAATTTCCCTCCAAAACCCTAGGGTGGGGCCTGCTCTTGCATCTTCTTCGTCGAAACCGCCCGTGATCGCTCAGATCTACCGTCTTTCTTGGTATTCCTTTCTGTGTAACTGTTATGCAGTTTACCCCCTTCGCCTACCGATGGTCACCAGGTCTACACGCGCCGCGTGTGACGGCACTCCTGAGACGACCACCTTGACGATTATCATCAGATTGGAACAGGCGCCCTCGCGCGCACCCTGGGGAGCTGAGATAGCTGGTGAACCCGGTCACATCCCACGTTTCCACGTTCCTCCGATAGCCGAGGATTGGCTTGTCCACGCCTCATCTCCCTCTCTTTGATCACTGAGGGAACCGACCAAGAGTCGCCCAAGAACGTACTCATTGACTGCGGTGGACCTCGGTTTTGTGGCTTGGCTCGTCTTTGCCCACCCCTTTGCCCAGACTTCTCAGCGCCTGGTTGCTAGTTCACACGCCCGAATTTGGGTGCCCGACGCAGCTCAATCCACTCAAGGAAACGTCTCCCGACCCTCCATGTGGTCCACCCCGCCAAGGTGATCTGGGCCCGCTTAATCCCACCCCCAACACTGGGTATGAAGCGAGCCTAGGTCTGGCCAAGTGCCCGACGTTACACCTGCTGGATTCGTTCGCAGCGTGATGGGAACCGGATGGGAACGACACCACTGATCGAGAGGCCCTTCCTCGCCAACTGCGGTGGACCGCAGGTCCGGGCGAGAAGCCCCAATTATTGAGGGTCGACTTCGACATCTGGTGGCGATCATGACAGGTAGTTTATCCGGCGGTGGAACTACCCTCGTGAGCATGTTGTCCCTAACATTTCAACCGCCGCCCAAAGATTTTCCCGGATCCCGCCACACAGCTACCGCGTCGCCAGAAGGAACGAGATTACGGACGCTTATGCTTGCCCTCGCAGCATCATGGGCCGTTCCTCCGGTCTTGGCTCTCGTGTGCCCTCACATGCCCTCTGACATGGAGGGGAACGGCAAACTCTCGAATCAAACCAAATCAGATGTGTCAACTGCCGTCCAGGAACAGGTTCTGCCGTGCATCTGTCGGGTTCCGCCCGGGACCTAGTCTAAATGGCATGACACCATTTCGCCCGGGCCTAGGGCGCGGTCCGACCGAGTCTGCCGGAACCGCCACTTGCGCGGACGCCGGACAACAAAGATCTATGCGTTCCTACAAGATCGTAGGCCCCGGCAAACCTAGGCGCGTACCCGTTTCAAATCTCCATCACCAGTGGGGCGTTTCTTTTTCGTTGACGTTGGTCCCAGCATTCCTCCTTCAAAGATTCAGGATCCAGGATTATTCCCCCGGACTACTACAAGGAAACCAAAAAAACCCGGATCTCCATCACACTTCGGAGCCTGCGTTGTCGTCACCGCCTTTGTCGTCGGATGCCTCTTCGAATCTCCGGTCGGAGACGGCAGTATGCAGATTTCAGTGACCACAAGGGGATAATCGATCATCTCAGCGTTTGGGGGTCCCACATGGCGCCTTGAGTACTGGCTGTGTCAGGTTGTTGCCGGTGATGGGGCCTGGATTTTTATTGACGGTACAATAGAGATTGTTGGCATTCTTGGGTTCGACGGTCCCAAATGGCGGGCATCGGCCCAAATTTAGCCTCTAGCACATTCCGCCCTTACGTTCGACCCACACGTGAGTGGGTTGCGACCCATGAGACGAAGAGGGATCTCTGTTGAATCAATGCTTCAGTTCATGCGGGGCCGGACGTCGTTTCGTATGCGTATGGGTATGCAGCATACGATGTACGGTGTTCCTGCACGGTGTTCCCGTACGGTGTTCCGGCAGTCTCCCCTGAGGGGTTGTAGTAGGGAACCACCAAGCCGGTCGATCGTTTATCCGACTGGCGAAAAAGCGAGCTTATCGCGATGATGAAACGATTACCGTTGGAGATATACAGAAACGTATCCTGACGACTCTTTGAAAATCCATAACGCCCCGGCTGGGTGGCTCGGAGGACCGTTCGAAGCATTGTCCACCATTTATCTTGCCACGGCGATCTCTCTCCCCCCCTCAATCCATTTCTATCACAAGTTCCTGCACTTACACAATGCCTACTGTATTCCTACTCCTCATCCTTAGGAGTAAGCGTCAAACGCACAAAACGATCGGGGTGCGGTCCACGGAGCCCCGCACACGAGCATGAGGTTCCCGAGTAAGCAGGTCCGTAGCTCCGCACCTTCACCCTTTCTTTGTGGTTTTCCAATTCATACGTACATACATTAATATTGTGCCTGAGCACTCTATTCATCGTGTGGAAGGACAGGAACGGAACGTGGTCGAAGCTCCCCGGCGGAGATCAGGGGTCATTTTTGCCAACGATGAGTAAGCGTCCATGTGGGAGACAACATGCACACGAGGCCAGATTCCAACCCCCCGAGATAGGCCAACACCCTGCTCCATTGCCTCTCGTGATCTCGTAAAGGTGATAAACGCGCGTGGGCAGTGATGGAACAGGCTCAACGCAATCGGATGTGTATTCAATGTGATCAGTCCTATAGAATGCAGGCGGGGTTAGGCGTTGTCACCCGGCGTCTCTGTAAAACGGCTCAAATGAACACTCACCCAGAGTTTGATAAGACCATCCCACGACGCTGTGATAACTTTCGACTGCGAGCAGGAACATTAATGGACGCGATTCGTTAACCGTTGGTGTGGGACAACTTACCGTCTCGTGGGGTAACCATTCATG
>Ga0307509_10009375_pt1 | contig 12257 bp, 10 predicted proteins | sample 10_EM_MG_FD_202245 | JGI IMG/M metagenome (GOLD analysis project Ga0307509, IMG submission 202245) | Populus trichocarpa ectomycorrhiza microbial communities from riparian zone in the Pacific Northwest, United States - 10_EM | ecosystem: Host-associated > Plants > Roots > Unclassified | place...
ATATTATTAGATATGTTATTATAAAACATGCTTTAGTTAAGGAGTTATTGATACTTCAAGTGCAAAATGATGATATAAAACCTTGATAAAAATGCACTTTTAAGTACTAATCACCATTCTGTCGCACGTGTGCGGCGTCGCGGCGATCATCCTCCCCACTCAAAGTGTGCGTATCTGGAAAATATGGGGAGACAAGGAATTCTTGTCTCTTATCAGTGAAAAATGGAATGGGAGTCGTCACCTAGTATTCTGGTCACTAGGAACCCTAACTGGTCTCAGAGATCGGGTACGGAGACTGGTTGCGTAAAGGGAAGGTATTAGCACCCCAAATACGCCCTACCTAAGGTAAGCTGCATTGTTTTATTGTCTGATAAAAATCTAAGGTCTTGTCCTGTTTTTTAGTTGTTGGTCCGTCTATGGTTCAAGAAAAGCCCTCCTTAGTAAGGAAGTTCTTATCTTATAGGGCAAAGCCTAACCGTTCTAATGTCTATAAAAGAAAACTACCTTTTTAATATCGGGAGTACGTTTTACGTATAAATTCATAATCCCTGATATTAAGAAAAAAATAATTTTTTTGGAATTTTTGAAATATTGGCCAAGTTCTCGTGACTTTAATAAACTGGTTATTAAAGCCAAAATGCATGCTAAAACATTTTTTTTTTTGAAGTTTTCTTTGTTGTATGAAAATATGATGTAATTTTTTCTTTGAGAGACTTGGCCGTATGCATGAAAACAAAAATATTTTTTTTCAAAGTTTTGACGAAAACCAGGTATTATAATACCGGATTTGTATCTTTATGATATAAAAATACATACCGATATTAATCAAAATGGCGTAAAACAAATTCGCGGGGAAATCACAATTTCTTCGAAAATATACATTTCTTTTTTTTTAAAAAAAAAGATGAACTGGGTTGGGCTGGACTCAGCCCAGCCGTGTGGGCTAGGCTGATGTTCCAGTATTAAAAAAATGAACTGGGCCGAACCTGGCCTAATTGTGTGGGTTGGGCCTGTATTGGCCCAGCTATAAGGCTGGACTCAGCCCTAGCCGCGTGGGCTGGGCTGATATTCCAGCCCAAAAGAACCAAACGGGTGGTTACTGTGCTGCGCACAGTAACCCACCAAACTTAATTAGCTAGTTATTGTGCACAACACAGTAACTAGCTAATTAAGTTTCATTTGCTGCAGAACGTGAATTGCTCACGTTCTGCATGCAAATGAAAAATGAACAAATAAAAACAGCAGGGGAGAGGAGAAAATTACCTGGAGCGGGGAAGCACAGTTGCGGTTGTCAGCAGCGGTGGAAGGTGGCAGTGGCAGCGGCGGCGGTTTTCCTCCCTTCTCTCCTGTCTCCTCTGTTTCTCTTCTCAGCCCTCTCCTCTGTTTTTTTCGTTACCTTCTCTTCTTCTCCTTGTCTCTTCGTAGTTGTCAGCGGCGGTTGGAGATGGCAGTGTCAGCGGCGGTCAAGTGGTGTGCTGTGGCGGTGGAGAGGAAGCACGGTGGCAAGTACGGTTGTTCTTCTTCTCTAGTATATATTTTTTCCTCTGTCACTCCCCTTTCTCTCCTCTGCCTCCTTTGATGGCTTCCCTTTCTCTTTCAAAAAAAATTGTCTCCTCTCTCGGTCTCCCTCCTTTTTCTTTTCTCCCCTCTAATTTCTAATGTTTCGGTCTGCTTCTCTTCACTCCTTTCTCTCTAAAAAAAAACTGTTGTTTCCATATTTCGGTCTCTCCTTTCCTCCTTAAAACTATCAGTCTCTCTCTCGGTTTCTCCTCCCTTTCTCTTTCAAAAAAATCCCTCCAGCTCTCTCTTTTTCCTCCCCTTTTCTCCTCTACACTCCCTCTGTATTTAAAGGCAGAGGGAGAGAGGGCCACCCTGCCCTATCCTCTCATGGTGCAGGGCATGGTGGCATGCATGGGGTCGGCTAGTGCACAGCCGCCCCTGCCTCTGCAAGGCATGGCTCTTTCGGCGTGAGGGTGTGCTGGTGTCAGTGAAGGGACAAGTCGGGTCGTTGGTTTTTTGGGTTTTGGGAGAGAGAGAGGATAAAAAAACAGGGGGAAAATGCTTCTTCTTCCCCTGTTCTCTGCGCGTCCAGGAGAATAAGAAGGCTTATGGTGCCGTTCAAAACGGCACCGTTTGCTCTATTTTTTTTATTTTTTTTCTTCAGTGAAATGGATGAAACGACGCCGTTTTGACCAAAACGTGTCGTTTTATTTAAACGAAAACTGGCGCCAAAATGGGTCCAATTTCAGATCAGCCCTTCAATTTGCACGCTTTTTCACTATGGTCCTTGGTTTTGGATTTCTTCAATCGAGTCCCTAATTGGCCACCAGACTTCAATATGTATGCAATTAAGCCCCTGATTTGACCAAATCAACTTCAAAAATTATAATTTGACACCAGAACTTTAATTTCTTCCAATTAAAACCCAAATGGACTTAAAAATCATTTTTTCTTGCAATCAAACCCTCCATAAATTCAATTAAACCTTCAATAAAATTTAATTGAGTCCATAAACATCTAATTTTGTACATTTCTTCCTCAAATAAAATTTTTTTTATCAATAGGACTCTCACCGGTCAATGATATACTGTCAAATTTCAATCTTTGTATTTTTAAACCTCCTCAACCAATTTTTGACCATTTTCTGGGCGCTCTGACATCCTCTTTTCACTGCTATTATTTTTTGATAATATTTTGATTTTTTTTTTGTATTTTGTGCGGGGACCTAAAAATGGGTTACAACAGTTGCCCCCTCTTTACAATGCTTACGGAGCAAAGATTTTGCGTAGTAAGTGTTGTAAAGATAAAAAAAATTGGTCTTCCGAAACTGGTTTTCTCAAAATTTGGTTGACCTAAAACTTCAACCGGACCCCAAGTTCTGTGTGTGGTTGGGCTAAACTGAGATCCCTTTCGCCGATCTCCTTTAACCAGAACCAAAATCCTGTGTGTGGTTGGGCTAGACTGAGATTCCTTTTGCTAATCCCTTCTAACCAGAACCAAAACTCCTGTGTAGTTATGATAGACTGAGATTCCGTTCGTCAATCCCCTCTAACTAGAACCAAAACTCCTATGTGTGGTTAGGATAGACTGAGATTCCTTTCGCCAATCTCCTCTAACCAGAACCAAAACTCCTGTGTGGTTAGGATAGACTGAGATTCCTTTCGCCAATCCCCTCTAACCAGAACCAAAACTCCTGTGCAGTTAGGCTAAACTGAGATCCCTTCGCCGATCCCTTTTAACCAGAACCAAAGTCTGTGTGTTGTTAGGCTAAACTGAGATCCCTTCGCCGATCCCCTTTAACCAGAACCAAAAACCTGTGTGGTTAGGATAGACTGAGATTCCTTTCGCCAATCCCCTCTAACCAGAACCAAAACTCCTGTGTGTGGTTAGGAAAGACTAAGATTCCTTTCGCCAATCCCCTCTAACCAGAACCAAAACTCCTGTGCAGTTAGGCTAAACTGAGATCCCTTCGCCGATCCCCTTTAACCAGAACCAAAGTCTCTGTGTGGTTAGGCTACACTGAGATCCCTTTCGCCGATCCCCTTTAACCCAAAGTCTCTGTGTGGTTAGGCTAAACTGAGATCCCTTTCGTAGATCCCCTTTAACCAGAACCAAAGTCGGTGTGTAGCTCGGTCAACCTTAAATCCCATCTGGCGATTCCCTTTAACCAAAGCTAAATTTTGCGTGTGGTGGTTAAACTGAGATCCCTTCTGGCAATTCCCTTTAACCAAAAATGTTTCTTCTTCACGATGATAGGGTTCGAATTGAAGACTCTTCTTCATTGATCTTCTTATTTCTTTGAGATTTCCTTAATGTTAGGGTTTATCTCATCTTTCTCCCGTTCCAGGGTCCAAACCATGATTCTTCGTTGTTCATCAACTCAAAGATTCTTTCTTTGTCCCTAATCTTGCTGGACTATATTGAGGATTTTTCCTGTAACAAATCAACAAAAATATTTGATGCAATGCTTATGTATGCATCCTTACCTGGTTTGGAAACATAGGTCCCCCTCTCTTTAATGTTCCATCATTACAGGGTGCCTTTGTTTCCTTTTCAAAGCTTTCTTTATTCTTTCAATGTACTGGCTCATTCGTGTGCTAGCCATCACTCAGTTGTAAATGCAGTGCCTATCTTAGGCTGTCTTCGACGGTTACTACTCTCGTTGTTTATCAAGCTTGACTCTGCCCCCAAGTGTGGTGTTGCTTGATTCATCATGAAGGATTTTCTCTTCTGGATTCTTCTGAGAATTATCCTCTGATTGATTGTGTGCATCATGCCAACACCCATCAAGATTGTCAAATAGTCATGAACTTGCCTCTAGTTGAAACATACCTTTCAAGTATGTTATCATCAGCCTTCATGGAACTGCCAAGTCATCCAGACATGCATCTCATGACTTGCAGTAAAACGTTCATCGTTGTATGCTCAATGTTCTATCTCAATAAGTTCTTCTCAGCTCATCTGATCAGAGTATGAAAAGAAATGCATTGGAATTATCAATAATCCATTTATCACCCATATTCATACGGTGAAGTGTGCCTTTGAGCTTCAAAACAAATGGTCCCATAGTCAGTCTTGGTGAGTGCATCCTTCCAGCATTCATTGAAATGCAACTACATAATAACATTTGTCGGGAATCATAACTATGTTTCAGAGGATAACCCAAGATGAAGATGTCCTTCAGATGCAACGTTGCTCATCAAGTGCTGCTGAAATTCACTAAATCATGGACTGTCTTTGAACAACATTGCCCCCCATATGATCTGAATGTGTTCGTTCATTGATTCCATCATTTGATTATCTTTCTTTGCCCCCAGCTGATCTGAATACTGTTTGTTTTCCTTCTCAGGGTCCACTATATTGCCCCAGGTGGTCAACTTTTCAAGGAGTGTCAAGAAGTGTTGATGTCATTTCTATGAGGGATTTTGCAAATTCAATCGATGTTTTTCTTGTTTGACAATCTTCCTTGTTCTAGAATCAAATCAAATCAAATCTTTCAAAGATCATGTCTATTCAAGTCTAATTGTTGAAATGAAATCAAAGAGATGTCAATTTTTGAAAGTATTTTTGGAAATCAAGCTTCTTTGGTCAAAGACCCAACACACGCTATTCAATGTAATCTTTTGATTGTCTTGTATTTTGAAAATAGAAATGACCCGTTGTAGGATTAAAATGACTTTTTCATGGTCCTTTGTGTCAGTTTTAATCTTTGATCCTGGGTATATCTTTTGATGGTCTGCGATGAGGTGACCTTCTATGAATTTCAAAAAACAAAAGGCTCAAGTCAAAACTTGAGGATTCATCAAGAAAGATTGTTTTCTTTTCTAGCACCAATTTTATCAGCATGCATAATAATCAGTAGCTTGATTCATTAAGTCACGACCCTTATGGAACAACCCTTCAAATTTTGAGATCGCCATTTATCGGTTCAGATTGCTTACTTGATTAAAAAGGGCTTTTTCAAGCACGTAATGCAGGCTATGGTTCATGGCTTATGAAAGAAAGGAAATTCACAGGCTCAAAAGGTGTTTGAGGGTTTCAAAGACCCAGGATCAACATCAACTATTCATCAACTCTTTTTCTCTTGTTGTCATTGTAGAGAAAGTGACATATAACCTTGTTAATCTCAAAAATCAAAATTCTCTTAAAATAGATCATAATGCAAATCCAACTTTTTATTTGATGAATAATCAATTTAATCTTTTTGAAGACACTAGAGGCTTTATCTTAGACACACCAAAAGACATGAAACATGATTTTTTTTGGTGTTGACTTTTGGCATTTGTTGTGTCCTCTTTTCCCCTTCTTAGAATTGATAGGGCATTCTCTTTCCATTTCACTTTTTTTTTTTTTGCTTTTACATAGCCTTCCTCAAAGTTTTCTTGCATGGCCCTCAATCTATGGCTTTTCTTCTTCTAGCCCTTTCTCAATCATTGGATTTTTGTTCTAAGCCTTTCTTTTATCCATTAATCCTATCAGTGTCTTTAAAATATCTCTCATTTACCCCCAGTGTAGAGTGTGATCCTAGTTAGGGTTTCTTTTTGAAAGAAAATATTTTACCAGGCTCAAAATGGGACTGCAAGGGATACTATTTCAAGAAATGTGAAAGGATAACAAAGATGGCCTTTTCTCATTTCAAGCAATGTCGGTTAGAACCGATAAATTTTGACCTCATCCAGTGTAATGATTTGGACTTGTAAGAATCATGATTCATGAGTCCATAAATACCAAATCCACTACATGTCATTATGCATACTGCTAAAACTTAGCTATAAGATGTGTGGTTCAGTTTCAGGAGGTATGAGTTCAAAATTGTTTGGTCACCTCATGTCATTTTCAAGCATCGAGTCTTTTCTGCAATCAAAATACTTTTAATCTTCAGGATTAATTAATCTTAATCGCATGTTGGTGCTTGATCAAAATATTTTGTCAAAATAATCTTTGAAAGAAGCATCTCATGATTTCATAACAACAAAGAGACAACGAAAAGACATGTTTTGTTGAAGGGTGAGATGTGATCCCAAAACAAAATGCAAAATGGCAAAAATCCATAACAAAGATGATTGACAGTTTAACCCCTTCTTGGATCAGCTACTCTGGCAATATCTGTGTTTTGCCAAGCAATTTCAATCCCTTTCCACTCTGAGGATGTTTCATGACAATATGACCAATGACACCCTCCTTCACAGACTCTACTCGTCTCTTACTCACCAACTTCCGGACTTGATCCTTAAAATTCTTGGAACTTTTCAATTGAAATGGCTGAGGACCCCACCATGATATCACATCTCTTGTCTGGATTATACCACCTAGAAAATGGTGGTTGCATGGGATTTGTCAGAGTCAAGCAAAAAGTCTGGAATCTGATAGGTGCTAGTAGGCCAACTTGGGTGGCAGAAGGATGTCAATCTTGGCAAAGACATTTTAGCAATTGATGTTATGGCAAGACCCGACTAGGCAAAATAACTGAGGTTTCTCAATTGAGTCATCTTGTGATTCAACTCTCTTCACAGTTCTGGAATCTACGGTAGAGCCTTCAATCTTTCCCATCTTGATAGCTAGCTCAATCCTTTTGGCAATCTTCACAACATTATGTCAATCTTCCAATGTTGTGGTTGTTTGAGGATTGTTGGAGACTTTCCAATAGCTAGGTAATCTTGGTAGCGCCCGAAGACATACAATGATGTCATTATCACCGTGTGGAATCACGCGCTGTCTCTATTGGAAGAGAACCTGATGAATCTAAGAATCCTTTGTCTCCTTTTCGATTGCTCATAGATAGTGCAACAAAAAGACACTTGCAGAGGGAGTTCTACATTCCCTCTTGCATTCCCCACTGGCAGATCCACAAACCAATCTCTACAGAGAGAGCTTTGCCACATAATAGTTCAGTGTCTAATCATGTTTTTTTTTAGACCCATATCATGTGCGGCTAAACTGGAATTGAGCTCACAATGGGGGAAACTTAAAAAAAGACTAATACACCATTCACAAAAGGTTAGTAGCTATTGGGTGCCATTGGAAAATGTAGAGGCTATGAACGACTACCAGTGCAACTGACCAAGACCCAAGGTTGTCATTAGCTAATGACTGGAGGCGTTGCTGCCGTTGTTCATGACTAAAAAAGAGAGATGCAGCTTCAATGGGACGTGGACAAACAGTGTTCCCACAGAAGACTGTGCAGACATTCCCTTTCCATTTGATGTTCAACACTTGTTCAGACAAATCTGAGTCTAGCTACTTCACCTTTAATGCTCTCAACTTTCTTTTGACAATGAGCCTCTCTCTGACCCCTTTCTTCATTTCCCATCATCTTTGTTCAATCAGGTGTAGCAAAGCTCGGATGAGGGACCTATTTTTCATCCCAGTACATGCATGATAAATGTATGAAATGTAATCTATATGATGAACTGGCCCTTCGAGGGGTGACATATGGTCATAACTTTTGCATGATGAAACAAGAATTTATATTCTTGCTCAAACTCTACAATAGAAATTTCACGAGTGATGACCATTATATCCCCGTAAGTCCTGAATTCAAGATGCTTCAAAAAGGGCTTGCTCAGATGCAAAACAATATATACGGAGCATACATCCTAAAGGCAGGTTCTAATCTTTTTACGTGAGATAAAGGGTAGGTTTACTACTTAGTCTCTAAAAAGGGTCTCTTGTTGTCCTAGTGATCACCCTCTTGAAGGCAATATGGGGGCCAGTAGGTAATGGGTTGGCACGTGTACCAATCATTACCAGTCTAAGCACTCAATGAAGAGTTGGGGTTTACACAAACTTAAACCTTGACTCAAGTCATAAGGCAAGTTGTTAGTCCCCACCTAACTTGAAGCCTGTGTGTGCTTTCGAAAATTAAAACATGTGATGTATGAGAGAATTCTATACAATGCATGAATAAAACATAAATAAAACAAGACAAAAAGCAAAATAAAATAAAATTTAAACACATCAAAAACACAAAGCTAAGTCCAATAAAGTTGAAAACAATACATTTCCCCAGTGGAGTCACTATTCTGTCGCACGTCAAAATCCGCGCCGCATCGGCTTGACGATTTTTCATTTCTCGTTTGCTTTGATTCGTTCGTTGGAGTCGCCACCTAGTATTTAATTAAGGGCTACTAGGAAACCATGGTGCTGGTCTTGTCAGAGATTCACGGGTAAGGGACTTGTTGTAGTTAGGGAAGGTATTAGCACCCCTAACGCACCCTACCTAAGGTAAGCTGCTTCGTGAACTTGATGTGTTAAAGAAGTTTTAAAAATTATGTTCTTTCATCGAATTTTAGAAATACGACTTACGTGTAAGTTCATAATTCTTTATCCGTGAGCAAATCAAAATATTAAATTCTTCTTTATTCTTTGCAATTTTATCATAAAACAAAATCCATAAAAAACATTCAAACACAAGCATACACTTTTGACTATATTTTTTCTTTTTTCCCTTTTCTTTTCTTTTCTTTTCTTTTTTTTTTACATCCACAATACAAAATACAAATTCAAAACAACTAAACAAAAATTACATTAAACACTTTAAAAATTACAAAATAACCCAAAACATCCCGGAACAGTGTTGTAACTCTGGGGGCGGGTTAAACCACGCGCCGCCACTGATGAAGGTGGCAGAAACCGGTGGATCGGGAACCTCTTCCTCTTCTCTGTCTCCCTACGCCGGCGGTGACCTGCAAAACAAACAAGAACGCAGCAAGCAGTTGATTCTCCTTGTTTTTTTTAGATCTGCATTTCTCTTATGTTCTCTTTTCCTCCCGGTGCGTTTTTTTCTTCTGCCGATGGCAGGTCTAACGATGGCGGTCTTCTGTGGGCCGCTGCTGGGCAGCTCTAGTAGTGGGTCTGTTGGCGCCGTGTGTCTCAGCTGCAGTAGAAGGCTGGCCGGCGAGAGCTGGGTCTCTGTTTAGCAAAGACGGGAACGACTGAAAGAGCTGAGGAGGCTACTCTGGTTTGGGAGAAGAAGCTAGAAATGAGGGTTGTGTCCGTGTGGGTTGTCGGGTGGAAGGTTGAAGATGAGGAGAAATGGGGGCTGTGGAAATGTGGCCGGCTGGAGAGAAAAATCAAAACGAAAGGGGGGCGTCTGTTTGGTTTGTCTTTGGCAAAGAGAGGGTGATGGCCGAGAGGTTGTGTTCAGGGAGGATGAGGTCGTGGCTGGGTCTGTGGCCAGCGACTGGTGGAGATGGGTGAAGGAGAAGACACCCATCGGGTCCAAGCTGGGGAGCGGCGGCGGTGGCTTGGAGAAGAGATAGATTTAGGGTTTCCTTCTTTTTTCTTTTTTCTTTTCCAAACCGGCCCCCCTCCCCTTTGTGAATTTTCCTCCCCCTTGGTAATTGTTTTGGCTTATATTTATAGGTAAAATGTTGCTTGGTCCTCAAAATTGGTCCCTCAACTTATTTTTTTGTAAAATTTTGGTTTTTTTTAATTTTGTTGTATTTTTTGAAAATGAGCAATATCAACGTCGACTCAATGAGGAAAATCAATGATTTTAAAAATGACGTGTAAAAAGTCGAACGCGTTCCAAAAACCTTTGAAAATTTAAATTCTTTTTTAGACGACGTTGAAAATGCTAAAAACGATGCACATATATTGAAAACATATTGTTTTGGATTTTCGTTGTTTTTTCGCTATTTTGGATTTTCTGAAAATTTCATGAAAAAGGTGGGTCAAAAATTAGGTAACAACATCTGTTTCTACACTTGATCTGTCTTTGTACAAAACTTTCTCATTGAAGATCATGTTCCTGCTTTTGATAATCTTTATGTTCTGCTCATCCCAGAACCGAAACCCAAATTCTTCATCTCCATAGCCAATGAAGAAACATTTTTTGGATTTGCCATCTAGCTTGTTGCGAGCATCAGAATCTATGTGAACATAGGAAACACACCCAAAGACCTTGAGATGAGAGAGTTGTACCTCTTTTCCTCTCCATACTTCCTCGGGCAGTTTGAATTCCAAAGGGACTGATGGACCATGGTTGATTAAGTAAACTGCAGTATGAACTGCGTCAGCCCAAAATGTTTGAGGTAACCCTGAATGCAACCTCATGCTTCTAGCTTGTTCATTGATGGTCTTGTTCATCCGTTCAGCAATGCCATTATGTTGTGGTATGCCTGGAACGGTCTTTTCCATTCTGATACCATTGACAGTGCAATACTTTTTGAAACCTCCATGAATGTATTCTCCTCCATTATCAGATCTTAAGCATTTCAACTTCAGACCTGATTCAGTCTCAACCATAGCCTTCCATTTCTTGAATGTTTCAAACACATTAGATTTATTTTTTAGAAAGTAGACCCATACCTTCCTGCTGAAGTCGTCAATGAAAGTCACATAATACCGAGAACCTCCAAGAGATGCCACTGGAGAAGGTCCCCATAAATCTATGTGTACCAGTTCTAGCTTTCTTGGTCTTAAGGTCTTGCCAACCTTTAAGAAACTGAGCTTCTTTTGTTTTCGAAGAATACAACTTTCACAAATGTCTAGATCAATATTTTTTTAACTCTGGCAGCTTTCCCTTCGACTGAAGTATCTTCATCCCCTTTTGACTCATATGGCCGAGTCTACAGTGCCATAGATGTGCCTGATTTTCTGCTTCAGTAGAGGCAATAATGTCTGCAAATCTTGTGGTCATATATAAGGTGCCAGTTTTCTTTCCACGAGCCAAAACCATTGCTCCCTTCGATACTTTCCACGTACCTCCAGAAAAAAGGATTGAATGACCACTATTGTCAAGTTGTCCAACAGAGATCAACTTCTTCTTTAATCCAGGAACATGCCTTACATTTTGTAAGTTCCATATAGATCCATTCATTGTCTTGATTTGCACATCTTATATACCCACAATATCCATTGGTTGTCCATCGGTCAGATAAACTACACCGTGATCTCTAGCAACATAGTTTTGCATCATTTCGTGGTGTGGTGTACAGTGAAATGAAGCACCAGAATCAAGAATCCAATCATCAATTGGACTTTGTATAGCAAGAATCAAAGCATCTTGTACCTCATCAGTGGTAGCGTTCGTAGAGTCAGCTTTAGGTTTTTCGGTTTTGTGCAACTCCTCATGTAATGACCATGTTTGCCACAATTCCAACATTCAACTTGCTTTCTGGGTCCAAACTTGCTTTTACTTCTGTATCTTGATTTTGATCTGCCTCTAGATAAGCCTCTATCTTGTCTCCTCCTTCGAGTATTGATGTTGAGAGCTGAACCTGAACTTGAACTTTCACCTAAGTCTTTCCTTCGCACTTCTTCAGTCAAAATCAAATCTTGAATGTCATCATATTTTAGTTTGGATTTTCCGGCTGAGTTACTCACGGCTGTTCTCATACCTTCCCAACTGCTTGGAAGTAAAGCTAGCAAAATGAGTGCACGAATCTCATCATCAAACTCAATCTCAACAGATGACAATTGATTTGTGATGGTATTAAAGTTGTTGAGGTGTTGTGTAATAGAGGTGCCTTCGGTCATCTTCAAGTTGAACAACTTTTTCATCAGGTGCACTTTATTATTTGCTGATGGCTTCTCATATATCCCAGACAAGGTTTCCATTAATTTTGCAGTGGATCTTTCTTTTGTAACGTTGTGAGCAACTCTTCTTGATACGGATAGCCGGATAATGCCCAAAACTTGTCTATCAAGAAGTAGCCATTCTTCTTCTTGCATATTCTCTGGTTTGCTCCCCAACAAAGGAAGATGAAGTTTCTTCCCATATAGATAGTCTTCGATTTGCATTTTCCAATATC
>Ga0307509_10009376_pt1 | contig 12255 bp, 16 predicted proteins | sample 10_EM_MG_FD_202245 | JGI IMG/M metagenome (GOLD analysis project Ga0307509, IMG submission 202245) | Populus trichocarpa ectomycorrhiza microbial communities from riparian zone in the Pacific Northwest, United States - 10_EM | ecosystem: Host-associated > Plants > Roots > Unclassified | place...
CGGGCCACCTGCTTTGTACTGGCTGCGCCTTTGTTACTGGAATTGATGTTTGCGGGTGTTCCAGTTGCCTTTGCGTCTGTCCCTTGATGGCCGGAGAGCTTATCTCCTGCTTTGGATTTCAAGTCCAGTCAGCCGCTTCTTGTCAGCCGCGTGGTCTGAGAACCTTCGAGTGATGCGGAAATCTGATTCAACGCTTGCACGGAACACATATCACCGAACTTTCACCTTTAAACCTCGCTGGACATTCTGCACACCATTCCCCGCCCTCCCTTCCCTGCCCCCACCACCCACAACATGACCGACATCCACCCCTTGAACGACAGCTGGCCGGAGAACCTCCCCTACCAGAAGCAGTCTCTCGTTCTGCCTGGTCCCGGAAAATCAGGGCATTCTGGTACGTGCCTTGCAATTTTTGGACCGCTCATGGAAATAAAACCTTCCCGTAGACATTTACAGGAATGGCGAGTCCGCATTTACTCTGAACATTGGACGTTTAGCTCATCTTCAGGGTAAACCCCAGCCGTGTACTCACATATTGCCCTGGACGACGGACGGACGTTCACAAACCTCTCGCAAATCTTCGACCGGGGCTTCAAGGTAGCCGGTCCAAACGCTCCCTACATTGGCTACCGGCCACAAGTCTCGACCAACCCGCTCAAGTTCGCCGACCACTTTGTCTGGTCAACCTGGAGCGAAGTAGCGAAACGCAGACTCCACGTCGGAAGCGGCATAGAGAACCTCTTTCGTTCTGGGGATGCCGTCAAGGCGAATGGACTTGAAACCGTCGGCTTATGGAGCGGAAACACTCCCGGTCAGTCTCTATTTCACGTGTCCCTCGATCCCACGCGATCACTCGGCACCTGTTTCCCTCCCGCACTGACACCTCGGTCTCTTCCCAGAATGGCGGATTCTTGATCTCGCTCTCTCGTTATACGGAAAGGTCGTCGTGCCTCTGTACGAGAACTTCGGGCCGGACTCAATCGGTACGTCCGCGATATTCTCCAGCGCGCGCTTCCGTTCATTAACTTACAATTGTCTCAAGAGTACATGTAGGGTCGCTTGGTTACATACAACCTTATCGTCCACACGTGCTCAATCAATCCCTAAACAGCGTCAACCACTCAGATCTCAGCGTCATCTTCGCCCAACCTCAAAACGTATCTACGTTGCTCAGCTTATCCCCGAAACTCCCGGCGCTCAAAACAATCGTCGCCCTCGGAGATATCTCCGAGGCTGCCCGAAAAATTGCCGATGCTTGGGGCAAAGAGCGCAGAATCCGGATCCTCACTCTGAACGAACGTGAGCACGTTCTTGGTGATCTGCATTTCGCGTCACTGACGGGTCCCGACTCAGTCGAGACGATCGGAGCTCAGACACCTTTACCCCCTCCGCCTGTCACGGCGGATACGATTGCAACTATTTGCTATACCTCCGTAAGTGATCTCCACCAACCGCATTCCCCGAGGTTGACGAAGCGCTTCTAGGGGACAACGGGTAATCCCAAGGGTGTCGTGCTGACCCAAGGTGCCCTTGCCGCAGCTACCTACTCCAACCTCTCTGGTTGGGACTTACCCGCCGATGTCACTCCCACAATGCTTTCATACCTACCCCTTGCCCATATCTACGGGGTGAATCCTACTCCCTCTCCACATCGGAATCAAAACTCACGCTCTTCCCCATGTAGCGATCGCTCGAGCTCAACATCACCGGTGTTGGTGGTTTGATCGGCTATTCTACCGGTTCCCCCTTACGTCTGATCGAAGACCTCCAAATCCTCAAACCCAGCGTTCTTCCCTCCGTTCCTCGAGTTCTTAACAGGATCTACCAGGCAATCTCAGCCAACCTCCAGGCTCCGGGCCTCAAGGGCGCTTTATTCCGACGCGCGGTAGCCGCCAAATTGGAGAGGTTGAAGCAAACTGGCAACCACACCCATCCCTTCTGGGATAAGTTGGTGTTCAACAAGGTCAGGGCGATTCTCGGAGGGAGGGTCGACGTGTTGTTCAGCGGAAGCGCGCCGCTGAACCCGGAGGTCATGGACTTCCTCAGGGTGACATTGGTGTGTAATCTCATCCAAGGGTACGGTATGACTGAGAATTGTGGAACGTGCACGAGACCGTTCCCGATGGACGCGACTGCTGCGGGGACCGTTGGGTGGCCTCAGCCGGTGAACGAGATCAAGTTGGTGGATGTCCCGAGTATGGGCTACAGTGTGCTGGATGAACCCCACCCACGCGGAGAGATTTGCGTGAGGGGTGCCAATTGCTTCTCCGCTTACTACAAGAGTGAGTCTGAGCCTTCCGCGTCCAGATGTCCGATTTACCTGCTTCGAATAGACCCAGAAGCCACGAAGGAAACAATCGACGAAGAGGGCTGGGTCCACACCGGCGACGTCGGTCTCGTCGACGAAGTCGGCAGATTTAAGATCATCGATCGCGTCAAGAACATAATGAAGCTCTCTCAAGGCGAATACGTTGCTTTGGAGAGGATCGAAAACGTGTACGCGGCGTGTCCGATCGTCCAACAGATTTACGTGCACGGGGACTCATTGCAGTCGTATTTGTTGGCGATCGTGATTCCGGATCCGGTTGTTTTGGCCAAGGTCGCTTCGGAAGTGTGGAAGAAGCGGGTGAGCGAGACGGATTTGAGGGTTTTGGATCAGGCGGTTAAGGATAAGGAAGTCGCGAAGGCAGTCTTGGATATGTTGACGAAGGCTGGGGCTAGGTACGGATTGAAAGGGTGCGTTTCCCATGCCCCTCTACTCTTGGGTAATCCGTGTGACACTGTGTTTTTTGCAGGTACGAGTTCGCGAAGAGGATATACCTCACGAATGAACTGTTCTCGGTCGAGAACAACTGCCTCACGCCGACGATGAAAGTCCGCAGGAGGGACGTGCAGACAAGGTACAGGACCGAACTTGACGCTCTTTATGGCCTTGGGGAACCCAAGTGGCCTGCTGCTTCGACGAAGTTGTGAGGCCCGCCGCCCGTGGGGGACGGGGACCTAGACCCTGCGCTGGGGTGCTTGGGGAGGGAGGAATTTTTTGGGGTAGCCGCAACGGAAGTGCGGTGTGGTTGTTGTTGTATCGCATGTATAAATCACTGAGTGTCAGTTTCATATATACGCTGCACGGGCAGCCGCTGCTAGATTTACTTAGCCCTTCGGTGGAAGCCCTTCTGCGAGAGCGCGGACAGCTTTGTGCCCCGGGGTGGATCATATTCGGTGGGACTGCTAAGTCCAGCTCGTTACAGCCCCCCGGTTCTTTTACTCCCTCTCATCGCGTCTGCGCGAGCTAGTTTCCCATTCTCTGCGTCCTGCGGACAACGGTATCACGGAGGCATCGTGACACGCAACCTGGAATTCCATGCTACTCACGCTCTTCTGGTATGATGGGAGTTGAGAGTTTCTCTGCGTCGCGGGGGGGATTGGCGGCGCGATCGGATTTGTTGACGTTTGTTCACAGCTATTTGCGCATACCCGCCCCTGCTACATACCAAGTCAACCCAATGGTATGCCACCCCATGAATCGCAGGTCGGTGACTCCACAGACCAGAGAATCCGCGGGAAAACCGGGTCGCTGGGGGTGTGAGAACTGACCGGTGTTGCGTGCATATGCGTTGGAGCTCGGGAGCCGGGCATGGTGCCGGAGCCGCCAACTCCCAGGTCGCCAGCTCGTCAGTCCTCCGACCGAGTCTGTACGAGTGATTTGGGCCTGGCCCCTGGGACTGTCCTCAACGTGCGTAGCTCGGACTCCTCGGAGTCCGTGTGAGCCGACTCCGAACTGGTTGGCTAGGCCGGTGACTCGCATTCCCACGTTTCTTCAATCGCCCCAACCGAACCGTATGCCACTTCCGACCTGTGCAATCGTTTCTCCGGTGTTTTGCAGGAGTTGTCCGGAGATCCCTCTCGGGGGAGGCAGTTGAATGGCCCCCGTTCTCGGGGCCCTGGTAGCCAGTCCCTCTGGGGGTTGGCAAGTCGGCGGGTACTCTGAAGCTGTTTTTGTTCCGTGCGGAAATGGTTCAGCGCTGCATTACAGTTTCTTCGGTGGTTGGGTCTATGTGTAGATTTATATCCCTCCGGTTCCGTGTCATTTGCATCGTGCCCGGGACTATCCGTGAGTGACTAGTGATGACCGTTCGAGTCTGAGATCTGACCACTTCCGGGTAGGATCGGTGCTCATCCTCTCCTTTCGTGCGCAGAAGTTTCGAAGGGATGGGAAAAGACATACGCGGAGTTTAAATTTGGCTGTACGATGACAGTCTCCGTGCACTCTGGGCGCCACAGGATCAGCGTTCCGCTTATCGCAATGCACTACAGGATCCTTACTGCTCTGGCTCTCTTCATCTGCGCCGCGAGCGCAGCTCCCCCGACTGCAGCCTCCAAACGATACACCGTGACGCCCGAAGATGATGGTTTCCGCGCCGCGCACCTTTCGTCGACCACCGCCGGATTTAGCGCGGCTTCGAGGGATGCCCGTGAACGGGACGTTATCGATGGGTTCGCAGGAGAATTCGGGGACCCGCAGGCTCAGTCGATCGAGGAGGATGGAACTGTTGGTGTCAAGTACCCTGTTATCCAGTAGGTGATGAAGCTCCGATCTCAACCACAACGAATGACGTCCCCGGTCAAGACATAATGCCCCGTGGCATCTCGTGAGGTTGAGCGCGAAGACCTGGCCAACTAACTCAACCGACTACATCTACGATAGCACTGCAGGAGCTGGGGCTCAGGTTTATGTTATCTGTATGTCGCCACACATTTTAACCCACCTTCCATGCTAACCGGAACCGGTGACTCCTACAGCGACTGGTGAGCTTCAACGTTGTTCTCCCGAGTGGAATATTAATCGGATTAAACCTTTTCATCAGGAATTCTTATATCACACGTGAGTCTACGCCAACCGTTCTGCTCCCTTTCAAACACCCGAACGTTCTACAGGCAGAGTTCTTAGGTGAGTTCAATTGTTCACGTGCCTCCATCTCCCCTGACAAACGAATACCCCAAGGCTTCTCATACTGGGGAGCTACGTTGTGAGTAATCTTGTAAAACCTCGCGTTATTTGATTAACTTCATATGCAGCGGTATACTGTTTTCTATTTCTTGGCCGGTGGATAGAGTTCTCATAGCCAGAGTAACTGCACAGGTGGATATCCGGTACGTCGTAGATCGTCGCAATCTGTGCAGCTCATTGACCAGATGAAAGAATATCGACGGTCAAGGGTCAGCGGCTTTTTATCGATTGGGTGAATCTCTCTGATACCAAATTCACGATGCCACAGGTCGGGAACACACTGTGCTGGGCTCGTGAACGCGAAGACCTAGTATGGAATCGTCGTCGTTCCGTTTCAGCCTGGTCCTGATGTTAATCACACAGCGGCGTCGCCAAAAGGGCGAATACGGTCGCCGTGAAAGTGTTGAGCGACATGGGGTTAGTTCACTCCACCGGAATCATGATCGCCATCCCCTGACCTACATTCTTTGCCCCGAGTTCAGCTCTGGTTCCGTCTCGGATGTGTAGGTGTCTTTCTTCGGTCCGTTTTCTACAAGAGGTCACCGGAGTATCAGCATATCTGGTATCAACTGGGTCGTGAACAAGTACCGTTCCAACCACAGACCAAGCGTTATTGTACTCCCAATTGGAGGGTCTCCTAGCACAGCTCTGGATCAAGCCGTTGTTGCAGTAAGTGTCCAATATGTGCCGGCTCTTGTTCCTCGCTCACACAAACCTCAGGCGTTCAATGCAGGTGTCGTTGTAATCACTACTGGTGAGTGTGTCATATACTAAACGAGACCCACATCTCACGAGATTAAAGCGGGATCAAGCAACAGCGACGCTGGGAACTTCTCTCCCGGTCGAGTTAAACAAGCAATAACCGTCGGGGCCACCACGATCGCTGACGCCCGTGCCTCGTTCTCAAATTACGGTCCGGTAGTCGACATCCATGCCCCAGGTGCGTGTGCTCCCAGAAAGTATTGGGGCTCGTGTTGACACCTTGAAAGGTCAAAATATTACCTCAACCTGGTGAGATCTTTCTCGACTTCCGTCACTCAGCCAATGACGTGGACGAAAAGGAACGACGGAGGAATAAAAACTATCTCTGGCACAACCCCGGTCGGTGCTGTGGCTTCCGGTTCCGCGCGCGGATTTTTTAACTGCGATTTCAGGCTACCTGCATCGTTGCGGGACTCGCCGCGTACGTGTACGGCCTTTATCCGTCCTTTACACCCAGCCAGGTTGTCGCCAAGATCAACGCGTGGGGATTGGATGGCGTTCTCACCGGCATTCGTGAGTGTCCAGGGGGGACCTTCTAACCCTTCCGGAACGTTAACGCCGATTTACCTAGCTGCTGGTACTCCGAACAAGATCGCTCATATGGGCCCGTGAGAACTCAAGAACGCGGGCCCTCGCATCTGGAGAGTGCGGTAGGAGCCCTGTAGAATACCTCTTCCAAAGTACTACTTTTGCGAATCAGACAGATTTTTTTTTGGTAACCCGACTTTGACAAGGTCGATGAGCCCTCTCCAAATTAGCTCCAGCACGGGGACGTATGAGCTACGGCAACGATGGAGCAGGGGCCGGTTTCGTTTATCGTATTGTTCGTCCTTATACCCGTCTGTCTTAGTGTAACCGTCTCTTGAACCTGTAGGATTAGTTGCTCGCTGCCAGACAGCTCTGAGGCGCTTTCATCCCCTTCTGGGTCTTCTCGTCTGTCATCCATCGGAACCCGGGGCTTCATTTTACTCGAGGATCCATGGCAGGCGACCTAAGCGGGAGGGTGGCATCTCTGGTCGCGTGTTTACCGGAACTCAACGTTTTCACGTTCGAAGTCTTCCGAACATCAGCTCACACACCACCCCTTTTATCTCCCATGCTTCATGCTTTTACGGTACGGAAGGCGGACGGGTTTACGCACAGCCAGGACGGGGAGTCACCTGGCCCCGGCCTCCAGGTTTTGAACGGGTTGCTAGGGTTAGGAGCTGGCGTTGACGGGGACTATCTGAGAACGAGGATCCCTAGCGCGCCAAGGATCCATTCCCTCCGCAGGACGGGCCGGCTTGGGGCTGACGACGGCATTCTCTCCCCCACACCCGATGCGAATGCGCAGGATGGCACTGATATCGCCGCCGCTCGTGGAACGAAAACAAGATGTAGATCAACGACCAGCAGTGGGATAAAACATACGGATTAATGTACAAGAGCGGGGGAGCGTGTTCTCGAAGAAAAAGAAGTGGGGTATGTATTAAACAATACAACGGGGGGCAGTGTAAGGAGACGACGGGCACGTGAAGGAGAATGGCGATCCCATCATTCGGGGTCCCGACCTAAGAATGGAGAGTTAATAGCCTGTGTAGGAAGCAGCACGGTTCCAAGCAACTCACTATCACTGTCCGGTTCGTGAGTGGCAACCGGGTTGTTCATTCCCTCTTCAATGCGCCGGACGAGATTTCTGCACCAGTACAGATCTCGTGCAGCCCCGAGCTTCTCAAAAGTTTCAGCGGCACATGAAACCTCGGACTTCGCCTCTTCAAATCTACCTTCCTCACATAAAATGTCAGCGTGCAGATACATTGCAATACCCAGGTTGTACGTATCATTGGCCGCGTGTGACCTGGAGTGTTCGACGTGAGTGTACGCGTCACCGAACCTGCCTTCAGCAGAAAACAACTTTGCCAGGGAGTAGTGGCTCCAAAATTGTAGATTGTGCAAGTTTAAACAGGACGTAATCCCAAGGACTATCTCGAAGTGGTTGATGGCTGCCTCTGTCCTGCCCTTCGATTGACATACCATACCAAGGAGATAGTGGCACTGGGAAACCTCGAATTGATTGCCTTCACTTGAGGAGAGATTGAGCGCCCGGGATACGACTTCTTCTGTGGCGTCGAGCTGCTTGCTCCTATATAATGACCAAGCGAGCAACCGTAAAGATTCCATTTGTCCTGATGTGTGACGGAGCCGTCCATAAATTTCGAACGCTTCCTTCGCCTGCAGTATCCCTTCCTCATGGAGACCTAGTCGCTCGTTTACATCAGATAGGGATGTCAACATTTGAGCGACCTGAAGATCGTCCCCCCGCTCTCTACAGAGCTTCAAGCTGTGACAAACGAGCCGTTTGCTCTCCGGATTATTTCCAACCGCCTGAAGCAACCGTGAGAGCTCAAACAGGCATTGGGGCTTAGCAGGGTGGTCTTCCGGAAGTCCTTCAATCCTCGGCCCAAGCGCAACTAGCCGTGGTTTGTGCCAATAGAGGTGGCACGCGAAACGAGCACATGTGTCCCAGATATCGTCTGAAATCGTGTCAGCGGATGTGAAAACATCAAGTAGGTGTTCAATGTTCGCATCCTCTGACGTGATCCATCGCGCCTCTTCGAAGCTGGGCTTGCCAGGAATGGTATCAGTTGACAACCGGTGGGAGTAACAATGCTTGGTTGTGCAGAGGAGCTGAGACGACTCTGGGGTCTTGGGGTAAAGGTAGTCCCGCAGCGGCGCCAGCATCGTGACAAATTCGTTGCTTCGATATGTCAGCGAGAGACTGCAAAAGTTGTCAAAGATATTCGTTATGTTGGAGAGGGTGGGAAACAGCCAATCGACGTTATTCCCGTTGACGCCTTGAGGGAAGAAGGCGACAACTCCGAGAAGATCTCGGGCGTCGGGGCCGAGGTCTTGAAACATTGGCGAAGCGAGTGAGAGTTCGATGGTGGCTGCAAGGCTCTTGTCGTGCTGTGTGTGAAGCACACCTGTCCGTCGTTTCCCCCATTCCTTGGTCAGTCGGTCGGCGCCCCACCTATTGTGGTGTGCAACGGTGGCGAGTATGGTGATTGACAATGGATGAAAGTCCAATTGTTCCAGGATGTTGTCGACTGGATCGGATTTTTCTCCGTGCTTGTAGATGCCATAGAACGTGTCACGAGCAGCTTCCCTCGACAGAGTCGGGATGTCCAGACTCTCGCAGGCGGGAGGGACGATGGAGATGCGGGATGTAATACAGAGGCAGACGTTGCTGAACTGCGCGAGCTCCTCTACCACTGCATAGATCTCCTTGGCGTTCAATCCTCGTGGGTCGAGAATGGATTCGGCGTTATCCAGGACCACGAGAAGTTCCCTCGAAGACAGAAACGGTCGTAGGGGAGTCAAATCCTCAGGGTTTTCGACACCTGCACTGAGGGATGTGGAGAGGCGGTGGAGGAAATGAGGGAGCGAGGCGGGGAACTGGTCGCAGCGGATGAACCGACGGTTTTCACCGAAGCGTTGCTTTATGCGGTCGTCGTGGAGGATGGTTAGAATAGTGCTTGTCTTGCCAATTCCGCCGGCGCCGATGAGGGCGATCGGGGTGAGGCTTTCTACCAGACCGACGATCCTCTCGGTCAGCTCGCCGCGACCGAAGTAAGCTCTTGGTGGTGGAGGTGGAGATTCTCCGGGCATGCTAGATGGGAGTATAAGACGCTGGGACCCCTGGTAGTCGAGACAACTGACCTGTTCTGGATCTGGGCGGTGGTAAGTGCTCATCCGGGAATGTAGAAAGCACGAGTGCCACTTACCACCCGATTTTTACTGTCGGTGTCCTCACGAGTTTTCAACATGTTCTGATGGATGCCAACGACTATGGTGTGGGTATTCATAGCCAGCTCGGTCTGAGAGGGGGGATGTTAGCGGTGTCCGAGCAGGGGGGCAGTGAACGCACATTGAAGATATGAAGGATCCCGTTAAGGTCCAACTTCCAGGCAGCGATCGCCACCGCATCATCCTTCGCATGAAAGAGTCGAGAGACAGAATTCCGTCCACTCCGTTTGATGACCTTCATTTGTACCTCCGCAACGGTCCTGCGATTGAGAGTCCGATAAGTTTGAAGACTCGAGACATACATCGACTGGTCAACTCACGTCGTCAATTGGTTTATCGCATCGCTCACGGACTGACCGAGCTCTTCCAACCGCCTCCCGTTCATTCCCCGGTCAAGCGCTCCACAGACTTTGGCACAGAATAACCCGAGTTCGACATAATCCAGTTCGTTGGCCATCGAATCCTGATTATGTGTGAGCTTGAGATATCTGATCGCAGGGGGGTCGGGAACATACTCTGATCATCGTGAGGAGGACGCTGACGGATCCGAAAACAGCCTTCGCTGGGGTGATACTCGAGATCTCCTTCGCGAGATTCGTGGCCTCGATGGCCAAGTTCAGCGAGGAGAGAATACTGCCCCGTTCCTTCGGTCGTTGGGACTTGGTATCCATGGCCAAAAGTAGAGGCGGTCGCGAGAATACGATACGGGGTGAAGGGTGCGAACGAGGATGCGAACGTAATGGGGATGGGCGGTCGTCTTGCCACTGTCACGCGCCTCCTCGTGCGAAGTCATTTGAAGAGAATTGTATTGGTGACCGATGGTCCGGGCCGGCCTCTCTTTGCTTCCCTCGCCTCTCGATCGAAACGCCCGACGCATTTACGGACCGCTGGTGCAACGTTGTGTGTACCATGTTCGGTGGGGCTGTTCAGTTCAGCTCGTTGCAGCCTCTCGGTTCTTTTGCTCCAGACTCTCCTCCCTCGTCAGCCCTTCCGTCACCCTTAACACCGCCAGATTGGTTGGGTCGGTTGTCCCTGTCCCGCGCTCACACCGTGATGCGATTTGGACACATACCGCCCGGATATCTTAGCATTTTCAGTGGCTGCCAGACATTCAACTCTGAACACGGTTGGGGCAGCCTTAACCGCTTCTTACATTTCTGGGAGGTCGTCCCCTTCTACCCCCCCCCCCTCGAAACTTGTTCCAAATCCGCCCAGGGGCTATATGTTTCTTACGAGATTGTACAAAAGTTTGGAGTTTCTCTGCGCCACAGGGGGGATTGGCGGCGCGATCGGAAATGTTTACATTTGCTCACAGCTATTTGCGCATACCCGCCCCTGCTACATACCAAGTCAACCCAATGATATGCCACCCCATGAGTCGCAGGTTGCCGATGTCACCCCACATACCGGGGAACGGGCGGGAAATCCAGGTTGGCAGCCTACTGAGGTCGGTGTGAGAACCGGCCGGTGTTCGTACCAATGCCTTGGAGTTCGGCACCCCGGCATGGTCCCGGAGCCGCCAACTCCCAAGTCGCCAGCTCATCATGATCAGTCCTCTGACTAAGTCTGAACGAATGATTTGGGCCTGGTCCCTGGGGACCGTCCTCAACATGCGGATGATCGTGCGTAGTTCTCCGAACTGTTCTGGGCCGGCGACTCGCACTCCCGCGTTTCTTCAATCGTCCCCAACCGACCGTATGCCACTTCCGGCCTCTGCAGTCGTTTCTCCGTTGTTTTACAGGAGCTGACCATGTATGCCTCTCGGGGGAGGCGGTTGAACGCCCCCGTTCTCGGGGTCCTGGTGGCCAGTTCCTTTGGGGGTTCGTGAGTCGGTGGGTACTCTGGAGCAGTCTTTTGGTCAGGTTCCGCGCGGAAATGGTTCAGTATGTGGACCGTCTCTTCGGTTATTGGGTCCATGCGTGGACTTACACCCCTCGGGATCCGTGTCATTTGCATCGTGCCCGGGACTGTTCGTGGGCGACCGTTCGGGTCTGAGATCTGACCCTCCGAGTGGGATCGATCCTCATCCTCCTCTTTCGTACGCAGAAGTTTTGAAGGGATGGGGAAAGGCATACGCGGAGTTTAAAATCGGGTGTACGGTGACAGTCCCCATACACTTTGGACGCCACAGGATCAAGGTTCCACTTATCGCAATGCACTACAGGATCCCCGCTGCTCTGGTACTCTTCGTCTGCGCCACGACCGCAGCTCCCCCGACCGCAGCCTCCAATCGATATATTGTGACGCCCGAAGGCGATGCTGTCCGCGCCGCGCACCTTTCGTCGACCACCAGCGGATTTAGCGCGGCTTCAAGGGATGCCCATGAATGGGACGCTATCGATGGGTTCGCAGGAGCACTCGAGGACCGGCAGGCTCAATCGATCGAGGAGGATGGGACTGTTGGTGTTAAGTACCCTGTTATCCAGTATGTGATGAAGCTCCGATCCCAACCACAATGAATGACGTCCCCGGTCAAGGCATGATGCCCCCTGGCATCTCGTGAGGTTGAGCGCGAAGACCTGGCCAACTAATTCAACAGACTACATCTACGAGGGCACTGTAGGGGCTGGGGTTCAGGTTTATGTTTATGTTATTTGTACGTCGCCACACATTTTAACCCACCTTCCATGCTAACCGGTCCCGCAGCGACTGGTGAGCTTCAACATTGTTCTCCTGAGTGGAATGTTGATCAGATTAAA
>Ga0307509_10009377_pt1 | contig 12253 bp, 15 predicted proteins | sample 10_EM_MG_FD_202245 | JGI IMG/M metagenome (GOLD analysis project Ga0307509, IMG submission 202245) | Populus trichocarpa ectomycorrhiza microbial communities from riparian zone in the Pacific Northwest, United States - 10_EM | ecosystem: Host-associated > Plants > Roots > Unclassified | place...
CTTTATAGTTTAAGTTCACAGATTGATTCTTCTTTAATAAGATATTCAAATCTCGATAATTAATTAATTATGAATTTATATTTTACTATTTTTACAATTTTTAATTTAAATTTATTTAATAACATAAAATAATTTGAGTTACAAGAACAACACTTTCAATCTAATAATAACTTTTATGTAGCTTGTTATTGACTAATTAAGTTCTAAATTTATTTATTAAAAATTATTCGTTTGAGTATTATAAATTTTAGAGTCATTAAGGACTTGATTGTTAATTTTAAGATACATTTTCATATTAACGTACCATATTACAGTTCATTGCTAGCCTGAACATGCAGGTTGCAAAAAAAAAAAAAAAAAAAAAGATTTAAAAAGAAATGGCATCCATAGAAGCAGCCCTGTATTTAAACGTCTCCTCACTCTGCAAATACACCTTGACCTTGGTTGCCTTCTTGGTCCAATGGCCAGACACCATCTTTTCACATCCCAGATGAAGTAAAGAAAGCTCATTGCTCATCTGAATTCCTTACAGTGATTGAATGTTCTTCAACACCCTTGACAGAATCTGCACTAACATACCATGTTACATTTCCTGCAAGGAGTGACAATCCCTCTGTCATGAACTCAAGTTACTAGCAAATTTTCGCATTAACGAAGCCAGATGGGACACTGCTACTAATCAAAGCACGGAAAATGAAGAATAAGCTACCTTAGATGCCAGAGAAGCAACTGAATTGAAGGGAAAGTAAAGGGGGTTCATCAGATACAGTATCAATCATCTGCTTCTAATCCAAGCATTTCAATATGATTCATTAGAAGATACCGAAGTATATCAGCCTCATCCTTAAATGGCGAAACGGAGTTTTAATGTCATCTGCCCAACACCGACAACCCTCTTGCAAGGAGTAAAAAAGAGGAGAAATGGGGTCTGCAACGCATTTACCTCAATATGAGATGTATGATTATTGCTGAAAGAATAATGATGAATCCACATAGCTCAGAGGCTATGCTGCTCACATTTTGGCCAGACCAATCCTGCAGCAAGCACGTGATGGCAAACAGTACCTTGAGCTCATAGGATCCTGGTAATTGTAAGAAACAGTAGTATATATACACAGCGGAAACTAATCCTAGTGGATGAATCGCTCAATTCACCTTGAACATTATTGCACTAGCAATGATGGTCAGAGCTGTAAAACCCAGAATTCCCTTTTCCTCCCAATCTCGAATTTGTACATAAAAATGCTAGCTTTATAACACAAGCATGTTAACAAGTTGTCATGTTTTTTTCTCTCTCCCAATTACATTGAAAATCTAGACAACTTAAGCTAGTTGAGAGAGAGCAAAAATAAATTAGTCAGATTATCTCTAGTTAATTCTAGTTAATTCATGTTTTTTTAATTGAATTGTTTAGCTTTGTTTTTTATTATTTAGTTTGTTTAACAGTTAATTTTTATTGTTTTATATTTTTTTATATAATAATTTTGATCTCATAAACGGGTTGAGGTCTTATAAAAATATTTAAAAAGTATCTTTTAATAATAATAATAATAATAATAATAATAATTTATTTTTTTTGACTAAAAACTGTCATTTGTTTATTTTCTCTGATTTTTTTTATAATTATATTATTAAATTAATTAAATTTAATAAAAATATTCAAACCAATAATGATCCATCCCGAATTTTATTGCTTCTTTAAGAATATTATGATTGTTCAAATATATTTTTTTATATTAGAAAAAACAACGACATAGTACAGTACGGGTAACAATCAGGTCGCAACTTGCATTAATCACCATCATCGAACACAGTTTACTACAAGTTCGGTAAACCACTGGCCCATACAAATCTTAGCTTACGGTTAGAGAATGTCCTCCGTATGCACTAAAAGCTATTAACCCCATCATGCGAATGACAGAAAATCAAGTCCTCAACCACACAAAAAAAAAAGAAGAAGCTTATTTGAAGCCCATTTACGTACTTGACTAGTTAAGACTATACAAATGACAGAAAATCGAGTCCTCGACAACTCCCTGCCGACCACTGTGTGTTTGGAATCCTCAACAACTCCCTGCCGACCACTAAGGGTGTGTTTGTAAATTTAATAAGAATTGGTTTTTAAAATATTTTTTTATTTAGAAATATATTAAAATAATATTTTTTTTATTTTTTAAAAAAATTATGAAAATATAGCCTTAAAACCTAAGCAATGGCGGGACGCCACATCCAATGGGTTTCTTATCCACATTTCAAAAGGAAAGATATTTTCCACTCCACAAATCTCTATCGAAGCAACGGATTTCTTACGGACCACAATTTTTCCACATTGAACCCTTCTTCCTCGTAATTTTCATTTCTACAAGACAATTAGTCACTTTCACAAACACCGTCATGCAAACGCCACATCTATCTCCTCTCTTGTCCCCTTATCCTCTCCCATGCCAAATAATCAGGCACTCTTCTGGGTTCAAATTCAAAATCTCCAAAAACAAATAAATTAAAAGCACACTAGAACGATCCATTTCACAGATTATTAGCAAATTAAAAGGTGAAGATAACGCAATCAAGAACTCCGATGGATAGTAACAAGCCTATTTTATTTATGGCAGCTCAATTTCAGCACATGAAAGCATGGTGACCACCCAAACCCAAGAGGCCATTAAAACAAAGGCCTCAAAAGCAAAACATAAAACACCCAGATCCTAGACCACTAAAACACACCCAAATACTAGATAAGATCCAACATCAAAGACACGGCCAGACGACATGTCAATCAATGCCCTCTAAGAGAGTTGACCACAGTCCGCAATAGCAACAGGCTTGGAAGTCTTGCCGCTTCCAGATCCAACCTTCTCGATAGCCTTCACCACATCCAAGCCCTCAACAACTTGACCAAAAACGACATGTTTCCCATCAAGCCACTCCGTCTTGACAGTGCAGACAAAGAACTGAGATCCATTGGTTCCTGGACCGGCATTAGCCATAGATAGCACACCAGGTCCAGTGTGCTTCTTCACGAAATTCTCGTCAGCAAATTTAGCTCCATAGATCGACTCACCGCCGGTACCATTTCCGGCAGTAAAGTCACCACCTTGGCACATGAAGTTAGGGATCACACGGTGAAAGCTTGAACCCTTGTAGTGAAGTGGCTTGCCGGACTTGCCAACACCTTTCTCGCCAGTGCAAAGCGCGCGGAAGTTCTCGGCGGTCTTTGGAACAATATCGGCGAAGAGTTCCATGACGATCCGACCAGCAGGCTGGCCGCCGACGGACATATCAAAGAAAACCCTGGGGTTTGCCATTATGAAAGAGAGAAATTAGGGATTAGCCTTCTAAGTGAGATGAAGTCGAGGGTGATTTGTTTAGGATTTTTAGTGATATGGGGGTGTTTTTATGGGGAGAGAAGGTGGATTTAGATCGTTAGATCAGGACACGTGGAGGGATCGAGGTGGTCGGACTTCAACTGTGGTTAGGTTTGTTTTGACTAGGGTTAAGTGAGGGATCCTAAGTGGCATGTGCTGTTTGGCTTTATTTGCGCCGTGTAGAAACGGCGCCGTTTGGTGGGGCCTGTGGTTTCGTTTGGATATGGCAAGTCTTCGTTAGGATTTATGAGGGGATAGGTAAATTGTACAAATTTCGTGCATGATGGGCCATGATTAATGGTGGACCGTGAATTGATGGAGAGAAATCTGAGATAATCTAACGGTGGAGATTGTTTAAGGTAGTCTCATTGATTTTGATTTCAAATCCCAGTAAGATTAGATTGTGCATTAATGATCCTAATGGTAGGTGATTAAATCACGGGAGTGTGGTTGAATAATATATATATATATATATTTTTACAGATTTAAATTATTATTTTTAGTGTTTTCTTTAATATATATACAAAATACTTTATATTCAATAAACACTACCTCCATCTTAATGTTAAACAAATCAAAATCATGTCAATAAAGTATTGAAATATTCAATAAACATGGTAACTGAAAGCTATAATTAGGCAGGGTGGCCTACTAGCACTGAGGAACCTGTCGCCATTCAACCTAACCATACTATTGTTAAGGGATACTGTATTTACCTAAACAAAAAAAAATAATGCCACCTTTTTCAAAAGTAGAAGCTTCTAAGAAACATTTGTTACACGAGACAATGCAAGTGGCCCTTTTTTTTTTTTTTTTTTTTGTGAAATTACAAAGAAGCCAGTGGCAGAAATCTGGTCTGAAGGATATCAGTTTGCGCCAGACTCCCCATTTGTTATTATTTCGTTGTAAATAAAAGTTGAGTAAATTTAATTTTTCTATATATTTAAATTATTTTAATATATTAATATTAAAATTAATTTTTTAAAATATTATTTTAATATATTTCTAAATAAAAAATGAAACCAATCACTGCGACCATCATTCCCAGTATGAATAGCATTACCATCGGCATATAAAAAAGAAAAAAAGACACATTTCTTCTCAGGAATTCTAGTTGCTTTAGTAGCTGACAGAAACATATTTGACAAGACATAATAAATTTCTGTAATTTTTTCGAAGATAGTATAATCAAAAGCTTTGTATTTACAGCAATTGACTCGCCGAAAATACATTCTACTTCGAGGCATCACGCATGCAAAGGGGGCGGGTCCCTTCCAAGCACAAAAGAGAAAAAACAGTCCCCTAGATCAATCCATTTCCCCACGTGATTACAACAGTGCATATCGTGCAACATGATACCTTTAAATCACAAAAGGAAGATGACTACAGGACAAAGCAAGATTCATGATATTTGGGACCATTTTCATGTTTTTTGCGTGATATTCCTCAGCTGAAATCGAGGGACCATGAAAATCTAGGTGATAATCGACGCTGTATGGTTCCGATATTGTACACAAGTTAATAATGGCTTGCACAATTTTCTTTCTAATCTTACAAAAATCTTGGGCATGCCAAAATCTGATATCTGTACACAATTTTCATAATCCGTCACCAACCCAACTAAGTTTACCTATTCTTCCACAAGTGCTTCACAGGAAACCTTCGGTCTGTAACAACAATCCAGGATAGACAAGAGATATTATGTGTTTCAAGGATGTCACTGATGCTTTTATGAACGTATGCCCTTCCATGGCTGCAAAAAATAAAATAAGGCAATTATAGTAAATCTAGAGATTAAATTTGAACGATGGTTGGCAGCATGATGGGGCTATTACCTTTTAATAACAATTTCACTTCCTTTGAAAAATCCTCCACGCGACCTAATACAGGTCTTATGCCACAAATCTGTAAAACGCAGAGCTCCAAATACAGGGCCATCTCCATTATTTGTAGTAGTAAGAGACAGACTGATTTGATTTCAGGATTCATGTGCTTTGATTTGTTTGAACCACACAGTTCAGAAACAATAGCAACTGCTTGATCCTGCATTTTAAATCATAACAAGTCAGACCAGGTATCAAAAGCATAGAGTTTAGACAGATTTATACATCAATTGAGACATAGAAATCACTCATTGATGGTGAAACTTCAATTTTGGAAGACTAGAAATTTTGGCCCAGAAGTACCAGCAGTCACTATTGCAAAAGTAAGCCCTGAACTTGAATTATCTCAAACCATTCACATCCCTTCAATGAGAGGAGTGGACTCGAAGATAATATAAGAGCACTGAGCACAATTTTACCTGCAAGCCATGCAATAGCTCTGGCATCGGCAGCTCAGGAATCTTAGCAAGATCAACAAATCCCATTTCCTCGGACCTTTTAGCAGCACCTTCTGCTTCCATAGAGAGATATTTCAAGAGAAGAAAAGCAATCCTGTAGATCTCCAGGGCAACCAAGTCTGAAAAATATGTTGGAGAAACTGGATTGGTAATTTCAGTTGACTGTCCCTTGACTACAAATGCACTACTGTTGGCTGAGAAAGCAGAAGACTTGGGCTTTGACACACAACAGAGAGGTGAAAGAGCAAACCATCCATTCCTGCTGTTTAGAAATGATGGTTTCTTGCAGCACTCTAACTCCTCTTTAAGGATAGGAGCGCATAAGAGGGGGGCAGTTCTGCTGGAAGATTCTCCAAAGCGATGAGTTCCTCGGCTAATAAAGGCTAATAAATGAATACTTTTCTCCCGCAGCTCTGAATCCATTTCTTTCATGACCTTAACCCATGACCTCCAATGTCTAGCTAGCGCACACATCAACATGAGAGTATGCTCTGTTTCTTTAAGAGCACTAAGAGAAGTCTCTGTCTTTTTCGCCCGTGGTCTTTTCTTGTCATGACTATCAGATGGAAAGTCAGGTGCACTGAGATAATAAGAAATCAGATCAGCTTTCTCTGAAAAAACATAAGGTATCACGTTGTCCAGAATATCGGTGTAAGAAGAACTGTCTCCTAAAGATTGAACCATAGCTACGATCACTGCCAAGCCAAGGCCCCAAATAGATTGAGGCTTTTCTATTTTGTCAGAAGACTTTAGGAAGCCACTATCATTGGTCATAACTGTGGAAGGCCCAACATCTGATGAGTCTGCAAACAAAGCTCTAAGAGAAGAGAAGAAATCAGCACTAAGGAGCATTTCAGCACCTCCTCTCACACGTGCCAGAGTCAGAAGGAACTTCAATGTAATTGGAACAGATGAGAAAGAACTTTTATCATGAACTTTCAGAATGACATGAGGTAATTGGAGATGTTTCTGTATGATGGGGAACCAAGTGTTAGGTGTCAAAAAACTTGTCAGTACTAAGTCAATGGTAGCCAAGGAGAGGGAACAATGCTCAGTAGCTGTGATGCAATTGCACAGGGTAGGCAAAAGCCCCAGACAACCATTTGAAACCTCAGCAAAGTCTTCAGATTCCTTATCTGAAGTATTACTAATTTCCAAAGTGAAAAGAAGCAGCATGAGCAGAAGCTTCATTGTTTTTTTAACCCCAGTAGCAGATGACCTGAAATCACCCAGCAATTTGAGGCCAGAACCTGATGTTTTCAAGACAAGTATACAAATGGATAAAGATAGGTTGCTCTGCGCAGATTTCATGAGATGTAGAATTAATTCTGCTAGTGCAGCAAGGAAATCAAGAATCTCTTCAGAGGCATCCAGAACTGGAGCTAGCGATTCCACTGTGGTGCGAAAAGATTTGCATATGTTGACGATGCATGAAAAGCAGAGTTGGTCAGGAATCTTCCCCTCAGTAGTGCCCTTATTCTCTGGTGACTACATGGGAAAGAAAATACTAATCATTTCAACAAGCAAGAAATTCTAAAAGCCAATTTTTTTTTTTAGATTATATCCATAAAGGAAAGAAGGATAAACATACAAATCAATAAGCCCTTAAAAAAGGCTATAAATAGTGGGCAGTTAACAGATGTCAATGCCGGATAGCCTGAAACCAAAAACTTTGTTTATACCGCACACTGTGATTTACAAATAAAAATTGTCTATTGCACATTTCATTTTCATATTTTATACAGTTCTTCTGAGCCTTTATCTTCAAAATTATTGTACATTACTTCTTCATAACAGCTCATAGGAAGAAAGATAGGAAGACCTTGATCCTGGAATTTAGTAGAAGTTCTCAATCAAAGAATCCATGACTTCAATCAATAGTGTTATAACAAACTTTTCAAAGAACTAGCAGACTGTTATAAAAAATAGATGCACCATAGACACCATTTTGGCATTGCACTCTTTACTATCACATACAGACTCCAAGAAATTCCAAAAAAAGAAGCTGGTGTTGCAAATTCAAACAACTAAGAAGTTATCTCTCAAAATGATATTATAATTATTGCAGCATATTTTTTAATAAGTTTAAATGTTTGGTAAAAACACCAAACTTTGAGGCAAGTGTTCAGTTTTTCAAAGCTTTGTGTCCCCAGCCAACAAAAAGAAAAAAGAAACAGCATCTGTCAAGCCCTGACAAACTGTTAACAGATCCTCGTCGTCAATTCAATAGTGCAAAATTAGAAGCTGCAATAAATAGCAGTGATAATTCAGATACTCACATTATCTTCCCACATAATCAGGGCAGTAAGCAATGCTTTCAGTGCAGAAAGCTTTGAAGAAGCTAGTAAAACCATTGAATTTGCATCCTGGAAGCACTCCAGCATAGTTTGTGCAATTGCTTTTGAATCTTTCCAATCTGTATAATCCCACATATTTAATCCCAAATCTGATCGTATGCGCATAAGGTCATACAAGTGAATATCTTTGGTGTTTCCATAATGATCGCCACCGTACTTGTATTGATAGCTTAGCAAACAGTTTGATTCCACCAGATACTGACAGAGTTCCTTAAACGGTCCAGGACCAATTTTACGACCTTCTAGCTCTCCTTGTAGATGATGATAGAGATCGTTGAGGACCAGACCTTTTAGTTCCTTTCCTTCACTGAGAACATTGTGAAAAATTATAAGAACTCAACCTACTAGGTTACAAGTTCAAATGAATCAAAACCCAACCCAAATTTTCAAACTACCAAAAGAGTTAAACCCTTGGTGATGTCACATCAGACTTTGGAAAAGATTCCATTGGAAATAAGCATTTCAATTCATACAACCACAATCCAAGACTTATAGATTTCTCAGTTAAGAGTGATGCATTAAAAAGATGTTCAAATAAAAATGAAACCTGTGTTGACATTACCTGTAACCCTGCTGAGAGTATTGTGCCAACAATTCAGAAAAGGCAAGCTGACAACTCAACTGTTAATTCACCAAAAAAAAAAGGATGCAACGTCACCTTAAAATAGTTGGATAGCAAAGAAATTGGGATATTCCTGTTAAGAAATAATTACAAGGACCTCTTGAAGGGATTGCCAATGAGCTATCAACTTAGAAGTGAATGGTCATTGAACAATCGACTAAATAGAAAAAAATCGCTTGACCAATTAAAGACAGGATCATACATGTTTAAAAGTGATCTGGATCTTCTCAACCAATGATATTGATAAACTTCCTGCATTACCAATCATTAATTTCCCCATTGCATGGACAATGAACAAACTGGCAGCGACCTGCAAGATGCAGAAGACAATGTAATTGTGGATTGTTCCTTTAATGGGTGTTTCCAGAGGGGTTTAGATTGTAAAATGGTTCAGCAAAGATAAATGATCACAACAACAGAATTAAGAGAACCAAAACTAATATAAATAAATAAATAAAACAGAAATTTAAAAGGGACCTTTGCACGATTAGATATTTCATTGTCATATTCACAAGAAGCATATAAATTGATCAGATTGCCAAAAATCGGTCTCTTCCACCAGCTTGACAAGATATCTCTCAACTCACAATCATTTACTGATTTTGATTTTTCTGTGCTTGATGCCTTATTATTTCTCTCCAATTCAGACACTTCTTTTAAGACAGACTCAGCATGTACTAACTTCTTCTTCAGGAACATGTCATGTGCCATCATTTCCAATATAGCAGATTGACATTGATATTTTAATGCCAAGCTTTGAGACTGAGTTTCGGCGACATTCTCAAAAGGTGATGTTATCGAGCGAGCATCTGATGAGATACAATTGGACAATTGTTTCCAGAACTTTCCAGAGCTCTTCAGGCACTCCAATATAGATATATAATGAACAGCCCCTTGCCATAGTGCCTTGAGGAAATCAAGAACAGTGAACAGTACGCGGGGATTGCTGGAGATAAAGAAAGTTTCAACAAATTATAGCAACACAGCTTATGAAGATGAATCATATCAAGCACGCTAAACAAAAAACGAACATCACAGAGATAGTGGTTTGATCAGTGTGAAATAGCAAGTTTTCAGGGAATTTTTCAGCACCAATTTAGGATTTAGAGAAGGAACTTGTTTAGTTACAGAAAAACATTTACTTATATTATCCCTGACCCTAATTAATCGCCTGTTGCTTCTCTTATCCCTTCTTTCACTTAAATTTCTCCTCCTGACAAGTTCTGTGTTTATTCCTTAAGCTCATTAGCATAACTTCGTGTCACGTCAGATAGTAAAATTCCTGAAAAATAATAACTGATCTTGTGTGAGCAAACCTGTCAATAAATTCGTTTGATCTTTCAACATATTGCATAAGCCCATCTAACAGACTTGATTTCTTGGAACACAGTGAACCATTTGAAAGTTCATTTATAGCCTGCTTTGTGCCACCACCATTACTCAACTGGACCTCTGTATCCTCTTTTAGGGAAAAAATAGCAAGAAGATAAGCAGGCTGCAACAGAGAAACCACCAATTAGCAACAATGTAGACAAGCTAGAAAGCTGTTATTGAGATACTGGACTTATGTTCACAAAATAAAAGCTATCCAAATATTTTCCATGAGGAAGTAGCTATTGAGACAACTGTAAATGACTTTGACTTTAACAAGTGACAAACTTGGTTTTGAAAAGCATAAGAGGTTATTCTTGCACCCCCATTCTTTCCATGAGAAGAATACATGACAAAAGGATTGCAAAGTTCAGTGACAGAAGTCCAATTTAGGTGGGCAAGGAATAGGAAATAAACCATCCAACGCTAAACTTGTCGACTCCTGCACAGTGCAACATACCTGATAACGAGCTGCATAAGTAAGCAGATTGACTGTAGCAACAAATAAATCTTCATTCCATTCCAACTGCTTAACTAATGTGCTTTTAACAAAATGCCTCATATCTGCGATCTAAACAAAAGCATTTAATCAAAATTAGGATAACAGCAATCAAATGCCAAAAAAATAATTGTCAGCTTGGGATGCCAAACCTGCTTATCATCCAAACCAAAGCATACATTGCCAGACAAATATGGTTGCATATAATCTGCTGTTGTAAACAACATAGATAACACCTTAGCAGCACCAACCTGTACTGCCTGCATATAACATAAAAATGCAAAGATGAAGAGTTATTTTCCACATGATCAATTGAACATGGAACACAGATATTATTGAAAATTAATGTGTCTGATAATGAACAAACATAAAGTCAAAAGGATATAGGCAACTTAATATAGGAGACCAGAAAAGCCATGTTAGATATAAGAGGTGAATGTAATTACTAAGAGAGAGAAATAGAATTTAGCAGGATGAATTTCAATTCCATACAGGAGACCGAGAATATGATATCAAAGATACAGCAGCCGCAACAACAGGGATTGGTTTCATAGTAGATGACAGCACTGATAGGTGAAAGACCGGAAGATTCGGCGAGATATCCTGAAAAAATAACACAAAAATTATGAAGTGAGTATAGAAAGATTTAAATAAAACATGGTTCATTAAGATCTACAAAGCAGAAAAAAATATGGCGGTTGAAGATTCATTTATTTTATTTGTTTTGGAGCATGGATTAAAGGTTTGTAGTTTATTAGAAATTTCTGTTCGAAGTAACAAGCACAAGAACTTGGAAAGACATGTGTCAATTTATTTCACATCATATGCAATGACAAACATTTATAACCCTAGAACAATACCTTACAAAATTTGGAGAGCATCATATATATAATATCCAAAGCAGAGCTAATAGCAAGCTGACACCCTTCAATCTCCTCCAGTTCAACAAGACGGCTGACATAAAGATTCTGTTCACAAATATGCTTATTTAAATAGTAAGCAAACAAAAGCAAACCAACTTCTCACTACTAAGGAAAACAATGGAACAAGAACAAAAAACATGGCTTACCTCTAAGGTTTGCTTGGTTGTGCAAGCAAGATGAAAGAGTGCATTGTGGATGGAAGAATCATTGAGTAACATATCACGGATTACCAGGGCCAATTTTTCAGAGAATGAGACTGATGTGATGCATGCTTTCATCACTTCCAGTACCTAAACAGTGCAAACATTATTAAAAAATGATTCATATAGCATCTTTTACCTTCCATGGAAACACCAGCACCTCTGACTCCATTTAAAAAAATCTACTTGGCATGTCCAAAATACTTAAATTTCAGCTAAACCAAAGCATCTTCAGATTGGAAGAATGACTTTATGATAACCATCACAACATGAAACCCCAAGCAACTTCAGGATGCAAACTTTTTAAACAGAGAATTGCTCCTATTCCCGATGTAGGATAACAGCCATGAAATACCTCTTGGACTGACTATTGGAAAACATCAGATTTGCTCTTTACATTGTTTCTCTCTGATCATGGAATTTCACCTCGCTCAAAATTTTTTTAGGTATTCTAGTACTACTTCCCCACTCGCATAAAAGCAGAACTGTATGTGTTTATCATGGTGGGTCCCACCTTTTATGTGAGAGGATGAGTAGTACTCTTGAATAGCGAATAATTGCTCCCCCCCACCTCT
>Ga0307509_10009378_pt1 | contig 12252 bp, 12 predicted proteins | sample 10_EM_MG_FD_202245 | JGI IMG/M metagenome (GOLD analysis project Ga0307509, IMG submission 202245) | Populus trichocarpa ectomycorrhiza microbial communities from riparian zone in the Pacific Northwest, United States - 10_EM | ecosystem: Host-associated > Plants > Roots > Unclassified | place...
TATCTAACTACTGCCCTTTATAAGCCTTCACCCCCCTGTTCAAACCACGTAATCCCAAGCCAGCCCATCCCGTCCACCATACTAACTACCTATCCACGGGCTTAACAAGAAAACTATCTATGTATGAAGTGCAATAACGGTAAACACACTTCCATACGCCACAGTACCTTCGGGAGTTGCGCAATATTCACTCACTTTGCGGTAGGTGTGCAAGTAGTCATGTAAGGCACTGGCAGATCCACCCTCACCAAGATAGCGAATTTCAATAGCATTCACAGAATCCCGGGGGCAGATGGGCGGACGCGGATATTTGCTACTCGAGGGTTGCTCAATCTGTCTTCGCAAGTGGCCGGCCTGGGATCCTTTGGTGACAAGGCGGGCCAGACTGTTGGCCACAGTCCGGTTTTGAGGGCCTATCTGACCGGGCCTGGGCGGACTGCAGATTATTGAAAAAACGGCTCCAATGGTCATGCCATATACCGCAAAAATGTAGGAGAGAGAGATGCTTAAGAACTTCATTCGATCTCAGAGGGCTAGGAAGGCCTACTATTGATACAGTGAAAGAGCAGCATGTATTGGCAGTAGAGAAGAAGTTAAAGGAAACAATATGGAAGACAAGAGAAAACAAGTGAGAATAGAATTGCATATTCAGTCGACGGATTGGGAGTGGTGACATAAGGGAAAATGTCAAATGCTGTAAGTCTGGCTCAGAGAGTACGGAAAAAAACCGGAACGAAGGAAGAATGACCACCTTTTTCGTACTCTAATCCGAAAGAAAGTTTAATTCCAACACAGATATCTCCATTCTCTTGAGTGATAACAAGTGATTATGAAACGAAACGCCAAGATTAGAGCAAGTTGGAAACCATGACATGCTGCTTGGCATGCTCCCATGATAGTTCCTTTGTTGTTCAGATCGCTCCTAGGAATCCGCTTTGACTTTCGGTGTGTGATTGTGTTTCGGGTGGGCATTTCGAATGCAGGAATGCGCGAGGGTCAAATAATATGAGCTATGATATGGCGAGAGTGCCTTGGGATTCTTATTCTTTCTGCGCTGCCAGCAGCGTCCTATATATACAGAAAACTCTCATCCAAGAAACTCTCTTCCATCACCGTCTCTTGCCTTCCAAACCACACCCTCAACTTTGCAACAGATTTCCTCCTTCAATCCCTTTGCCCGTTTCAACTACTTACAGACTTTTCCTGAATCCTCAATCCCAAACTTTCCTGATACCTGTGCCTGTTTCGCTATCATCAATGTGTGACACTCGTCCGTTGCATCCTCTAGCTAACACTAGTTCCAAACCTTTCGTACCCCTAGTCTGATTCATGAATCCTCACAAAACATCTCCACTGCATCTAACCATTCGTCCTTACATGACATCGCTTCAACTTCCGTACTGCCAAACACTTTCCAAACACTAACTCTCCTCGTCCAAACATCCGGTGCTGTAGTGTGTGTCGTAGATATGAAACCTTCGTGGCAATTTTCAACAGAGGGTACTCTAGCTGTGCAGCCGCCGGGGAAGCCGTGAGAAAAACAGGAACGCTGTGAGGGCGGAGAGCAAGAGCCAGAAGCGCGGACACTATGGGCGACGGAGTTTGTTTCCTTCAACTGTTAGCCTGCGAGTGAGTGAGGGGAAAGGGAGACCTAGCTGGAATAGAAGGAGCATCCGCGGTGGCTCATAGCTGGACGCAAAGTCTTTGTAGTTGATATATACTCTTCTTTTTGCCGTTGGCTAGCTGCCATCGAGAAAGTTGTCATTGAGCGAAGTGAATTTCCCAGATCCTAAGTGTGCGATGGTGTTTCGTGTAAGTGCTCTTGGCGTTTTGTAGTCGCCGTTTCGCTTCGTTGTCGACCGTCGATTCAGGTGTGAAGGGGCTCTGTTGAAAACGATGTTTCCTCCAGACCACAATAGTAGTAACAAAATGAGTGATAAGGGCAAACTGCAGAGTGCTTTGTGTGGCCAAAGCCCGAATAGCGAGCCTATATCTTGAGGTGTCTGCGGGTGTCCTCACACATGTTCTGATATCTGCCGGTATCTTCGGATATTAGCCACCTGTTAACAAAATATTGATTAGTCGCGTGGAATATACCGGAAGCCTACCGGCGCCACCGGGCACCCATCAATCCTATAGGCTTTCCCAAAGCCGGGCCTACAAAGCCCAGGCCAATCTCACCCTGTCCTGGCCGGACTGCAAGCTGGCCGGCTATCTGCAGGGCGACCTGGCCGCCTCCGAACACTGTGCTCAATCCTGGTCGGTTTCGGTGGGGAACTCCAGATTTGGGTGGGCGGGTTCCAGAGAAGAACCAGCACTTCCCTGACATTGTATATAGTCTGGGTCGTCCGGCTGTGTTGGATCACCTTCACTAGCTTTTGCAAGGCGGGCTAAAATTATTGTGAATCACCAGCACTCGCTGCGTGGTCACAGGACATCATACCATGTTAGAAGATACTAGAAGGATGTCGCAGTGTTCCCCGTGGAACCATCGGCTACTCTGTGACGGATGGGAGAAGTGGGGCCGAAGGCTCATTCAGCGGGGGAGGCGGTGAAAGAACTCGGCGAAGTGGAGTAGTAAGGAAAAGTGGGATAATAAAAGAGATGGTGTAAGATACTGTGGAAATGGTATGATCATAGTCGGGAGACTCCCGGAGCAGTCTCCATGAGCTTTTGTATTTAAGGGCTCCGTCGCTCATAGTTGAAGGAGCTGCAGGTCACCGAAATATTTCATCCGTCTTTGACATCGTTTTGTTCTATAGCATACCTCTTTGTCAAACGCTGCCCATTTCTGCCCAGATTTTGATAATAATATAGGTCAGGTCTGCCTATCAGGTAGCTGGAAAAAAGGGTATATAGCCTATAGGCTGGCCCGGCTAGGTTATGTTCAAAATGTGAATGCGGCACAATCTATTCTATGTGGATAATACTTCGCAAGTACGAGGGGGGTTGCGAGGGACGCTTAGCGAGGAGGTGAAGAAGGGATTGGTAGGAGTTCCAGTTCTTAATTCTTCCAAGCCAGGCGGGCGGTAGCACCTTATTTATAGAAAAGTGCGCGTCCATATGCGCAAGAGAAATATAGGGAAAACAATGTAAAAAACATAAGTGCAAACATGTTTGACCCTGAAATCCAACCAAGTAAATCCCAAATAATGTGCATGAAAACAAAAGGGTGTGGAGCGATTATTAGAAATATCATAACCAAGAATGGTGCATAGGAGATGCATAAACAACCGTAAAATCCTAAACACCTGATTGGAAAGCACATGTTAAATCCCGAGATATTATCCTGAAATAAACAATAAAACACCATAATATATATCTTAGCTGTAGTAATGTAAGCGGTGGACAGGCGGAGCCGAAACACAAACTAAGTAAACGAATACACGGTAGTGTGTTGAATATACATAGGAAATATACAAAGAATTTCCACAGGTTAGGCTCAGGCTTAGCCAGGCCTGCAGGCTCGGGTGAAGCTAGATTCGAGAGAATTTTGACAGGCCAGGCCCGTTTCGAATACTGAGTCGCTTAATAGCTATTAAGTTACCAGACAAGTCTTATTGGCGTACCCTCCACTGGAATGTTTCATGGTATCAAATAGATCGCGAAAGAGATGGGGGTCATGGAGTGTGAAAAGAGTGCTTGGTTGGCTTCCACCAAAGTCTATAGTAAGGCGGCTAGCCGGGATCCGCAAAGTGAGGTAGTGCATTACATCTAGCCATGTCAAGTGTGGTAACCATCCACGCACCCCAGATAAGGGTCTTTGTGGAGTTACTCTCGGTTGCCTGAAAAATGTTTGGACCTCAGTAGGCCGCCCTGGCTTAGTGTGAAAAAAGTAATGTATTAAGGTTATCTGTATTACAGGGAAGAGGGTGAGGGGAGAGTTAAGGAACGAGAAAGAAATGGCACAGGCGAATAAAAGGGTGGACACGAAATTACCCCCACAGGAAAATTAAGAGCGATAAAGGAAAACTGGAAGTTATTAACAAAAACCTTTTCGGAACAATAGAACTAGTTCATCAAAGCGATGGGATACCCCCGTTCTTTGTTCACCCGCCCTCGTGAATCTCCACCCTGCGAACTGAGACATGGAGTCCCAGACGAAGGTGATAGCATCTATGCGCATTCCCCTCTCAGATGCATGCCAGTATCGGAAACTCGCACTTCCGCTTTGGTTTGACCGCTTCCAGAGGCTCTAAAAGCTCTATCACCCTCTTATGGCCCTTCGCGTATGCAGACATGAGAGGCGTGTGGCCGCGATCATCAGGCGTGCCAGGGGTCACGTCTGGACGCTCGAGGAGAATCTTCACCACACCATCACTCCCTCGGGTAGCAGCAGACATAAGCGGTGTTTGCCCTTCATTATCCTGCTTGTTCGGGCTGACCGCTTTCCTGCCGAGCAACATTTTCACCAATCCCTCATTCCCATTAGAAGCTGCACGCAGCAGGGGTGTTTGGCCGCGATTATCTTGGCTGTCGGGATTGACCCCCTCGTGCTCGAGTAGTGCTTTCACAATTTCCCCGTGACCATACCCCGTAGCACGCAAGAGCGGTGTACTGCCGTTATTACATCGTTTGTCGGGGTCAACCTCTGCCCGTCCGAGAAGAATCTTTACCACCTCTGTATGTCCATTACTAGCTGAATATGCGAGGGGCGTTTGGCCGGTATGATCTGCCATGTTGGGATCTACATCCTCCTGCCCGAGTAGTAATTTCACCATTCCCCGATGTCCTTCCAGAGCTGCATATATGAGTGGCGTTTTGGCGTGATTATCTGGCTTGTCGGGATTGACCTCCTCCCGCCCGAGCAGTAATTTCGCCACTCCCTCATGTCCTTTCTGAGCGGCATATGAGAGGGGCGTTTGACCGTCATAAGAAGGCTTGTCAGGATTGACCCCGTGGCACCTGAGTAGAATCCTGACCACCTCCTCGCGTCCACACCAAGCAGCATACGAGAGTGGTGTTCGCCCGCCACTATCTAGCTTGTCTGGGTTGACCTCTTCCCGTCCGAGCAATCTTCTCATTACCCCCTCATATCCCTTCTCTACAGCATATGAGAACGCTGTTCTGCCGTAGTAACGACATGGCTTGTCAGGACAGACCGCTGGATGCCGGAGAAGCATTTCCACCACTCCTACATGCCCACTCTGGGCTGCATAGGAAAGCGGTCTTATGCCCCGACCATCATGGCTGTCAGGGATGACTTTCTCGCTCCTTAGTAGTATCTCAACAATCCCCTCATGTCCAGCCCGGGCGGCATGTGCTAGTGGTGTTTGTCCATCATACCCCGGTTGGTCGGGGTTGATATCTTTGTGCTTGAGTAGCACTTTCACCACTTCCTTGTGCCCATTCTGAGCCGCGTGTGAGAGTGGCGGTTTGTTACAAAGGCCCTTGTTGTTAGGGTTGACATCCTCTAGCGCGAGTAGTATTTGTACCACTCCTACATGGCCGTTGCGAGCAGCATGCGAGATCGGTGTTTCGTTATTCTCGTCTCGCTTGTCGGGGTCGACCAGCCCCCGCTCAAGTAGTAATTGTACTGCTTCTTCATGTCCATTTTGTGCGGCCCAGATGAGAGGAGTATATCCCCCAAAACGCCTTTTTTTGGTACCAAAAGAGCTCATCTCTATCAAGGCAGTTACAAGCTCCATAATTCCAAAGTAAGATGCACAGTCTAGTCCACTGAACTGCGAACCTGTACCCGGATGCACAGATCGATACTTTGGTTGTCCTAAAAGCAGCTTGCCAGATATATGGCCATCATACTCTTCAAACATCTGGAGGGCAAGTGATCTAGACCGCTCTGAGAGTCGCATGGATCCCCCAGTTCAGAGAACTGTACTCTAGAAATGGTATTTCCTTAGCCCTGGTAGAGGAGTCAGTTGAAAGGGCCTTGATGTGTCTGGAATTCAGGTACGTCAAGCATGACTCTCCTATTGCCGATTGGGGTGTACCAAAAATATCCGGAAAGTTGGAAAGATACTCTTGGAGCGTAGAGTGGATCAGTCGGACACACGACGCCTCCTTATCCACGGTGATAAGCCCCTGACAGCAGCCAACCACTTCATCCATTGACGGGACGCTGTCGGCATTGAAATCACTCGAGCCATGCTCGACTGCTAGGGCATGGCAGAGCTCATCGGCCCTCAACGGCCGCTCCGCATAAGCGATCCACATCAAAGCTTCAATTCCGAGTCTGGATTTATCACCACCCTCTGCCTTTATCCGTTTTATCGCTTCACCATAAGCATCTTCCAACTCCAATTCATTTGCCATTCCAATTAGCCTTTCTCGTCTCTGGGATACCGTCGATCCTTTCAGAATTGCTTCCATTTGTAGGGAAACGAGCAGAAACCTGAATAAATTTATTAGCTGATAACGAAAGGCTGGATGTCCAGCACCGTTGACTCCACTCACATTCCCGATATATTTCCCAGAGTATTCCCCAGAATGTCTGATTCTAAACACTCATCCATCGCATCTTGGGTTTTGTCATTGGCTAGTCTAGCGCGAATGTATGTGATAATATCGTCTTTTCTGGGGTCTGCGGATACACTTACCACTCGTCCAGGGAGATGCTGTTCTATCTCGGCCCCAATAGGGGATCTCCCTGTCACGAATATTCGGGTGCCCGGGGACTTCTCAACGATTTGTCTCAATGACTCAAAAACCTTGGCCCGCTGTTCCCCACCACATTCGTCAAGGCCGTCAATGCACAAAAATGTGGGCTGTGAGGATGTGATGAGTTGCAGCATTTGCACGATGTTAACTAGTTGCGATTCGTCTGCGTAAATGGAGTTTCTCTGCTCTCGCAAGCCCCTCAATATTTCCTCGGGAACAATTTCCATTTCACTCATCATCTGCTTCAGTAAGGACCCTAGTATATCAACGGCAGACGGCTCCTTTCTGGCCGTGAAGTCGAAGTAGAAATATCCAACAGTGGTGTTTTGTGTTGAAATTCACGAAGGTTCCATACCCAGGGGATAGGTGTGACGCTGATGGGACATGGCAGAGAGGAATTGGGTTTGAGAGCAGTTGCACGATTATCTAGTATGGTATCAGAGGTGTTAGTGTTGTTTGGTTGATACGTTAGTTAAAGGGGCAACCCTTGGGATGGTTTAGGATTTCGCACCAAGGGCATACTAGAGGTTAGTCATGAAGGTTAATGGGGAGATGGAACAAATATGAGTCGCACGATGAGAGATAGGAACAGCAAAGGATTGTAGGAGACAGGAGGAATAGTGTAAGAGGACGAAACTAAAGGGATGGAATTACGGAGGAGAAGTTTCAGGAAACTTCTCAGGAGTTGGGTGGATGGAGTCACGGAGGAGGAAAAGGTTGAGAGTGTTGTGGACGAGATGTTCCTGTATAAGTCGAGTTTGTGTATATATAGGACACATCCGTAGACATAGAAAGAATAAGAATCCCAATCCACTCTCTGCCCGACATAGCCTTATTTTTTAATAGGTTATCAGCCCGGATCGCGTATCCCAATAGCCTATCATACATAACATTCTTTATTATCAACTCGCTTCAATCTCCTTTCTCTTCGACGATGGCAACTACTCGTTCAGCAGCCGGTGCTGCAGCCAGCCCTTCCTCCACTCCCTCGACAAGTGCTCCCGCGGTCTCCAACAATACGTATACCTCCCTTAGCCATTCCATTGACAAGCTCGATGGGTCTATGGCAAGTGGAAAGAGCAACTACGTTGCCTGGAAGTTTCGAATCCTACGCATACTTAAGGAAAAAGGATTATCCCATGTGTTGGAAACGGCTTCTAATGACAAGTCAACAATCGATAAAGCAACAAGAAACAGAAGGAACGATCAAGCATTTACCATCATTTCCGTAAACATCCGCGACTCTCAAATTCCCCATATCCAGACCGCAAGTAGTGCCAAAGAGGCCTGGGAGTCGCTAGCAAAGGTTCACCAAGGAATCGGATCCAATGGTCGGATGCTACTAATGCAGAAGCTTTGGAGCTTGAACCTAAAGGAAGGTCAAGACATGTCAACGCATCTCAATAGCTTTAAGGAACTATCAACTCAGGTGGCGAACCTTTCTCCAAATGGACTTGGTGTCCCAGACAATGATCTTGTATCAATGTTAAGTCTCTCGCTTCCTCAATCCTATGAACCGTTAATTATGGCTGTACAGTTATGAACCGAGAATGTTACCTTTGACTTCCTTTGCGGGCGATTGCTTCAAGAAGCAACTCGACGGCAAGCAGCACGTTCCATAACCACCAACAAAAATAGCGAACCACTCTCGGCCTTTACTGCTGGTTCAGGATTGCGTCAGATGGGGTTCCGGGGAAGGGGCAATGGGCGAGGAGGATATCGAGGGTTTGGACGGGTGTTGAGAGGGGGTTCTTCGGGGGCAACTAGGAGTCGGGGAGGAATCGTTAGCGGTCGCTGCCATTATTGCAATAAGGAGGGCCATTGGAAGAATGAGTGCCTCAAAAGGAAAGCGGACCTACAAAGAGATTCGAACGGAGGTCATTTAGCTTTCATGGGAGTCTCAGGAACCGGGAAAGGGGGAACGAACTGGATTATCGATTCTGGTGCTTCGAGGCACCTCTCCGCACGACAAGATCTATTTCAAGATTATATCAACATTATGCCTACTCCAATAACAATTGGGAACGGAAAAGAAATTACGGCTATCGGAGAAGGGAATATATCCCTTCAAACGCCAACGGGTACCATTGAGTTGGTTGGCGTTCTCCATGTTCCCGAAATCGGAAGCAACTTGATAAGCGTTGCAAGTATGGTCGACCAAGGCTTTCGGGTCGAGTTTTCTAAAAACGGATGCATGGTTAGCAAATGGAATACGGAAAAGGTTATTGGTAAACGGGATGGGAATATCTATTTTCTGACCGGACTCCAAGAGGTAGCGTTAGCAGGACTTTCGCAAGCAGAGGATTTGGCCACACCAGAGGTTTGGCATAGGAGGATCGGTCACCGAAGCCTAAATACACAGGCTATCGAACGAATGAGAAACTCAGTTAGTGGTTTCGATGTATCAACAAAGGAGAAACAAGAGGCTGGGGTTTGTGCTATATGTGTACAAGGGAAACAATGTAGGGAACAACTTACAGGTCAAAGAAGAAAGACGGAACAGATCCTGGATCGAATCCACTCTGATGTTTGTGGCCCGATGGCGACGGTGGGACTCATGGGCGAAAGGTACTTCGCCACATTTATCGACGAGAGTACAGGACGAATCGCAATTACCCTATTGACACAGAAATCGGAGGTATCAGAAAGATTCATCCAATATAGGACAAAGGTAGAAAAGGAAACCGGGAGGAAGATTAAATCATTAAGGTCGGATGGGGGAGGGGAATACATAGGAAACCAGTTCCGGAGATACCTTACTGACAACGGCTTTACGCAACACATAACCCCGCCCTACACCCCAGAACACAACGGAATTGCCGAGCGAGCTAATCGCACTATAATGGAAATAGTTAGATGTCTTCTCTTCGACTCAGGAATGGGGAAGGAGTTCTGGGGTTATGCGGCTCTCACCGCAGTACATATTATCAATCGACTACCGAGTAGCGCACATGACCAGAAGACTCCATTCGAACTTTGGTATGGATCGCGCCCGTCGATTGGCCACCTCCGCATTTTTTGGGTGCAAAGCCTATCACCATATCCCCGCAGCAACCAGAACGAGGCTTGACCCCAAAGCGAAGAAATGTCGGCTGATCGGATATGCAGAGGACAGTGGAAGTCGGGTATATCGCCTCTATGATGAGGCAGTGGGGCAGGTAGTGGTATCACGGGCTGTGATTTTTGATGAAGGGAAAACCAGTGACTCAAATATTAGGGCAGACACGAATTCCAGAACGAGTGAGGAGACTCAATGGGAAAGTGCAGTGGAGTTAGAACTTGGGAGCGGAATAGAAAATGACAGGAGAAATACCTTACCAGCGGCAACCACATCAAACGATAACGAAAGCGCAGAACCATTACCTCCGATCGATCCTGAAGAAACAGGACAGACGAGACAAACGTACGATCAAGATACAATCGTAGTTCAGCCACCAAGACTACCCGGAGCTTGGGGCTCTGAACCTGCACCGACTGCACCAGAAGGTTCAAGCTCAGAAAGGCCCAGACGCATACGTCAACAAAGAGAGATGTTTCGACCCGCCGCATGGCAGGCACTTATGGCCATCGCAGAGGAACCTACCACCCTGGAAGATGCTTTGGTTAGCGAGGATGCACCAGAGTGGAGGAATGCGTGGAAAAGTGAACTCGAATCACTTAAGAAAAATGGAACGTGGGTTATTCAGAGAGTACCGGAGAACAGAAACATCGTGGGATGTAGATGGCTTTTCAAACGCAAGGAAGATGGGAGATTTAAGGTTCGCCTAGTGGCGAAAGGTTACTCACAGGAGCCGGGGATTGATTTTAGGGAAACGTTTGAACCGGTAGCAAAGTTTACAACGCTTCGACTACTTCTCGCTTTGATTGTGGAGAACGATTGGGAACTGCACAGCATGGACGTTAAAACTGCTTTTCTGAACGGAGAATTGCAAGAAGAAATTTATATGGAGGTACCTGAGGGCGTTAGGGAGAATACGGAACCTGGATTTGCCTGCCGGTTAGTTAAAGCGATTTATGGACTCCGCCAGTCCCCTCGAGCGTGGTACCAAAAGATTCATACCTTCTTTATCGGTCATCAGTTCCTACGAAGTACTCAAGACTATAGTCTTTATATTAACTATGAAAGAAAGGTTATCGTATTAGTCTATGTGGATGATCTCGTACTGGGAGCTGCTCACTTGGAGGATATTCGCTGGATCAAGGCAGCGCTATCTAAGGCTTTTGAAATGACGGATCTGGACGAGTTAAAAGTTTTCTTAGGCCTCGAAATCACACGAGATCGAAGTCAGCGACAACTCACAATTCACCAACAAAGATATATTGATCGAATACTCGACCGGTATGGGATGAACGACGCTCGCCCAATTGCAACACCACTCGACCCACATACCAAACTCCTGGCCGGAACCAAAACAGACGGCGAAGACAACCAGATTAAGAGCGTTCCGATTGAAGCCTACCAGTCAGCTGTCGGGTCCTTGATGTATGCGATGCTTGGGACCCGACCGGATATTGCCTACGCCATTGGACTTGTTAGCCAGTTTAACCATTCACCGCGATGGAACCATTGGTTAGCCGTGAAGAGGATTTTTCGCTATCTTGGAGCGACAAGAGACTGGGGACTACGCTATGGGACCAGTAATGTTAGTGGTGGATACTCGGATGCAGACTGGGGGGCAGGGGAAGATCGGAAGTCTGTTGGGGGATTTGTTTTCTTACTAAACGGAGGAGCAATATCGTGGACAAGCAAAAAGCAGAATTCGATCGCACTATCGACTACAGAAGCCGAATACATGTCCATGACACAGGCCGCGAAGGAGATACTATGGTTACGAGTTCTGTTGGATGAGCTGGGGGCTTTTCGCCATATCGAACAACTTTCACAACTCCACGGCGACAACCAGGGAGCGCTTGCACTCGCTCGTAACCCAGAATATCATGCTCGGACGAAGCATATCGATATTCAGCATCACCTTATTAGGGAACTAGTTACCACCGAAAAGGTTAACCTCGAGTACTGTTCTACCTCGGACATGATTGCGGACATCATGACCAAAGCCTTACCCAGAGTCACACACGACAAACATTCTACGGCAATGGGATTACACAACGCAAGAGAGGACGGGCATGGAACGCTTCGTGAGGGAGCGTGTTGAAATTCACGAAGGTTCCATACCCAGGGGATAGGTGTGACGCTGATGGGACATGGCAGAGAGGAATTGGGTTTGAGAGCAGTTGCACGATTATCTAGTATGGTATCAGAGGTGTTAGTGTTGTTTGGTTGATACGTTAGTTAAAGGGGCAACCCTTGGGATGGTTTAGGATTTCGCACCAAGGGCATACTAGAGGTTAGTCATGAAGGTTAATGGGGAGATGGAACAAATATGAGTCGCACGATGAGAGATAGGAACAGCAAAGGATTGTAGGAGACAGGAGGAATAGTGTAAGAGGACGAAACTAAAGGGATGGAATTACGGAGGAGAAGTTTCAGGAAACTTCTCAGGAGTTGGGTGGATGGAGTCACGGAGGAGGAAAAGGTTGAGAGTGTTGTGGACGAGATGTTCCTGTATAAGTCGAGTTTGTGTATATATAGGACACATCCGTAGACATAGAAAGAATAAGAATCCCAATCCA
>Ga0307509_10009379_pt1 | contig 12251 bp, 15 predicted proteins | sample 10_EM_MG_FD_202245 | JGI IMG/M metagenome (GOLD analysis project Ga0307509, IMG submission 202245) | Populus trichocarpa ectomycorrhiza microbial communities from riparian zone in the Pacific Northwest, United States - 10_EM | ecosystem: Host-associated > Plants > Roots > Unclassified | place...
CCATCAGTAAATTGTGGAAAGTCCTGTAAGGCAATATGAGTATTTAAAAGTAAGTATGAGGCACCATATGCGCTGTGGGTTAGCTGCCAGCTTATAGCTTGAATCATAAGGTCATATATTGCCAGTCGGTAGAAGGTCCGATTCATATTTCATGTGAGAACTCACAAGTTGATTACAGGTTTTGGTCATTCTTGCAAGGTGGTGTCTTGCTTTCTTGGCATCACCTGTGGGATGTAGGAATACCATGAGATCATAAGCTTTTTGCTGGCCATTTAACCAACTATGAGTCAAATGCATTCTCTGCAGTAAATGATAAGGAGGCAGCAAGATTCTGTTCATCTCAAAATCAAAAAATATTGTTGCCAACAGTTGATAGGCTCAAAAAGTTCATACAAATGCTTGCAGACAACTTGCAAATTTTGGTCATTCTCACAAGGTGGTGTCTTGCTTTCTTGGCATTGCCTGCAGTATGTAGGAATACCATCAGATCATAAGTTTTTTGCAGGCCATTTAATCAACTGTAAGTCAGATGCATTCTCAGCAGTAAATGACAAGGAAGCAGCAAGATTCTGTTCATCTCAAAATCAAAAAACATTGTTGCCAACAGTTGATAGGCTCAAAAAGTTCATACAAACGTTTGCAGACAACTTGCAAATTTTGGTCATTCTCGCAAGGTGGTGTCTTGCTTCCTTGGCATTGCCTGCGGTGTGTAGGAATACTATTGGATCATAAGGTTTTTGCAGGCCATTTAATCAACTGCGAGCCAGAGGTGTTCTCAGCAGTAAAATGGCAAGGACTCAGCAAGATTCTGTTCATCTCAAAATCAAAAATATTGTTGCCAACAGTTGATAGGCTCAAAAAGTTCATACAAATGCTTGCAGACAACTTGCAAATTTTGGTCATTCTTGCAAGGTGGTGTCTTGCTTTCTTGGCATTGCCTGCAGTATGTAGGAATACCATCAGATCATAAGTTTTTTGCAGGCCATTTAATCAACTATAAGTCAGATGCATTCTCAGCAGTAAATGACAAGGAAGCAGCAAGATTCTGTTCATCTCAAAATCAGAAATATTGTTGCCAACAGTTGATAGGCTCAAAAAGTTCATACAAATGCTCGCAGATGAAATGAATGCAGAAAATGGCTCAAAAGGGTAAATAGCTCAAAAAGGTAAATATTAATTGCTAGAATTCACGAAAACAAAATGCACAACACGAAAAGTACATTTCTAACAATGGGCCCTTCTATGATCTATGAAGCTCCAGCAACCACAGCATCGACTCTCTGTTGCAACTCATCAGGAACGACATTCCCAATGACATAGTCATCATCTGCACCGAAAGTAGTTCGATCGGTCTTGAGGATCTCGTTGAAAGCTCTACATGTAATTGTGGATATATATATATTCAGAAGAGATGAGAGGATATACATACTTTGCTGTTTTGGAAGCGGATCCCCTGGCAATTTTGCGAATCAGGGCAAGGCGATCATCAATGCAATTCCAATATTTCTCACTGCCAAGACACTCTTGATGGATCGCACGCTATTGCATATTTCAGACGGCATTTCAGACCAAAAACAAGGTAGGGCATACCATGAGTGCAACTCGAGCACAAAGCTGAACCGTCACACGACAAGGAGTGGAGTGAACAATTACTTGCGAAAGGGCAAAGATGTTGGTGTTGGAGCTGATGCTCTCTTCGATCTTCAGAATAGCGAATGAGTACCACATTGAGAAAGGGTTATATTCTGATGACGTACTAATTTCTTGAGCTTTGCTCGGGTTTGGGTAAGCGCATAACTGACAGCCGTTGTGATCTTCTCCCAGTTAGCATAATCGTGCTCGATGCCCACTGGCAAATCAAAGCGAAATCGCTTGAGTATGTCCTGCTGAGATGTTAGCCGCCAAGATGACAGTTGTACTGTGAAAGAAAACAGACCAGGATGTGATTGCGAGGGATGTTGCCTTTGTAGGCGCTGATGTTGACGGAAAGAAGAACGGCTAAAGCATAGTTATCAATACTTGTCTGTTTAGAACTGTTGAACGCATCCATTAAAGTTCGCATCAAGACAAAACATACCTTCAGCTCTTCGGACACTTGGTAAGGTGGCGCAGCCGATCGAAACGCGTCAACCTTGTTCTCAAGTGACAAAATAGTGATGAACAATTTGGCTTGTCGGCCTGGCGCTGTGTCCTGGGCGGTGCTCAGACGACGTTCACAGACAGGGCAACTACTTACCAGCAAGAAGGTTTCAAGCTCGTCACGCTGCTCAGGACGTAGCTTCTTGTGTGTCGCATATTCCAAAGCCGCGGCAGTTACATTGCTAATGGAGGGTAAAGATGTTTGGGGCTGCATTGGTGGAAGAGTGGACGTATCTTCGTTGCCGTCGCTGCCGTTGTCGTCCTCTTGATGTGGTCGTTTTCCGAGTACTGGTTCAGGTGGTGGGCTACACCTCAACATGGCGTCCTGCAAGGCTTGCTCCGCCGGCGAAAGGAAGATCATGGCTCCTTCCCTTTGAAGTGGGCGGCGTGGCTGAGGAGCGGATCTCGGTGGTAGGTCTTGACGTTGGATGGCAGCACCTGAGAAAGGAGAGGCCATTGCGAGAATGATTCCGCAAGGAGAGAAGCAGCAGCATTTTATGCGTGTGCCTCGTGTATGACTCAAACTTGGTTATTATGACTCTGTGAACGTTCAGAAATGACTCGAAAACATGCGTCATCAAAGCTTCCGACTTCGTGTTCCCTCGACTGGTGCCTCCCGGTGATCTTGGGGAGGACCCAACTCTGGGAACAAAGTGGCAATGAAAAACCACCAAGCCCCCGGGCCCATGAAATCGCAGATTCCAAGTCGGATCGGTTACAAATTTCATGAAGAACACCAGATCGCATAAGCGCCACAAGTGCAAAATTGGTTCAGTGTACTGAAGAACAATAGGACAATTAATATGCGAGAAACCATCTGTCAACATCGACCTTACTCACGTAGAGATGAGCAACAATATTGAAGAGATTAATTGGCTTTCCTTCCTTGTCAAGCAGGCGACTGCGCCTAAGATATTCGATGCTGAAGCATACATGGTGCAGGAGTCGGTCACGACCAGCGTCCGAGTTAGAGGTGATTTGCGGAAGGTCTATTACGCTTTTCAGTGCACGCACTGCGGCGTCGACATTGTCTGATCTGTCGACAAGACTAAACAGTCGTAAAATCATGGTCGATGTCAGCGGGAAATTCCCTCCAAGGGTAGAGTCGATGTGTTTTGCGAAGTCCTTTGCGAAACAGTTTCTAGTAAAAATATTCAGTTACTGCCGACAATTGGAGCAGTCAGTACTCCCGAATCTCCAAGAAATATGTTTAAGCCCCCGTCCCTCCCGAGCAACGAGGTTGAAGGCCGGACCGGTCGATATTGCAACACGGGAGGTGGATACATAGCTCGCATAATTTGATCGAACAGTTTTATGGCTTCTCCGTCGGTATACGGGCGCATTAGGTCGTCATCGAGCAAGAGACGCCGCAAATGGGCGAGAATGCCAGCCGTGGCGACCTTTCCAGACATTTCCTGGTAAAACTCTTGGATCTCGTCTCCTAGCTTTACTTTCTGTTAGACAAAGAAGAGACGGCAAGGTTTTGAAATACCTTTGGAATATAAGCAATGTGATGAGCCGTAAATTCCGATGGTTTCGCGCGAACTGACCACCATGAAGCGTTTGAACGAGAGTCGGCAGGATCACGAGCTATAGAAATTGATTCGGTCACAGAGGAGAGTGAAAATAATTCGTCAGGAGTAATGGTCGGCGGTCCAAGCGCATATATGCGGTAAACTCCAAAGCTATTCATCTCTGTACAGAATACAGTGGATTTAGGTAGTTCCCTCGACTCGAAAGATGCACGACCGGGGGATTCTACAGGTTCCTCCTCGGGCTCGGAAACCGCAATGATTGGTGAATTTGGATTAGGTGGTAAGTCATCTCGATAGCGACGGGGTAGGCGAATTCGTCGATTAGGTCTGCCAGACGGTCTTGGAAGTGGTGAGGGTGATTTCTGGGGAAGGAGGATATTGACATCAACATTCATGTCCTGAGTATCTGGCAATGCTTCAACTGGCGTCTCTCGGATCTGGTTCTCTTCCGTCGCTAACTCTCTGCGCGTGGCGATATCCCTCCTTTTCGCGTCTGACTTTTTTTTTTGCGGAATTGATTTTATGTTTCTTCAGGGCCGTATCCGCTGCCGAACCGAGAGACTTGCACAACACAAGGTGCGCAGAATAAGGTCGGCCATTCCCAAATTTCTGTTTGCAGCCCAGGCACTAACTTTGCTTGGCCATGACGAAATTAATAGATTGATTCGGTTTAACCAGGTCAATCAGATAAAGGGAGTGAGACCACGACACGAGCCAAAGGTCGGGTGCCAAAGATCAAAGCGCAAAGTGGATCATGGAATACGTAGGAAAGATTTGTTGACCTAGGTACACCAGGTCAAGCTCCGGGATCCAGTTTGAAAGAGCAACGAACGAGATCGATCTGGGTTCACCAGGTCAAACTGTGGGCTTGACTCTTGGAAAAAAAAACGAACGAATGAGTGCTTGACCTAGTTGCCCAGGTCAAACTGGTAGACAGACGCGATGCTCAGTTTAAACCGCGAGCTCGAATACGTATTGATCTAGGTGACCAGGTCAATACGTGTCGAGTGTGGTGGGTGGAAGGAAAGATCAAGAAGACGCCCGAACTTATTCGAATACTATACTACCAGTTTCGATGGAGTCACGTGTAAAATTACCTGAAAAATCACGTGCCATATTTCTTCGATGACTCAGTTGAACATTGATTAGTCCGAGCAAGACTTACACCGCCATTTGTGCCAAACGTGTCTGTGCTGTGACGTTTACACGAAGCTGAGGTATTCTTAGAAATTTGACTCGACATGCTAAGGATATAGATCATGATGAGGACGGTAGGATCTCGGATACAAGTTATACACACGCAAGCAAACGTCATTTGATGTCGTCGTGCACCCAGTAACGCCTCGAGTCGATGGTTGATTAACTTGAATAAGCTACGAATATTACATGTGAATATACAGCACGGAGTGATCTATGACACAGAGTCAAAGCAAGCACATTTACGAGGGTCTCTGTGATGATCAGGTTGTGCCTTGATAATCTGGGATTGAAGAGACATCATATCACGATCCTTGAATCTCTGATCCAGCTCAGTAGTGCCATCGTGAATGAGAATGAGCTCGTCTTCTGTGCGAGACAGATATGGCGGCCATGGGTAGATATCATACATTTGGCGGTGTAGATATTCGTAAAGATATTCACTTAGAGTGTATGTTTGCGCCATATATATATATATTCGTCCTCATGATTATACTAGTGCGCATCAAAAATGTTCCTACACGAGTCCAAGATATTTTTATTGAGCAATCTCCCAGCACTCGCACCTCGTAGTTTCTTTCGCCATACATTCCCAGACAGGGGAATGCCCTCTTCCTGGCCCGTCGCAATGTCTTGCAGTCGCGTCAAATACCAATGTTGATCCCACTGCGTCCAGTGACCCAAGTTCAAACCACAAGCTGTCTCATTCTCCCAATGAGAAGTTGGCATCGGCCACCAGGAACTGTTGGCGATTTGGCTGCCCTTGCCTGAAAAAAGATGGTTATTATTGTCTACTTCATGTGTAAATCCCAAAGAAAATACCTGTAAAACATCGATAAATACCGCAGATAATCCCAATTTCATTTTCCGTGAGATCGTCATCCCAGAATTCCAATCCCCTGTTATCAGTGACATGCATTCCCAGACGATGTATGGTCACAGCTGAAGATGGTCCAAGCAGCACTGAATCAATTGCGACATGTTCCCTGGCTATCCGAGCAACAATTCCACCGCGCAACAGGGCTGCACGACCTCGCGGCGACGTAAGCAATTGAGCACGATGACGAACGTAAGCCTCATAATCATCACCCCCGAACCGGTAATCCGACAAGCGCATTGGTAGTAAAGCGTTGTTGTTGTTCAACGTTCGAGAGGAATCAATCTGGGGAAGGTGCTGGAGCGTTCTGAATGCGATGCCGTTTTCCAATAAAAATTGACAGAGCGACATCACGGTGTAATCAGAGACCCCGAGAAGGCGATAAACGAAAACCGCGTCCCTGGGATTGGTCAGAATTATGGAATAAGGGCAATCTTCGCCGTTTTTCAAGTATTCTTGCTGGAGCAAATACAAGACTTTGTGTTTTCCATACAAGAATTGGCCCTCGGGAAGCGTCATGTATTCGAAGGCTCCCTGAAGTTTGGACGGTATGATAGCACGGTAATTGTTCGAAAGTCTTTGAGAGGCGAGTTGTTATACCATCCAATGGTTTTCATGGCATCATCCCAATCCTGTCGCGTCCATGATGACGGGTTAGTTTGGAGAGGAGGGGCAAAGCCCTGAAAAAGTTGAAGATGCTGCAACAGTTCGAAACGTTTTAGACTTGCAGTGAGATCAATTTCAATCTCGGATTGAAATGGTGTGGTTGGCCAACAAATTGCATTCCGGGTGGTAGAGAGCTTATTGATACGATTGGATATATATGTTGCGTGAGCAGCCTGCTCTCCTGTGGCGTCGTAATTGTCGTCATTCTCTTCAATTTCACCGCCATGTGGGCTCCAATCATGGCCCCCACCCCAGCTTTCCGCGAGATCATCATCGATGCAATCTGTTTGGTCATCCAAATCGAACCACTGACAGACATCCCAAACGTTCTTGAACGAATCGTAGCAGCATTGAAAAGTCTCATAACCTTTAAGAGTATCTTCGCAGGATTGATTGGGTATACGAGTGCGAACGAGGACAAGGGGGTCTTCCTCGCTCCAATCCCATTCATAGACTTCCGCGGAAACTGTGGGTGAGTTTCTTTCACGATTTAATCTTGTTTGACGTTCCTGCGCTGTCTCACGTTCAAGCTGAGCTTCGTTTTGCTTAGCTCGCATTTCAAAAAATCGCGCCCAGGGTCTGGTTTTGACGTATGCTTTTCGAGCGGCATTGAATTCCTTCCGGGACATATGTGCGCTCGTATTCATCACTGTAGGCGGGATAGATGTTGCATGGGCTGTGAGGGGGGAGGAATTGGAGATAATGTTGTCGCCATTTGTATTACTTCTACAGGAGGTCGAAGGTAGGCAAATTGTGGCCTTGAACAGGCGTTTATATGATCCCGAGTCCACGGATACCAAACGGGGACGTGATGAGATGTGAACCATTCAACGGGGGGTTTTTTCAGGTTCTTGTCGGTGTTTAACCAATCCAAAATAATCCCGGCCCTGGGACAATTCTCTGAGAAATTGCAAACGCTCGAACGCCCGAAATCATTCAACCAGATTTGAGGTATATCCTTCTCCGCTAATAAACCAAACCAATCCGAGACGGCAGCGACCTTAAGGATAGTAACCCCATCCAAATAACAAACCAATCCCGGGAGGTGGTAGTTCGAATGCGTGCCGAACGTAAGGACATGAACCGTTTTTGAAACCCTAAAAACGAGGGTGGGATAGGTTTCAACGAGGGATATGTATCAATTGTTTGCTCGAGAAGCGCAGAGATGTAAAACAGCCAGTCCTGTAGTTGAGTCCACTCCGCTGCTTTGTCTTCGCGAAGGTAAAAACGATTATCGGAATCGGGGCCAACCACAAACGATAGCATCTCTCGAAGGGATCCAAAAGTGTCTCCTTCAAACGAGGGCCTCAAAGGCACGAAACTTAGGAAACAATATTCCTGAGTCCACCATTGTGGATCGTAAAAACGTTCCCATAAGGCATCTTTTTGGTGGAATCAGTAGCGCGAGCTTGGGCCAGGGCGATCAGGGATGATAATTCGACGTGGTGAATTGGGGGTAAAAGACTTCGCCATTATGAAGGAAGGCATGGCCTTGGGAGTGGTCGATTTCTCGGTTATTGATACTGGGCATTGAATATCGATGAAATGGTTTCAGACGGTGACTTAAAAAATTATCGCTTTAGTTATGTTTCAAACGAGAAGGGAGATGAATTTCGTACAGTTTCAAAAGCGCACGAGGTCTTTGGCCGTAGAATGTTTTCTAGCGCAAATATGAACGGTAGAACAGAGGAATGGATCAATTTAATCTGGGTACCCAGGTCAAACAAGTTATGAGGAAACCAGGAGATTAGTTTTTTTTCTTGGTCTAGATGCCCAGGCAAAGAAAGCGGATAATGGTACGCTAGACGCGTACTAAGCTTGATCTAGGATACCAGGTCAAGCTGAGTGTAGTGGTGGTGGAGGAAGGAAGGAACGTGAGCACGATCGTGTTGTTATTGCGTACAAGTAAATACAAACATCATCACGCATCCGTGGTCTTTAATGATATCATTATGAATTTACAAATATGGTCATAGAGCTTTCCAAGCTTGAGGCTTACTCATATTCAACAGGTCTGTCATCCTGTGATCAAAGTGGGGAAGTCAGGAAAGAAATTCGAGCAAACGATTGCAACATACAAATGTCTTCTTATGGTTGTCCGATTCGCTTGCGAAGTCCCCATTTGGCATTTCCCTGCTGCCATCAGACAGTGCGTCTGAACCTGTGGAGTAGCTACGAGGGCGAATTGTTTCTGCTGAGTTGAGAAGTTGAACAATTTCTCTTCTCAACTGCCCTCCAAACATGATGTTCATCGAATCAATAACAGACTGTGAAAGCCCAAGGGGTAGGCTGCATGCCGAGACAATCTTGTGAGAGCCTTTCGAGAGAAATGGGAGGCCGGATGGTCCTGCTTTCAATTCATGCAGGAGTACACTGCATACAGGACAGTGCTCCTTAGAAACCGCGATGATTCTCCTGAAGTCCTAACATCGATATGAGTAAGAGTTATATGAAAAAACTAGATGACCTACCTCCACTTGCCTTGATTTCTCGTCATCTGGGAGAGAGGGAAGATGACTGAGATAGTTTGCAAGGTTAGCCTCGCAATGAACGGTGCCTGAAAATAGCGCCGGATTGTCAAATTGGGAAAATATGTAGCACATGTCGAGCATGGAATCGATTTGTTCGTTGATTTGGGCGGCGATGACCGTGGATATGGAGAGTGAAGTGTTTGGGTTACGTGCGCTGCTATTTTCAAGCCACTTCTTGATGTTCCTCCTGAGATTTCCTGCAGTCGCCTGACAGCCTGGCACAAGAGACTTCTCTACCTCGCACAACCGATTGTTAAGGTAGCTTTCAATTTTCTCCTTTCGATCCTTGGTTTCGGGGCCCTCGAGTAATTCCTGCCAATGAACCTGAATGTCTTCAAGGAGAGACCCCAGCGCGTAAGGTTTTCCAGAGATGGCCCGTTCCAAGGAAGATATGATATTCGCATTGTCCCTGTCACGGCCGGCCATAACAGACTTCGGAGGGAAATATTTGGGATTGTTGAGGAGTTCCTTCCATCCCATTAAGGAGCGTGTGCCGGGTCGGTTCCGTAGTATCTTGGCAGAAATGGTGGGGAAGGCAGGCAAAGCGATACGTCCCACGAGGTTGTTTACTGCATCAAATTGGGCTACGAGTAGCTTGAGCCACCTATGGCATATTAGCCATGGAATCTGATGTTCTGCGGCCGATTCCCCAGACTCCGAGTCAACCTCGAAATTTCCTTCATCTACCTCTGGGTCCTCAACTTCCTCATCCGCTTCCGAGACCGCCGCATCAAGACCACCATCCGACCCCACTTTGAACGAACGTCTGCTTCTAGTAGCAGGTTGGAGTAAGTAGGCAAGCGATTCGTTGATATTTTCCAGGTGCGTTCGGAGAGCAGCACCTCCACACAGCCTCCGAAGCAATTGGCCATACCAATTGACTTTCTCGATACTGTTCAGGTTTGGCGTGTTGTCGTCCCTGTCAGATTTCAACCTTGATAGTGCATCCTGAAAGGTTTCGATGATTGATTTCACCACTACATGGAACTCGCGGCATGTGTCCTTGTTATAGAGTTGGAACGATCCATCGTTCTTGCTCGTCGCTAGCTTGTGGAGGCATGGGAAGGTGGTTGGAGGCCATCTTCCGACAGTGTTCGCGAAAGACTCCAGGAACGCCCTGTCGTGTCGGGTCTCCCGTTCTGTTGCTTTTGGCTCTTTGGATCCGCTGAAAGTGATGTTGCTGATTTTGACGTCGCGAAACACCTTGAGATAGAGTTGGGACCTGGGATGATTGATGCGCCTCCACATCTTGGGAAAGGATGACATAGTAACATATGGCAAGAGCCGGAGCTTGAGATCGTCTGGTGTTTTCCAAGTATTGAAGATCTGCAGTAGCATCCAAATGTGCTCTTCCAGGGTAGGATTGTCTCTGTTTTGGCCATGTAAGCATAAGACGTGCGTCAGTACAAGCGGTACTAACCTAGTCACGTTGAGTGAAGTAATATAGCGGTCGAAGATGTCGGATGTTAGATCCTCCTCAGCAAACTCCCTCAAAGCGAACTCCCTCAAAGCGAACTCTTTCAGGCTAGTCGGTATTTGTGGTTTCATCGTGAGCTGGTCTTCTGTGAGCTCGTTCAATCGCGTGTATTCTGACCGACGAGGATTCTTGTTGACTAACAGGCCAAGTTTTGTGAGATCATTGAGGGATTCTTCCGAGTCCTCCTGCTCCGGAACGCTGGCAGAGATAGTGACCTCGACTGAGGCCAGTTGAATATCCACTCCGATGGCAATGACTTCATGTTCAATGACTGCGAGGACGGCGAGCGAATTGCATATATTAAGGACCAGTCTCTCTTTACGAGTTGAGGCTGGTTTTGGTCCACCCCTGTTGGAACGGCGGAGGTCTGGCCATGTCTGGGTGAGGGCAAGGAGACTGGTAATGGTCCGAAAGGCTTCATAATCTAGTTCCAAACCTTCGTCCCTGCCTTTGTTCAGACCTTCGTCTGACGAGTCACGGGCAAATAGAGAGTCATCATCGGAATCGCTTCCAACCGGGCCTTCCGGAATGTCGTCCAACGAGCTTCGGGTCGTGCTTTCCTGGGGTGTGCTTTCCTGATCTCCGTCCGTCGAGCCTTGGGCTTGACCTCTCGTATCTTCGTCCGACAGGCTTTCGGTTTGACCTTCCGTAGTATATTCAAACGACAGGCTTCCGAGGGCTTGATTTTCTAACGTCGCGTCAGGTGGCAGGTCCCTGGTCCGGATTCCTGGTTCGGTTCCAAGCGACATGGTGACGAGATGGATGATCGAACTACGTATTGTGGTGAGGGCTTATGATCAATATCACGCAGAGAGGTTGGCATTCACGAATCACGAATATGAAGCAGACTCACGATAGTACTATATATACGTTCACTGGAGACCTGGAGAGAGGTTCGTGGTCCGTGGAGACCCAGGTTCACCGCAATTCGCTAATTATTAATATACATGATTTCGTAATTCACATGATTTCATAATTCACGCACGAGACCCACAGCGAATATTTTTGGGTGAAGGTTTCCGTTGCTCTATATTCTCAAGATGACACGATTGATATATAGGCAGGGTTTTGCCATATAGTGCCAAAATATTACAGCCAGATGCTTCTGCATTGTTGCGTTTTCCTACTGAACATATATATATATATATAATATCATTATGTACATGGTTGGGCGCCTTTGACATCAAATCTGGCTCATTGATTCCCATTATAACGCCTCGAGTCGATGGTTGATTAATAAAATACGAATACATGTGAATATGCGACACGGAGTGATCTATGACACAGAGTCAAAACGAGCACGTTTACGGGGGTCTCTGTGATGATCAGGTTGTGCCTTGATAATTCGGGATTGAAGAGACCTATCACTATCCTTGAATCTCTGATCCAGCCTCGGAGGAAAGGTAAACAAGAGCAACACCATAAGCTTTGTCGACAAGGAAGAAGGATCAAAATGGTCAAGAAAAAATAAATCAAGCAATTATGCTAGAAACACGTACTACTCTCGAAAACCCGGGCGACCAATTGATGGTGCTCATAATCAAGACGTCCATCTCCGCATGGAGCATGTTCATCCGATTTTCATATGATGTTCCACTCGCCCTTATAGGTTGACGTATCGGCAGAGGCCAGAGCTCACAAGCGCCACCAATGAGAAGGAGTTGCATTGGCCAGAAGGTCGTGCTGGTATAAGTTCCAAGCATCAAAGATGATGTTGAACAACGAAAGAGAAGGGAAAAATATCTGGAAGAGGTGGAACCACCACTGATCTCTGATCCTGTTGCCGCAACAGGTTCTGTAACAGGATGAACCTGGGAGGAAATTAGGCG
>Ga0307509_10009380_pt1 | contig 12249 bp, 10 predicted proteins | sample 10_EM_MG_FD_202245 | JGI IMG/M metagenome (GOLD analysis project Ga0307509, IMG submission 202245) | Populus trichocarpa ectomycorrhiza microbial communities from riparian zone in the Pacific Northwest, United States - 10_EM | ecosystem: Host-associated > Plants > Roots > Unclassified | place...
CGTGCGCGACCGCGGCGGCCGACTGCGGACCGGCTCCGCATGGCAGGCCGAGGAGACCGCCGCGATGATCGCGAAACTCGACATCCGGCCGCCCCACCCGCAGGCGCCGGTCCACACACTGAGCGGCGGCAACCAGCAGAAGGTCCTGCTGGGCAAGTGGCTGGCCGGTGCACCGAATCTGCTGGTGCTGCACGAACCGACGCAGGCCGTCGACGTCGGCGCCCGCCACGACATCATCGACGCGATCAGGGAGGCAGCGCGGGACGGCTGCGGAATCGTCCTCGCCTCGATCGACGCCGTAGACCTGGCCGTGCTGTGCGACCGGGTGCTGGTGTTCCGCGACGGCCGGGTCGCCAGGGAGCTGAGCGGCGAACTGGAACAGGACGCCGTCGTCCACGCGGTCTTCGGCGACGACACGACAACTCAAGGAAAGGGGCGGGGAGACTGATGGACGTCACCGGCCAGCAAGACACCGACACACCCCCTGCCGTACCGAAGGCGGCGCACACCGGGAAGCCGACCTCGGCCTCCGCCCTTGCCGGGCACTTCGCGTCGCGTTACTCGGTGATCGCCATCTGGGTGGCCATGATCGCGGTGTACGCCGTCGCGGAGCCGGGGGTGTTCCTGACCGAGGGGACCTTCCAGACGATCTTCGGCTCCCAACAGGCCCTGGTGTTCCTCACCATGGCCCTGCTGTGCACCGTCTGCGTCGGAGAGTTCGTGGACCTGTCGGTCCCGGCGGTCTTCGGATTCTCCGCCACGATCCTGCCCGTTCTGGTCGTCGAGCACGGATGGGGAGTGTGGCCGGCCGCGCTCGTCGCCGTCCTGGGCGCGATCGTGGTCGGCGTGGTCAACGGCCTGCTCGTCGTCGTGGTCGGGGTGAACACCATCGTGGTGACCCTGGGGATGGGCACCCTCCTCGGCGGCATCGCCCTGTGGCTGTCGCACCTCAACACGGTCAGCGGGCTGCCGACCGGGTTCGGCAAGATCGCGCTGTACTCCGTGGGCGGGCTGCCGATCTCGTTCTACTACGGCGTGGTGCTGGTGGCGGGCTTCGCCTATCTGCTGGCGTTCACACCACTGGGCCGCCACATCCGCTTCGTCGGAGCCAACAGAGAGGTCAGCCGGCTCTCCGGCATCCGCGTCAACCGGATCCGCTTCGGCTCCTTCGTCGCCTCCGGCGCGCTGTGCGGTGTCGGCGCGGTCATCTCGGTCGCGGCCCTCGGCGGTTACAACCCCACCACGTCCGACACCCTGCTGCTGCCGGTCTTCGCCTCGGTCTTCCTCGGCACCGCGATCGTCCTGCCAGGACGCTTCAACCCGATCGGCACCTTCATCGGCATCTACTTCCTGGCGACCGGCATCCTCGGGCTCCAACTGCTGGGGCTGGAAGCGTGGGTCTCCTCGGTCTTCTACGGAGGTGTCCTGGTGGCAGCGGTCACCATCTCGACCTTGCTGCGCCGCCGCGGTCCCTGACCTGTGCCGGAGCCGGTGGAGCTGACCGAAGTCCGTAGCGGGCAGGCACCTAACATGGCCGGTGTGAGGATGACAGCGACGGACCGGCGACAACTCATCACGCGGGCTGCGGGTGAGCTGTTCATCGCGCGCGGCTACGCCGGCGTCTCCATGGAGGACGTACTGACGGCGGTGGGCGGGTCCAAGGCGACCCTGTACCGCTATTTCACCGACAAGAGCGCCCTGTTCCGCGCGTCCGTGCAGGCGCTGTGCGACGAGTGGTCCCAGCCGCTGCACACGTTCACGCCGGGCAGCGCGAACCTCACCGACACCCTGGTCGCACTCGGTGAACACTTCGCCGGTGTCGTCCTCACGCCCGAGGCGATCGCCCTGCACCGCCTGGTCACCTCCGAAGCCGTGCGCATTCCCGGGCTCGGGGAGGTCTTCGCGGAGCACGGGCCGAACGCGGGTCACGCGGTGCTCGGGCGTTGCCTCCAACAGGCGTGCGACGACGGGCTGATCAGGGTCGAGGACCCGGTGCGAGCGGCGGAACAGCTCTACCAGGCCATGCTGGGCCACGCCCAGATGCGGCTGCTGACGGACGCGCCCGTCAAGCTGACCGAGGCCGAGGTCCACGCGTCCATCGCCGAGGCGGTACGGGTCTTTCTGCACGGTGTTTCCGTCGACCCGGCCTGACCTCTCCCCCTGGCCCGACGGCGCATCCCGAGCGGAGCACACTGCGCCCGGCACACGTCTTGCCCCCGATGTGTACTGGACCGTACCGTACAGCTGTCTTGCGACCTCCGAGCAAGGGACGGCCGATGCCGACGACGATCCGAGCCGAACACGTGGGAAGCCTGCTGCGTCCCGGGGAACTGCTGGCGGCGCGTGCCGCGCACCGGCGGGGGGAGCTCTCCGGCAAGCGGCTCGCCGAGCTGGAGGACCAGGCGGCGACCGCCGCGGTGAAGCTGCAACAGGACGCCGGGATGCAGGTCTTCACCGACGGCGAGGTGCGGCGGGACGACTTCATGGCCTCGGTGGTGGAGACGGTCGGCGGGCTGGCTCCCGCCGAGGAGTCCTCGGCCCGGCCTCGCTGGATCCGTGACAGCGACGGCGCCGAACTCGACGGCGACGTCGCATCGGTGGCGATCACGGCACCCCTGTACCGGCGGACACCGCTGTCCCTCGCCGAGGCCCGCTGGCTGTCCGCGAACACGCCAGGGCCGTACAAGATCACCATGGCCAGCCCGACCATGGTGGCGGGCTTCTGGCGGCCTGGGGTGTCGGAGGACGTCTATCCGACCCGACGGGACGCGGTGGCGGCGCTGGCCGGCATCTACCGGCAGGACATCGCCGACCTGATCGACACCGGAGTCTCCTGGCTGCAGCTCGACTCGCTCGCCTACTGGGCCAACATCGACCCCGAGGCCGCGCGGATGCGCCGGGTGACGGACCTGGAAGGGCATCTCTCCCACATCATCGACACGGACAACGGCCTGATCCGGTCGGCCCGTTCGCGGCGCCCCGGCATGACCGTGGCCATGCACTTCTGCCGGGGCAACATGCGCAGCGCCTGGTCCGCCCGGGGCGGCTACGAGCCCATCGCGGAGCGGGTGTTCGGCGAGGTCGAGGTCGACCGCTTCCTGCTGGAGTACGACACGGAGCGTTCCGGTGGTTTCGAACCGCTGCGCTTCGTGCCGCCCGCCAAGACCGTCGTTCTGGGGCTGGTGTCGTCCAAGGTGGCGGAGCTGGAGTCGGTGGACAGCCTGCGCCGGCGCATCGACGAGGCGTCGCAGTATCTGCCGCTGGAGCAGCTCGCCCTCAGCCCGCAGTGCGGGTTCGCCTCGACGAGCCAGGGCAACCTGCTGACCGTCGACGAGCAGCGCCGCAAGCTGGAACTCGTCGCGGAGACAGCGCGTCTGGTCTGGGGCTGACGGCGGCACCACACCGACCGGGTTCTCACATGCCGTCGAGGACGGCGAGCCGTCGGCGCGGTTCCGCGCTCGCCGCACCACCGTTGGATGCGATCGCCAAGAGCCTCGCCGCCTTCAACTCGGTCTCCTGCCACTCCCGTTCGGGGTCCGAGTCCCAGGTGATGCCGGCTCCGGCGCCGAAGTTCAGGCGCTGCCGGGCACGGTCGATCCAGAAGGTGCGAATGCCGACGGCCAGTTCGCCGGTGCCGCGATCGGCGTCGACCCAGCCGATGCCGCCGCAGTACGGCCCGCGGGCTGCGGTCTCCAGGGCGGTGATGATGCCGAGGGCGCTCTCCTTCGGAGCGCCCGTGACGGATCCCGGTGGGAAGGTCGCCGCCAGCAGTTCGGGCCACCCCACTCCGTCGCGCAGTTCTCCGCTCACCGTGGAGACGAGGTGGACGAGCCCGGGATGGCGTTCCAGCGCGCAGAGGTCCGGCACGGTGACGCTGCCGGTGGCGCACACGCGCCCGAGGTCGTTGCGGACCAGGTCGACGATCATCACGTTCTCGGCGTAGTCCTTCTCCAGCAGATCCGCCTCGGTGCGCCCGGTGCCCTTGATGGGGCCCGACTCGATCGCCCGCCCCTCGCGGCGCAGGAAGAGTTCGGGGGAAGCCGTGGCCACCTCCAGCCCCAGGCCGGGCAGTCTGATCAAGCCCGCGTACGGCGCGTGGTGGCGTGCCGCCAACCGGTCGGCCAGCGCCTCGATGTCGGCGTCCGCACCGATGCGTGCGGACAGGACACGGCAGAGGTTGGCCTGGTACACCTCACCGCGCGCGATGTGCTCGCGGATACGCCGCACGCCCCGCATGTAGGCGTCGCGGTCCAGTGACGTGGTCCACAGGCCGGGCGCGGGACCGTCCCATCGGGCACCTCGGACGGGGTGCTGCGCGGCGGGCCGTACGTCACGGAAGCGGGCGCAGGTCAAGCGTCCCTCGAAGTCGGCCACGACGGCCCAGAAGCCCTCGGAGTCGAGCGCGGCGGGGTCATGGGTGACGTCGATCAGGTCGGTCGCCACCCGGTCACCGAGCCGGGCCAGCGGTGGGAGTCGGAGTGGGAGTCGCATCGTGTCCGGCACCTTTCTGAGCGCGGGCGAACAGCGCCGACGCGCGTCACCGCCCTGGACGCCGACCGCTCAACCCGCTCACGCGGGAACGGCGTCGGGCACGGCGTTCCACTCGGCCGCCCTGAGGGTGTTGACCATCAGCATGGCGATGGTCATCGGGCCGACCCCGCCCGGTACGGGGGTGATGCGGCCGGCGACGCCGTCGAGTTCGGCGGCGCGGACGTCGCCGGTCAGGCCCTCGGGGGTGCGGTGGATGCCGACGTCGATGACGGTGGCGCCGGGCTTGACGTGCTCGGGTCCGACAAGACCCCGGACTCCGGTGGCGACGACGACGATGTCCGCGGGGCGGGTGACGGCCGCCAGGTCGGCGGTGAACTCGTGCGCGACCGTCACCGTGGCGCCGCGCCGCAGCAGCAACTGGGCCAGGGGGCGGCCGACGAGTTCGCCCCAGCCGACGACGGCGACGCACGCGCCCCTGAGTTCGATGCCCTCGGTGTCGAGGAGTTCGATGACGCCGCTCGGTGTGCAGGGGCGCAGTCCGCGTTCCCCGCGGGCCAGTCGGCCCGCACTGGCGGTGGTCAGGCCGTCGACGTCCTTGGCCGCGGGGATCCGGTCGATCAGGGCCGCGGCGTCGAGGTGGGCGGGCAGTGGCAGTTGGAGCAGGATTCCGGAGACGTCCGGTTCGGCCGCCAACTCGTCGATGACCGCGGCGACTTCGTCCCCGGAGACCTGCCGGGAGAGGTGTCGGTGGAAGTCGCGCATACCGGCCTCGCGGATGGCTCGGCGTTTGGCGGCGACGTAGACGGCGCTGGCCGGGTCGTCGCCGACCAGAATGGTCGCCAGACCGGGCACCCGTCCCAAGACGGCGGTCTCGGCGACCCGTTCGGCGACCCGGGCCCGGATGTCACGGGCGATCCGGGCACCGTCGATGGTGGTTGTCATGAGGGCGAACCGCTTTCTGCTGGTGAACGTGCCACTCGTCGCGGAGGACTGCGTACCGAGGTCGCGGTCGGCCGACCGCGGGTGTACGGCACCGGAACCGGACGACGGTGGGCACCCCGGCAGGACCGCACGCGCGAGACGTGCCGGCCCGCCGTGTCCGCCGCCCCGGCTGGTCCGCGCGGGTTCAGGCGAAGACGATGGTGTGCTTGCCGTTGCGGATGACCCGGTCCTCGGCGTGCCACAGCACCGCGCGGGAGAGCACGGCGCGTTCCACGTCGGCACCGCGGCGGGTGAGGTCGGCGGCCGTGTGGGCGTGGCTGACCCGCACCACGTCCTGCTCGATGATCGGGCCCTCGTCGAGATCCTCGGTGACGTAGTGGGCGGTGGCGCCCACCAGTTTCACGCCGCGCTCCTTGGCCTTGGCGTAGGGACCGGCACCGATGAAGGCGGGCAGGAAGGAGTGGTGGATGTTGATGATCGGCACGCCGACCTGCTCGATGAAGTCGCCGGAGAGGATCTGCATGTAGCGGGCGAGGACGACGAAGTCGACGTTGTCCTTGAGCAGCCGCAGGTGCTCCGCCTCGGCGGCCGACTTGTCCGCGCCCATGGACGGGACGTGGAAGAAGGGGATGCCGAAGCTGCGTACCTCCTCCGCGGTGTCGGGGTGGTTGGAGACCACCATGGCGATGCTGACCGGGAGTTGGCCCTGCCGGTGGCGCCACAGCAGGTCGAGCAGGCAGTGGTCGGACTTGGAGGCGAAGATCGCCACCCGCTTCGGCACGGACAGGTCGCGCAGGGTGTAGCTGAGGCCGTACGGCTTCACCAGCTCCTTGTCGAAGTCCGCGCGCAGGCCGGGCAGCGCGGCCCGCAGTCCCTCCAGGCCGAACACCGTGCGCTGGAAGAAGGCGCCGCCCTGCGGGTTGTCGGAGTACTGGTCCAGGGACACGATGTTGGCGCCGTGCCGGCCGAGGACGGAGGTCACGGCCGCGACGATGCCGGTGGCGTCGGCGCCCTGGACGATCAGCGACGCCTGGTGCCCCGCTCCCCCGGTCTTCCTGGTGATGCCGGTGGGCGCGGCCTGCGTGACGGTCATACGAGGTTTTCCTTCCTGAACTGGGCGATCCACTCGGACGTGGCCCGCAGGCCGCCGAAGGTGTAGAAGTGGATCTTTATGTCTCCGTGGCGGGCCGGGTCGTAGCCGTCCGCGAGTGCGCGCAGGAACTTGTCCGGGCCGGCGGTACCCATCAGGTTGGTGATGGACAGGCCGTACTTCTTGGCGATGGAGGCGCTGGTGCCGACGCCGAACCGGGTGGCGTACGACATCAGACGTCGCACACCGGCCGGTCCGGGGACGCCGATCCGGACGGGAAGCGTGATGCCCTCCGCGCGGACCTTCTCCAGCCAGGCCAGGACGGGATCGACGTCGAAGCCGAACTGCGTGATGACACTGCCGTCGAGTTCCTGCCCGGCGATGGACGCGTTCTTCTCCCGCAGCGCGGACCACAGCACGTCCCCGGCGATGTCCGGGTGACCCTCCGGGTAGCCGCTGATGCTGATGTGCCGGACGCCGTACTCCCGTAGCAGTCCCGTCTCGATGAGGGCGAGCGAGTCCTCGTACGGGCCCTCGGGGCGGGTGGGGTCGCCGCCTACGGTGAAGACGTTGGCGCAGGTGCCGTCGGCCCGGAGTCCGGCGAGGAACTCCTCGAACTCGGCCTGCGAGCCCAGGCGTCGGGCGGAGATGTGCGGTACCGGCACGAAGCCGAGGCGTTTCACCGCCCGGGAGGCCGCCAGGCGCAGTTCGAGGTTCTCGTTGCCGAGGAAGGTGACGTTGATGCGGGTGCCCTGCGGGATGGAGTGCCGGGCCTCCTCCAGTTTCGGGACGTCCTTGCCTGTCATTTCCAGGGAGAAGTCCTCCAGCAGCGATGTGCTCACCGCCGCCGAGGCCGTGCTGAGGGGGTTCATCGTGCTCCTTGTCGATAGAGGAGGGGGCCGCGGGGCGCGGGGAATTGGGCGGGGACGGCCGGAGGCGTCACGCACCTCCGGCCGCCGAGCCGCTCCGGCGATGTCCGGCGCGCCCCCCAGGGGCGCGGGGCTGTGTCGATTCGCGGCTCCGCCGCGTGGGCGCGACCAGCCACGACGGACCCGCGGACGACAAGCCGGCCCCACGCAGCGCTACCGGTTGCGCCGGTACTCCGTGCGCGCGTGCCGGTCGAACGGGCTGGGCTGGACGGTCGCGCGGATGCGCGGGAACCCGAGGTCGGCCTCGGGGTCGGTACCGAGGCCCGGGTGCTCGCCCCAGACCACGGTCACCTCGGTGCCGGGCTCGGCGTGCGCGGAGTCGATCAGGGTCTGCGCCAGCACCGTGCCGACGGGGTCGATGGACGCGGTCTGCATGGTCGCGCCGACCAGGCCGGCCGAGGTCTCCACCCGGTGGCGGGCGTAGGTGAGGACGAAGCCGGGGTCCTCTCCCCCGCCGACGACCCGGCGCACGTCATCGGCGTCGAACACCAGGGTGACCTTGGTGCGGCGGGGCTCGTCCCTCGCCTTGAGCAGGGCGTCACGGCCGTGGAAGTCGTGCCCGAAGTGGATCAGCCGGCCGTAGCCCAGCTCGTACGGGGAGACGTAGAAGTCCTCGATGTCCTCCGAGAAGTAGCTGCCGTTGAGCGGGCGCTTGCCCTCGATGCCGAACAGCGGCAACCAGGCACGGTATTCCGCGAGTTCGGGGTCGACGTAGATGCCCGGGACCGGCGAGGGGATCCAGCCGCTCTCCACACTCGGCGTGGTGTACGCCAGCGCGCCGACCTGCACCAGGCCCAGCGGCTCACCGGCCTTGAGGAACGCTTCGTGCACGTACGCGGCGTGCTCCCAGGGGCCGATGAACTCGTACCCCGCCTGCCCGGCCATGCCGTGGCGCAGCGCCTCGAAGTCGCGGCCGTGCAGGGTGACCGGCGTGGAGTGGAAGAACTTGGTCTCCGGCAGCGGGCCGCCGAAGACGTTCTCGATCAGCTCCAGTGCCAGCGGGCCCTGGATCTGGTAGCGGAACAGTTTGGGGTCACCGCCGCCGGGCCGGAAGGCGGAGGACGTGTCGGTCTCGAAGCCGACGTCGTAGCCGCCCTTCTCCGCGTGGTACTGCACCCAGTGCTGGGCGGCGGGGACACCGCTGAGGAGGTACTTGTTCTCGGCGCGCCGCAGGAGGATGCCGTCGGTGACGATCTTGCCGTCCCGGGTGACCGGTACGTACTGCTTGGCCTGGCCGACCGCGAACTTCTCGAAGTTGTTGGCGCCGTACTCGGCCAGCACCCGGGTGGCGTCGGGGCCCTCGATCCACAGGTCGTACATGTGGTGCGAGAGGTTGAGCAGTGCGACGCCCTCGTGCCAGGCCGCCTGTTCCTGGCGCCATCCGACGTACTCCCGCTCGACCACCTCGGGGGTCCACGGCTCGGCGTTCGGCTGCCACAGCAGACCTACGGGCGAACCGGCCTTGTCGATGCCGTCCTGAAGACTGGGGATTGCCATTGCGGCTCCTCTCAAAGCCATCTCCCCTGAAGTACTAAATCGATCTAGTGACGCGGCTCGTCACAATCGACTCACTTCGGGAGGAAAAGGGGGATCGCTAGAACGATCTAGCGCAAGCTAGCAGACGGGTTCGGAGCTTGGGGAGACTCGTGCAGTGCATTCTTTGATGGCTCCGCGCGACGGTCTCCGGACTCCGAGAGCCGGCGGTCGCCCGCCCAGACGGCGGCCACACACACCGCGTGCAGGCTGGAGCGGACGTCGTGCACGCGCACGCAGAACGCACCGGCCACGGCGGCCAGCGCGGACACCGCCGCCGTCGCCGCGTCGCGGTCGCCGGGCACGGAGTCGACACCGGCCCGGTCACTCAACGCGGCACCGATGAAACGCTTTCTGGACGCCCCCACCAGCACGGGGAGACCGGTGGCCCGCAGGGCGGACAGATGGGTGAGCAGTTCCCAGTCGTGGGTCGCGCGCTTGGCGAACCCGAGTCCGGGATCGAGGATGATGCGCCCCGGATCGACTCCGGCCGCGGCGAGCGCGTCCACGCGGCGCAGCAGTTCGGCGGTGACATCGGCGACGACGTCGCGGTAGACCGCGTGGCGGTCCATCTCACGGCTGGGCGCACGCCAGTGCATCGCGACATACGGCACCCCGGCCGCCGCGACGACGGCGGCCATGGCGGGATCCGCCAGCCCGCCGCTGACGTCGTTGACCATGGACGCGCCGGCCTCGATCGCGGCGCGGGCGACCGCCGCGTGCATGGTGTCCACGCTGACGGCCACCTCCGCACGCACCAGCTCCCGCACCACCGGCACCACACGGGCCAACTCCGCCTCCACCGGGACGGGTTCGGCTCCCGGCCGGGTGGACTCGCCGCCCACGTCGACCAGGTCGGCGCCCTCCTCGGCGAGTCTCAGGCCCTGTTCCACGGCCCGCCCGGTCTCGGCGTACCGGCCACCGTCGGAGAACGAGTCCGGAGTCACGTTCAAGATGCCCATCACCAGGCACCGGCCGGGTCGTGGAAGCCCGGCGGGACCTTGCGGGGGTGGCTGTGCAACGGCACATTGCATGTCGATCACGGGTCGAACGACCTCCTCCGCCTGCGGGCCGTCCGCCCTGCGAGCTGGAAAAGCTAAATCGATATAGCGGATACGTTACAACGGATCGCTAAATCGTTCTAGCCCTGGGCGGTCGAATTTCGTCGCCCGGCACCCGACGGCGCCCCTCGACGTGGGCGCAGCGGTCGTGACCGGCCAAGGCGCTGCGGCGCCACACGCCGGAGGTGTCCCGCAACCTGACCTCGTCACGATGAGCGACCACGTCGCCGACCTGCTCGGCGCGCAGCCGGGCGACCACGTATCCGGCGGCCAGACCGGTGATGTCGGAGACGACACCCATGGGCAGCAGCGAGCGCGTCTCGGCGATGGCGTCGTCCTCGCCCGCCCGCATCACCACGCGGATGTGCGGTGCGACGCCGTGGGCGGCGATGGCCACGGCCACGTTGTCCAGGTCGTCGGAGCCGACGGCGGCCAGTGCCCGGGCGTGACCGATACGCAGCCGTTCCAGTACATGGCGGTCTCCGCCGTGGCCGTCCATGACGGGAATCCCGAGTGTGCGCGCCAGCCGTGCGGTGGCCGCCCGGGGGTCGCGTTCGACGCCGACGACGGGGATGCCCAGTGCGCGCAGCTCGACGCAGAGCCGCATGCCGACCTGGCCCATTCCCACCACGATGACGTGCCCGGCGCGGGGCAGAGTGCGTGGACCGACCAGCCCGATCAGGCGCGGACCGAGCATGCGCTCGACCACTCCCGCGGTGAAGAAGGCGGTGAAGGCGATCGTGCTCAGCATCGCGAGGACGGCGAAGATCTGGTAGGCGTGGGCATCCGGTGGCGCGGCGGCCGGACCGACGCCTGCCACCACCCGGGCGGCCTCGAACAGCGCCTCGGACGGGCGATGACCCAACGCCGTGAGCCATACCCAGTCCGCGGCGAGTACGACGAGCATCGCGAGCATGCCCAGGACGAGCAGCCGGGTGCCCGGATCGTGGGAGCGCAGCTGGAACCCGCCCCACCGTCCCAGGTACCGGTGCCGCCACTGCCCCGGCAGAGCCGATTCCTCGGCTTCCAGGACACCGTCGCACTCTCGGACGACCTGGACACACCCTCCGCGCCGGCGGGCGGCGACGAAGGAAGGGTCCAGGCACGGGCCGGCCAGTGACGGCGCCGCGAGGTCGGCCGGCGAGGTGACGTCGCACTGCGGCAGGAGTCGCGCGAGCTCATCGGCGATGGTGCGATCGAAGATCGTGACGATCAGAGGTACGTCGGGCGAGACGTGCGCGACGGCGAGCGCGTAGCGCAGGGCCGCGACATCGTCGTGGAGCAGTACGGCCACGCCCGCCGGCCGCGGGGCGAGCGCCGCGCGCAGTTCGGGGTCGCGTGGCCGCGGGAGGTGCCGCACCACGTCGGACGAGGCGTGAAGGGCGCTGCACACCCGGCCGGCCAGGTGCGTGTCACCGATGACGACGTACGAACGGACGGGGCCGTGCTGCTTGTGACGTGCTGAATCCAAGGTCATAGGGTCGATGTCCTGCCTCAAGAGATGACGGTGAGCCGGTGGGCGGTCGACGGGGCTGGAGCCCGTCCGGCAGGCCCAGCCGGTCGTCAAGTGGCCTTCGGCCGACGGTGGTTGTCGAGAACGACCGACGCGGGAGCCACCGCCGGCCTTCGGTTGGCGCCCCGGCGTACGACCCCTTGTCCGTCTGTTCGACGGCTCGGCGCGACGACGCGAGGATACGGAGGGACGCCCGATCCGGGGTCCCCGTCCCCGCCGCGCCGTACCGTACGGTTCAGTGCCGTACGGGGCAAGGCGATCGGCTCCGGTCGGTCTCCTTACAATGGGTGAACGCCGTGTCGCTGGGACTCAGGTGCACACGACAACGTCAGAGCAGGGGTGATGGGGACTTCCAGGAGAGTCACGCTGAACGACGTGGCCGCGGCGAGCGGTGTTTCCCGCGCCACCGTCAGCTTCGTCCTCAACGACGACCCGCACCAGACGATCTCGGCCGCCACTCGCGACCGGGTGAAGGAGGCGGCCCGAACCCTCGGCTATGTTCCGCACGGCGTGGCGAGAGCACTGCGCGAAGGGTCCTCCCGGGTCGTCGTCCTGAACATCGACGCGGGCATGGAAGGCGCGTACTCCCGCAGTTACATCCACGGACTCGACGCGGAACTCGCCGCCCACGACCATGTCCTCCTGGTCCGGCACGGCCACCACACCAAGCAGTCCACGCAGCAGGTCCTC
>Ga0307509_10009381_pt1 | contig 12249 bp, 9 predicted proteins | sample 10_EM_MG_FD_202245 | JGI IMG/M metagenome (GOLD analysis project Ga0307509, IMG submission 202245) | Populus trichocarpa ectomycorrhiza microbial communities from riparian zone in the Pacific Northwest, United States - 10_EM | ecosystem: Host-associated > Plants > Roots > Unclassified | place...
CTCGAGCGAGCCGCGCAGCTTCGCGAGCGCCGCGAGCCGCGTGCGCGCCTGATCCCACTGGCCGAGAAAGTAGTGCGACATCCCGAGGAACCACAGCGAATCGTCGACCCACTTCGAGTGCGGGTACTTCGCGAGGCAGTCCTCGAGCGGCTTGATCGCCTCCTTGAAGTGGCCGCGGTTGAACTCGAGCCAGCCCGAGAGGAACTGCGCCTCCATCGCGTACGCGGTGCTCGGATACGCGGCGACGACCTTGTGGTACCAGGCGATCGCGTCGTCGTCCTTGTCGGCGCGCGAGAGAGCGCGCGCGCCGTGAAACATCGCTTCCGCGGCGGAGTCGCCGAGCTTCGCGTACACGCCGAGCAGGAGCTGGCCGGCATCGCCATAGCGCCGCCGCATCTCGTAGAGCGTCGTGCCGGTCCAGTAGTCGCGCTGGTTCGCGACCGCCTCGGGGATCCCGGCCTTCGGGACGAGCGCGAGCTCCGCGATCGCCTGATCCCAGAGGTGCGCCGTGGTCAGCTGCTTCGCGCGTTCGACCCGATCCGCCGGGCCGAGCGGTGCGCCGCCGAGCTCGAGCATCTTCTGCTCCGCCTCGCCGGCGAGTGGGTGCGACGGGTGGGCGATCACGAGCCGGCGGTAGGCGTCGGCGGTGTGCTGGACCTCGGCGATCCGGAACATCGCCGTGCCGAGATCGCCGGCATCCTCCGCGTTGCCGACCGAGAGCAACCGGCTGTACGATTTCGCCGCGGCGTCGCGATCGCCGCGCGCCCACGCGACGTCGGCGAGCCGCCACGCGATCTGCGGCGCGAACCGCGAGCCCGAAATCTTACCGATCGCCTCGAACGCGGGCTTCGCGGCGACGGTATCGCCCTCGCGCAACGCGATCATGCCGCGCAGCCACAGCGCGTAGTCGCGATTCGCGAGCGCCGCGTCGCCCAGCTTACCGAGCGCGCGCTTCGCAGCGGCGAGGTCGCCAGCGTCGTACGCGTGGAACGCGTCCCCGAGGTGCTTCGCGGTCGCGGCATCGGCCTTGACCTGCACCGCGGGCGCCTTGGGCTTGGGCCTGGGCTTCGCGTCGGCAAGATTTGCCGTGCATACGACCAACGCGACGAGCCACGACCTCACCGCTCGAGTATAGCGTCCGTGGATCACCGGTCACGTTTCGTGTTACGCGGGACGTATGTGGCGAATCCTGGTCGTGGTGGTGGCGCTTCAAGGTTGTGTCGACGCGAGCAAAGGATCCCGGTGGCCGGGGCATCGCAAGGATCACGACGCGCGGCTCGACCAGCTCGCCGAGAAGCTGGTCGCGGAGGATCAGCAGATCGCCGTCCTCACGAAGCGGATCGCGGAGCTCGAGGCCGCCGTCATCCGCCCGGCGCCATCGGCTGTCCCAGTGGCGCCCGCGCCCGAAGCCCCGACGACACCGGCGCCCTGATCCGCGGTATACCGCCCGGCGATGGCATACGCCGCCCTCGATTATTACGCGCTCGACGAGCTCTATTCGCACGAGGAGCAGGTCGTTCGCGACACGGTGCGCGAGCTCGTCAGCTCGCGCGTGATGCCCGGCATCGGCAAGCACTTCAGCGCGGGCACGTTTCCGCACGAGCTCGTGCCGGTGTTCGGCGAGATGGGCCTCCTCGGCCCCTCGCTGACGGGCTACGGCTGCGCCGGCGTGACGCCGAGCGCGTACGGCCTGATCTGCCAGGAGCTCGAACGCGGCGATAGCGGCATCCGTTCGTTCTGTTCGGTCCAGAGCTCGCTCGTGATGTACCCGATCTGGGCGTTCGGCTCCGAGGCGCAGAAGCAGAAGTACTTGCCGGACATGGCGGCCGGCAAGCTGATCGGGTGCTTCGGCCTGACCGAGCCGGACTTCGGCTCGAATCCCAACGGCATGCTGACCACCGCGCGCAGGGTCCAGGGCGGCTACACGATCACCGGAACGAAGCGCTGGATCACGAACGGCTCGCTCGCCGGCGTCGCGCTCGTGTGGGCCAAGCTCGACGGTGTCGTCCGCGGCTTCCTCGTCCCGACGAAGACGCCCGGGTTCCAGGCGAACGATATCCACGGCAAGTGGTCGCTGCGCGCGAGCGTGACGAGCGAGCTCGTGCTCGAGGACGTCGTCGTCGGCGAGGATGCGCTCCTGCCCGGTGTCACCGGCATGAAGGGCCCGCTGTCGTGCCTGTCGCAAGCGCGGTTCGGCATCTGCTACGGCGCTGTCGGCGCGGCGATGGCCTGCTACGACGAGGCGCTGTCGTACGCGAAGGATCGCGTGCAGTTCTCGAAGCCGATCGCGGGCTACCAGCTCGTCCAGCAAAAGCTCGTCGAGATGGTCGCGGCGATCACGCAGGCGCAGCTCATGTGCTGGCGCCTCGGCAAGCTCAAGGAAGCGAACAAGCTCACGCCGGCGCAGATCTCGCTCGCGAAGCGGACCTGCGTCGCGATGGCGCGCGATGTCGCCCGGGATGCGCGCGATATCCTCGGTGCGAACGGTATCACCGACGAGTACCAGTGTGGCCGGCACATGCTCAACCTCGAGTCGGTCTACACCTACGAGGGTACGCACGACATCCACACGCTCGTCGTCGGGCAGGACGTGACCGGGCTCGCCGCATTCGATTCCTGATGTCTCCGTACCGCCACACCGGTTCCACCGCGCGCCCGGACGTGCTCGTGTGCGCGGGGCTCGATCCGTCGGGCGGAGCTGGGCTGATCGCGGATGTCCGGGTGCTCGCGGACCTCGGTGCGCGACCGGTCGGCGTGGTCACCGCGCTGACCATCCAGAACACGACGGGCGTCGTCGAGTGGCACCCGAGCGATCCGGAGGTCGTCGGGCATCAGCTCGCGTTCCTCATGACCGACGTCGAGGTCAAGGCCGTGAAGATCGGGATGATCGGCTCGACCACGGTCGCGAAGGCGATCGCCACCGCGCTACACCTCACGAATGCGCCGGTCGTGTGGGATCCGATCGCGTCACCGTCGCTCGGCAACGTGACGTACCAGCCGGCGTTCGAGGACGCGGTCGCCGCGCTGCGCCCGCATCTCACGCTCGTCACGCCGAACGCGCACGAGCTCGCACAGCTCGCGCGCATGCCGGTCACCGATCTCGCCTCGGCCGAGGCCGCGGGCCGGGCGCTGGCGGCGACGCTCGATGCCGCGGTGCTCGTGAAGGGCGGCCACCTCGGCGGCGACGAAGCGATCGACGTGCTGTTCCACGCCGGCGGGCGCGACGAGCTGCGCGGACCGCGCGTCGTCCGCGGCGAGCACGTTCACGGCACGGGTTGTGCGCTGGCGTCCGCGATCGCCGCGAATCTTGCCGCCGGGCGTGGCCTCGTCGAGGCATGTCGCGAGGCGAAGCTCTACGTCGCGGAGCGGATCGCGGATCCGGTGCGCCCGGGACGCGGTGCACCGGCGGTGATGTAATGCGCGGCATGCGCCTGGCATCGAACAGATGATGAAGATCGGGATCACCGGCGCGACCGGGTTCATCGGCGCGAAGCTCGCAGCCGCGCTTCTCGCGCGCGGTGACGAGGTCGTGGCTTTCACGCGCGATCCGGCGCGAGCGCAGGCGCGGGTCCCGAACGGCACGCGGCTCGTCGCGGCGGAGCTCGAGACCCAGGGCACGTGGCAGGACGCGATCGCCGGGCTCGACGCGGTCGTCCACCTCGCGGGCGAACCGATCGCGGGCAAGCGGTGGAATGCACGCCAGAAGCAGCTCCTGCGAGATAGCCGGGTCGAGTCCACGCGTCACCTCGTCGAGGCGATCGCGGCGGCGGTCCCACGTCCGCGCGTGCTGGTCTGCGCGTCGGGCGCCGACTACTACCCGTTCGCGATGGGTGGCATCGACGACTTCGACGACGACGAAGTGACCGAGAGCGATCCGCCGGGCGACGAATTCCTCGCGCGGCTCTGCAAGGCGTGGGAGGCCGAGGCGATCACCGCGGAGCCGCTCGGCGTGCGCGTCGTCCGGATGCGCAGCGGCCTCGTGCTCGGGGATCGCGGCGGCGCGCTCGCGAAGATGACAACACCGTTCAAGCTGTTCGCCGGCGGCCGGATCGGCAGCGGCAAGCAATGGATGGCGTGGATCCACCTCGACGACGCGGTCGCTGCCTACGTCGCCGCGCTCGACGACGCGCGCTATCGGGGGCCGCTCAACCTCGTCGCCGACTCGATCCGCAATGCCGACTTCGCGAAGGAGCTCGGGGCCGCGTTGCATCGCCCGAGCTGGCTGCCCGTTCCGGCGTTCGCGCTGCGCGCCGCGGTCGGCGAGGTCGCCGAATCGTTGTTGAACGGCCGCCGGGTCGTCCCGGCTCGCCTGCGCGAGCTCGGTTTCCAGTGGAAACATCCGGAGCTACGCGCCGCGCTTTCGTCCGCACGCTGATGTGTCTCTCCAGCCGCGTTCGCACGTAACCGCTGGAAACCACGGGCGGCTCGAGCCGGCGTGGTCGTTGCACATCATCGCCGCCATGCACCTCCGCGAGCCTTTTCCGCTGCGCACCTACCTCGGCCTCTCGTTGCTCGGCATCGGCTGTGGCTTCGCGGGAGCGCTGTCGGGCGCCACGCTCGCGTCGGCCGCGAACCATCGCGTCGGGGTCAGCGTGCCCGTCGTCGAGGTCGCGCTTCCGCCGGAGACGCCGAACATCTCGTCGTCCGCGAGCGCGCCGCGCGAGGCCGCGCCGGCACCGTCGCGGCAGGTCGGGTTCGTGTTCGAGCTCGACAACACGCAGTGGATGATCCTCGATGTCGATCCCGCGACGATCGAGCATCATCGCGCGCCGAAGCTGATCGCCCAGAAGGACTATGCGTACGCGACGATCGCGGGGCTGCGCGAGCGCGATCAACCGGCCGCGCTGCGCGCCTGGCGCAACACGCAGGTGATCGTCGACGGTAGTTGCACCGACACCGTCCGCGACTTCGCCCTGATCTCGCAGATCAGCGGCGAGCCGGTCTACGCCGAGGATGCAACGGACAACTCGCTCGGTCACTGGACCGTCGCGACGATCGCGGAGCATGGCCTCACCGTCGTCGCCGCGAGGCTCGATCACTGCGCTGGCACCTACGCTCGTGCCGCGACGGCGCCGGCGGCTGTTCCGTTTCCCGCGGTGGACGACGACGAGCTCCTCCTCGGCCAGCGCGCCAAGACGATGCTGATGAAGTCGCATGTCGCGACCGAAGCACGTGCGGCGCTGCGCGCGCAGTTCGTCGAGCAGAGCCCGGACACCGCGTTCGACAACGTGACAGAGGTGTTGACCATCGTCGCGCGCGATCCGCGCACGAACACGATGTGGGTCTCGGTTCACGCGCACGCGGATTTCTCGTGCGGCGGCCCGCAGGTCAACTTCTGGGGCCTGTACCGGACGAGCGGCGACGAGCTCGTGATGGTGCGCGAGCAGCCGGCCGACCTCCAGCAGATCGATGCGCTCGTTGACCTCGACGGTGATGGCATCCCCGAGATCCTCGGCTCGGGCTGGATCTCGCCGACCGAGGCGTTCTACGACCAGACGCTCGCGCCGATCGCCTCGTACGAAGTGCCGTTCTTCGGCTGCCCCTGCTAGTCGGCGGTCATAGGCCCGTCCGCCGTGAACAATGGCTGGGCGGAGATCGGAAAATCGCCATGGCGCGGAGAAGGTTTCGGCCCAGACATTCGTTCGCGGGCCGACGCGATGGATGGGAAAGGCGGGAAGCGCTCGTTTGCGATGCGGTTGGTGATGAAACCGGCGGCGATGCGATGACGAATGGTCGCGCTGGCGCCTTTCCCGAGCTTTGGCGTCGGCCCGCGCCCCTTCGTTTCTGCCCCAAGAATTCCTCTCCGCCTTGGCGTTGATCCGAGACCACGAACATGCGCTCGTTCGCTCCCGGCTCGGGAACCGCCGGCAGCAGCGAAGCCCACGCGCCTTAGTCGAGCTCGTACTTCTGGACCAGCCGGATCAGATTTCGCCGTGACACCTTGAGCTCCTCGGCAGCGCGGGTCTTGTTGCCGTTGTGCCGGCGCATCGCCGCGCCGATCATCTTGCGCTCGAGCGCTTCCACCGCGGCGGGTAAAGAATCCTCGTCGCCGGCCGCGATCGCATCCGGATCGGGCGCGTACTGGCGGATCCGGGGCGACAGCAGGGTGTCCGCGATCGTGACCGCGTCGCCGGCGAGCACGACGAGCCGCTCGATCTCGTTCTCGAGCTCGCGGACGTTGCCGGGCCACGGATACTCGAGCATCCGCTGCATGCACTCGGGTGCGAGCTTCTTCGGCCGCGCACCCTTGCCCTGCGCCTGGCGCGTGAGGAATGCGTCGACCAGCAGCGGAACATCTCCGCGGCGCTCGCGCAGCGCGGGGAGCGCCACGTTGATCACGTTGATCCGGTAGAACAGGTCCTCGCGAAACTCGCCCGCCGCGACCATCGCGGTGAGATCGCGATTCGTCGCCGCGATGATCCGGACGTCGACCTTCTGGGTCTCGGTATCGCCGACGCGGTTGAACGTGCCCTCCTGGAGCACGCGCAGCACCTTTACTTGAAGGGTCGGCGACATGTCGCCGATCTCGTCGAGGAAGAACGTGCCGAGGTCGGCGGTCTCGAACAGGCCAACCTTGTCGGCGACCGCGCCGGTGAACGCGCCGCGCTTGTGACCGAACAGCTCGGAGTCGAGCAAATTATCGTTGAACGCGGAGCAGTTCGTGACGACGAAGCGATGTCCACTGCGCTCGCTGCGCTGGTGGATCGCGCGCGCGACCAGCTCCTTGCCCGTGCCGTTCTCGCCCTGGATCAACACCGTCGAGTCGCTCGGCGCGACCCTATCGATCAGCGAGTAGAGCTCCTGCATCGACGGCGAAGCGCCGAGGATCCCGGCGAACCGCGTGCGCCGGCCGTTGGTCTCCGCGGTCGGTTCGTCGCGATCGCGCACCGCGACGGCGACATCGAGCGCCGCTTCGCCGAGCATGCTCTCGATCAGCTCGAGCTCGGGCGCCGACAGGTGCGTCGCGATGACGGCGAGGCCCGCACCGCGCGCGTCCTCCGGATCGAGCGCCGCGAACGCGCCCGCATCCGGACGATGCTCGACGAGCGTGAGCTCGAGCCCGCGCCGGCGCAGTACGCCGCGCACGTGCCGCAGCACGCGCAGATCCAGGCCTTGCCACCAAGGCGCCCTCATCGTCGTCGAGAGTGTGACAACGCGTCACACGATCGTCAAACGACGAAATGATCGCACACGTGACTCACGCTGGCAGATCGACGCACCAGCGCAGCGCTGTCCGCACCTCGAGCCAGCCCTCTTCATCGGCGAGCAAGTACGGCGATTCGAGCGTCACGACCTCGAGTCCGGCGTGAACGCCGTACTTGGTCCCGAACGATCCGGGGCACGGATAGCCCATGTCGTGCTCGACCGGATAGCCACACAGCTCGGACATCTCGCGCGCGAGCTGCTCGCCGGCGCCATCCCAGTTGACCATTCGATACGTGGCGTGACACGCGACGAGCCGCTGCGCACCCACGCGCGAGATCAAGGAGACCAGCGCCTGGGTCTCCGGTTGATCCTCGGCGGTCGCGCCCGGGTTGTAGCCGGCCCGGCGCTGTTCGCCCCAGCTCGGGCACGCGAAGTTGCGGTTGAGGTCGACGTCGTTCGCGTTGTTGCGCGTGCCGGCCAGCAGCCCGTCGACGTTCACGCAGGAGATGATCCACGTGTCCCGGCCGGGCGGTCGCTCGACGAGCTCCTCCGCGAGGCGCTCCATCATGAGATGGCTCACCGGCTCGTCACCGTGGATCGCCCCGAACAGGATCGCCGGTGGCCGCGGCTTGGCGTAGCCCGGCGGCGTGAAGTGCACCGCCTCGATCGGCCGGCCGAGAACGGTGTGGCCGATCACGACCTCGCGGCGAAGGCCCATCTATTCGAGCTGCTTGCCGAGCACGGTCGCGAGGCCGTAGCCGATGAACACCGAGCACGTCGTCATCGGTACCCACTCGACGAGCTTTGCCGGCGACTGCTTGATCAGGTCGGGCGCGTGGCTACCAACGTCGATGAACGCGAGGAGCGTGAGCGCGGCCGGTGCGAGCATCCACAGCCACGCGAAGATCTTCGACGCGGCCGTCGACGGCGCGGGCAGCCAGACCAGCAGGCATAGCACCGCGAGCAGCACCATCACGATCATCGCGAGGCTCGTGCCACGGATGTGACCGTTGACGAGCTCCTTGAACATCCCGATCAGCGGAATCTCGCCATGCTCGGGCACGAGCAGCGGCGCGAGCACGAGGACGACGCCGATCGTCACCATGATCCGCGGCGTCGAGGACTCGACGTACTCGTTGCGCAACAGGAGGCCCGGCAGGATGAACAGGATCCCGACGAGCATCAGCAGCGCCTGCCACGGCGGGGCCGCGCCGATCACGGCGATCGGCGTGATCACGACCGAGACTCCGACGAGCGTCGCGAGGATCCCGCGCGGCATCGGTAGCATCGGCAGCGCGCCGAGCACCGCGCCGAGGAGGCCGATCACGGCGGGCAACAGGATCAACACCTTCAGCTTGCCGGGCGCATCTCCGAGGACGTCCCACGAGAACGCCATCGGGCTCGTCGACTGCGGCATCGCGAACGAAACGAGCGTCGCGATCCCCCACACGATCATCAGGAGCGGCAGCGCATCCTTCCACGGCTCGATCGGCCGGCCGGCACGAGGAGCGTGCTGGCCCATGTACGGCGAGCCCGCCTGCGGGATCGGTGCGTACGCGTTCTGCGGCCCGTACACGCCCATCCCGGGCTGATGCATCGGCGGCGCCATCGGCTGGGGCACCGGTTGCGGATACGGCGAGTGCGCCTGGGGTGACACCGCGGTCTGCATGTACGCCGCTTGCTGCGGCTGCTGCTGCGGTGGTCCACCTTGCACGAACACGGTCGCGGCATTGGCCGGCGACGTCGGTGCCATACCCCCGCCGTAGGGCGGGTTCGACGGAGGATGCGGCCGCTGGGGCGGCGGGTTGTACGCCGGCGGCGGCGGCGGGTTGTACGCCTGCGGCTGCGCCGGTGGCACGTACGGGCCCGGCGACGGCGCTTGTGGCGCCTGGTTCTTCAGCTGCTGGAGTTGCTCGTTCGAGTACCCGAACGCGGTCTTCGCGAGACCCGGCTGTACGGCCGGCGCGGGCGGTTGCTTCGCACCGCAGAACACGCAGTGGAGCGCCGCTTCCGGCAAGTCCTTCGTGCAGCTAGCGCATTTCTTCACGGTTCCCCCGAACGCAGGCCGTCACTATACATTAGCCTCGACGCTATGGTCAGTCTGGGGGACGTCAAGCGCAGCGCCGCTGCATTGTTCGCGCAGGGCCAGCACCTCGCCGCGCTTCGCCTCTACGACGCGATCGTCGCGCAAGCGCCACTCGACTACGACGCGCGGATCCGGGTGGCGGACGCGGCGCTCGCGCTCGGCGACGCGCGCGCCGCGAACGTGTATCGCGCGACCGCGTGGTACTGCCTGAAGGCGGGCCACCCGCTCGCCGCCCTGGTTTGCGCGCGGGTCCTCGAGGCCTATGGTGCGGATGCGAGCGATCTGGTCGCCGCGCTCGTCGTCACGTACGGGAGCGAGAGCGAGCGCCTCGGCAAGGTCGCGACGCGGATCGCGCTGCCCGCCGACACGGTCAACCTCGAGGTGCCCGACGTCCGCCTCGCCGCACCTCCGGATGCGGTCACCCATGCGATCGAGCGCGCCGAGCACTGCACCGACAAGCTCGAGGGCTATCCCGACGCCCTCCACCCGATCCCGCTCCTGTCCGCCATGTCCGAGGCCGCGTTTCGCCGGGTGCTGGGCACGCTGGTGCTCCGCCGCCTGCCGGTCGGGGCGCTCGTCGTGCGCGAGGGCGAGGCCGGTAACTCGTTCTTCTTCGTCGCGACCGGGCAGCTCCGCGTGTTCGCGACCGATGGGCTCGGCCGGCAAACGGAGCTGGCGCAGCTCGGCGAGAATGCAGTGTTCGGCGAGATGGCCTTGCTCTCGGCTCAGCCTCGGACCGCGAGCGTCGGATGCCTGACCGAGGTCGATCTTCTCGAGGTCGGCCGCCAGTCCCTCGCGGCCCTCGCGGACGAGCTCGGTCCGGTTGCCGAGGCGCTGCACGGGTTCACGCGCGAGCGCCTGCTCGGCAACCTCATGGCAACGTCCGCACTGTTCAAGCCGTTCAACCGGCTCCAGCAGCGCGACCTGCTGCGCCGGTTCACCAGCCACGACGTCGCGCCGGGCACGATCGTGATCAATGAAGGTGAAGACGGTCGCGGGCTGTTCGTCGTCCTGTCGGGCGAGCTCGATGTCTCGCGCCGCAGCGCGGATGGTTCGGTGCCGCTCGGCGGGTTGAAGACCGGTGACGTGTTCGGCGAGATGTCGATCTTGCGAAACGCTCGCACCGCGGCGACCGTGATCGCGCAGCGGCCGGCGACCGTCCTGTTCCTCGCCCGCGAGTACGTCGACCGGATGGTCGCGGGTGTCCCCGAAATCAAGAGCTATCTCGAAGCCTTGGCCGAGGATCGGGACATCGATAACCAGCTGTTGCTCGGCGAGGACGAAACGCCGTCGGACGAGCGAATCCTGATTTAGGCCTTATACTTGTCGTCATGGACGACGAGCAGCAAGCAGAGGCGAAGCGCAGCGGTTTCGGGCGCATCGTCTGGGTCCTGGTGATCGCGGCGATCGTGTTCATCTGGTGGCACTTCCGCGAGCCGAGCTCGCAGAAGGAAGATCAGATCCACGCGACGGACGCCGAGGCGATGCTCGCCACCGATCCGGACGACATCCTGATCGACCTCAAGGACAACGCGACGCCCGACCAGGTCGCCGCGATCGAGGCTCAGCTCGGCACCCAGCTCGTGCTCGTCGATTCGACGGGCGAGGCCAAGTCGACCCAGCTGTACCGCGCACACGTCGACGCCGCGAACGAGCAAGCGATCCTCGCGATGCTCGCGACGAACCCGAACGTCGAGGTCGCCGAGCCCGACTCGTACATGGCCCTCGATCCGAGCGAGATGGTCCAGGTCACCGAATCACCGGCGACCCAGCCCGGGTTTCCGAACGACCCCGACTACAAGTACCAGTGGCACATGCGCCAGATCGGGATGCCCGAGGCGTGGAAGCTCGCCGACGGTAACGGCGTGACGGTCGCGGTGCTCGACACCGGCGTCGCGTACGAGGACTTCAAGAAGTTCCACCAGCTGCCCGACCTCAAGGGCCTGACGTTTGTCGACCCGTACGACTTCGTCACGAACACGACCCACGCCGACGACGATCACGGTCACGGCTCGCACGTCACCGGCACGATCGCGCAGGCGACGAACAACGGGATCGGCGTCACCGGCGTCGCGCTGAACGTCAAGATCATGCCGCTCAAGGTGCTGTCGGCGTCCGGCTCCGGCTCGGTCGCCGGCATCGCCGACGCGATCCGCTACGCGGCGGACCACGGCGCGAAGGTCATCAACATGTCGCTCGGCGGCGCATTCCCGTCGACGGTGCTCAAGAAGGCCGTCGCCTACGCGCACGGCAAGGGCGTCACCGTGATCTGCGCGGCCGGCAACGAGAGCCGCGGCAAGGTCGGCTATCCGGCCGCCTATCCCGGCGCCGTCGCCGTGTCGGCGACGCAGTTCGACGAGAGCATCACGTTCTACTCGAACTGGGGCAAGGACATCGACATCGCGGCGCCGGGCGGCAACACCCGCAGCGACGCGAACGGCGACGGCATGCCCGACGGCGTCCTCCAGAACACGATCGTGATCGGCGACCCGACCAAGGACGGCTACTTCGTCTACATGGGCACGTCGATGGCCTCGCCGCACGCCGCGGGCGTCGCCGCGCTCGTCGTCGGTGAAGGCGTCACGAACCCCGACAAGGTCGAGGCGATCCTGAAGGCGAGCGCCCGCAAGCCGGTCAACCAGCAGTTCACCGCCGAGAAGTACGGCGCCGGCATCATCGATGCGCCGGCCGCGATCCTGAAGGCGCGCTCGGAGGCGGGTGGCTACCAGTTCGGCCTCGGCCTGCTCCTGACGGCCGGCATCGCGTTCGGCACGCGCCGCCGCAGCATGAAGCTCGGCCTCGGCTACTTCGCCGGTATGGGCATCGGCGCATCGGGCCTGTTCTTCCTGCCGTACCTCCTGCCGTCGCTGTCGTCGCTGCCCGTCGTCCACGCGCTGACCCACGGCCTCCCGTCGTGGGACCTGTCGCTGCTCGGCTCGTCCGGCCATGGCAACGTCCTGTTCTTCAGCGCGCTGATCCCGCTCGCGGCCCTCGCGATCGGTTACGGCGTTCCGAAG
>Ga0307509_10009382_pt1 | contig 12248 bp, 8 predicted proteins | sample 10_EM_MG_FD_202245 | JGI IMG/M metagenome (GOLD analysis project Ga0307509, IMG submission 202245) | Populus trichocarpa ectomycorrhiza microbial communities from riparian zone in the Pacific Northwest, United States - 10_EM | ecosystem: Host-associated > Plants > Roots > Unclassified | place...
CTTAATAAAAAAAGAGAAGGCATTATGGGGAGTCTGTCGAGTGGTAATGATTTTTATGGGAGCCCAGAAGTAATGAGTTGCCAAGGTCACCGGAGTGTACGGTTAATTTTGTCCACGCACAATACTACCGGCAGCATACGGTAGTCTCTCTGTTGCGCGCACTGCCAGTAAGTTATCGTATAATACCAGTAGGCAGCGGCAGCGAGCGGCAACGGGATCCGGGGCACGTAGCTCGGGACGTACTGTACTGTGTAGTACAGTACTGTGCTCGCAAGGGACTTGCGATACGGGACCATTTCTATTCCCGTCACAGCAGAGGCAGAGTCACAGCCTTCTCTCCCTTCCCTTCCCTTGTTGTCTCTTGCTTTCCAGTGTGAAAGAGAGAGACGCGTCCCTCCTTCCTTCCCCTTCTCTCTCCCTCTCTCGCTCCCCTAAAATCTCCGTATCACGGACTCTACATCCGTCCCACCCATACAAGCTCCCCCTCCAAATACAGTATGGCCGCAATTAGACCTATTGAAGGCCGCTCGGTACGTTGAACATTCTCCTTCTCCCACCCCCCCCCCCCCTCGAATAGTTTGTAAAAAAGAAAATCAATTGTAGAAGAAAAAATATATTAAATTGAGCTTTGCGTGGCCGGTTTTGTGCTCTTGCATTGCATTGGCTGGTTTTTGATAGGTTCACCAAATACAATCTGGACAAGTTATCAGTGAGGGTTTGACTTCCGTTGTTAAGGAACTGGTGGAGAATGGGTTGGATGCTCACGCTACGTCTATCGGTATAGTGGTTGTCCTCTTCTTCTTGCACTGTGAATATGGGTTCTGATTGCGTGTGCGTGTGTGTGAGCGGGGGGAGAGTAGAGGTTAGGTTTAAGTGTAATGGTCTTGATGCAATCGAGGTTATAGATAATGGGGATGGTATTTCACCGGACAATTATGAGAGCATCGGTAAGGGACACATTTTTACCTATTTTTTATTTTTATTTTATGATATTATAATATATATGCATATATTTTATTGGTTGGGGATTTCATCTGCTAAATACTGGTCTGTCTGCCTAGCTCTCAAACATTGGACTTCCAAGTTAACCTCGTACGCGGACCTTGATTCCGTTACTACATTTGGCTTTCGAGGGGAGGCTTTGTCCTCGCTATGTGCCCTCTCAGACGTGCAGATTATCACCGCGACAGCGGCTGAAGCTCCGAAGGGCACAAAACTTGAGTTTGAAATGTCCGGGAAGCTCAAGTCCAGCTCTGTCACGGCCGCTCAGAAGGGGGCTACCGTTCTTGTCGAGAATATATTCAAAACGCTCCCGGTTCGCCGGAAGGAGCTGGAAAGGAATATCAAGAGAGAGTATACAAAGGTTTTGGGTATACTGCAGGCTTATGCTGGTGTATGTGTTGGCGTCAAGTTCTCGGTGTTTAACCAGCCGGCGAAGGGGTAGGTTGCCGTGTTTGTTTGAGGGAAAGAGGGATACTGATTGGGTTGTTAGGAGGAGAACCCCGGTGTTTGCTACCAAGGGCAATCCCACCGTTAGGGAGAATATTTCAAATGTTTTTGGGGCAAAGACTCTGTCTGCTTTGGTCCCGATGAATTTGGAGTTTGAAATGAAGCCTACGAGGAAAGGGTTTCAGAAGGGAATAGAACCTCAGTGAGCCCCCTCGTATTACAGTTCTATCTACCCCGTCAGCGAACTTACGAGTGGTTTCCGGCTTTAGGGAAAAAATGGTCAAGATAGTCGGGTTTATATCACGGCCTGTCGTTGGGGAAGGCAGGGTGGCCCCTGATCGTCAGATGTTCTTCGTCAACGGAAGACCTTGTATGCTGCCCCAGGTACGTAACTACATCTGGATTGTGGTCTGGGCATGCTGCTCACAGAACAAGGTTGCTCGTGCTATAAACGAAGTGTACAAACATTTTAATGTGACCCAGTCGCCATTCGTATTCGCCGATATCCAGCTCGATACTAGTTTGTCCTTCCCTCTGCGCATTGTGTAGACAGGCAATTCTGAACAAGAATAGATGCATACGACGTCAACGTTTCCCCAGACAAGAGGACCATCCTCCTGCACGATCAGGCAGAAATGATGGAGTCATTAAAAGTATTATCCTGAGACCCATACCCATGAAATGGTCTGACCGGGCAATAATAGGTTTCGCTGACAGACCTATTCGACAATCATGAACAAACTGTGCCGAATTCAATGACCCAATCGAAAACGCAAAACCTGAAGCAGATGACTCTAAATAAAACTCCTGCCAAACCCACGCAAGTAACGCAGCAGATGGCAGAAGACAATTCTGCCGAAGAGGATGACGCAGAGTATTATGCTCCGCCTAAGTCGCTCAACATTCTTAGCTCATCGCCTTCTCGTGCTGCCGCTTTCGATTCTCTCTCATTAGGAGAGTCACCAGCAGGTTTCGATGCAAAAGGGAAAGGCAAAGAGGTCTATCCAGCACCTTCCTTTCAGAGCATCGAGAATCCCGATAAAACTAGTGCGCCACCAGAGGAGCCAGATACTGCTGGCGCTGATGATTCCGAAGGCATGGATGAAGGCGATATACTTCCACCCCTTCCCATGGAGTCTCAAGGCTCCGTGTCCCGGGCTTCTACGAGTGCTGTTCCTACTGCTTTATATAGGTCACCTAGGAGGCCGCAGCAGGGCACAGCAACGATCAAGATTGGTGACCGGGAGCCGGTGACCGCAGGGGGGAGCAGCCCCCCACACTCACCCAGTAAACGGAGGAGGATTGGCAATGGGCCGGCGAACGAGAAGGGGAAGAAAACTGGCATTTCCAAGTTCTCCAGTGTACTTAGCCGGTTTACAGCGCCGGGAACCGAACTGCCGTTCCCGACCACGGGCGGCGAGGGGTCTGAAGAGAGTGATCCTATGGACGAGGACGAAGATAGCCCAGAGGTTGCAGAGGGTGATGAGAGCGGCGGTGAGGTGATTCAGGGTGGCAGGGTAGAGGAACCGGCGGTGGAAATCATGGTGTTAGATAGAAACGAACAAGGTGGCCAAAGTAGAGGTGACACAGAAATGATGGCGCCTGAGCCGACTACTGAAGATGGTACTTCCATTTTCCTCCCAAATCCGAACTCCAATGTCGGCCCCGATGACGAGTCTGAAGCGGACAAAGAGACCGCCCCGCAATCCCCGGTTTCCAGCGACGAAGAATACGTCGAAGAAGACTATATAGACGAAGAACAAAACCGCCAACAGGCCGCCCAAAAAGCTGAACGTCTCCTCAAAGAAGCCGAAGAGAAGTCCGCGCAGCCCACTACCGAAGCCCTCGAACGGGCTCTACGAATCCTAGAAGACTCGCACAAAATCTCTACAAAGAACGCCGTCCGCTTCGTCCCTACCTCAATCGACAAGCTGCGAGGCCGAGCGCGTGACCTATCCAAAGTAGCCTCGACCGCAAAACACACCACGTCGTCAGGCCGGGGTGGGGCTAGCCTGGAAGAACGTGATGAAGTGGCAGAAGAGCGCCTAAATCTGACCGTCACGAAGCAAGACTTCCTCGAAATGCAAATAAAAGGGCAATTCAACAAAGGGTTCATACTAGCAACTCGGGCCGACGACCTCTTCATAATAGACCAACACGCCAGTGATGAGAAATACAACTTTGAGAAATTACAGCAGGTGACGATCGTAGAGAACCAGCGGCTAGTAGTGCCGAAGAGGTTAGACTTGATGGCAGTGGACGAAATCGTGGTGATGGACCACATAGACACCTTCAAAAAGAACGGGTTTGTGATAGAGGTTGACCCCGACGCGCCCGTTGGGGAGAAATCCAAGCTTATTAGTTTGCCTATGAGTAAAGAGACTGTGTTTGGTTTAGACGGTACTATATCCCCCCCCCCCAATTCGAAAAATCTGAGGTGAGGTTTGGAGCTAAACTCGCCAGTATAGATCTGGAAGAACTGATCCACCTAATAAGCGAAGACCCCGGGAACTCTGCCGTGCGCTGTTCGAAAGTGCGGAAGATGTTTGCTATGAGGGCATGTAGGAAGAGTGTCATGGTTGGAAGAGCACTTACGGAGAAGGGGATGGAAAAACTCGTCAAGCACATGGTAAGTCACTCTGCCCTTTCCCAGCTGCTGCAACGCATGCTTACAAAGTGATCCATAGGGAGAACTGGATAAACCCTGGAACTGCCCGCACGGAAGGCCAACAATGAGGCACTTATCGGATCTAAGCCAGGCAAATTACTGGAGAGGTAGAGATCAGGAGAGAGACGGTGGGTTGAAATGGGGTAGTGAGTCGTGGGCCGAGACGTGGCTCGCGATTGAAGCTCCCGGGGAGGCTGAGTGATGGGTTATGAGTGGGTGACAGATCATGAATGGGGGTTGGGTTTTCGCGATTTATCATAGCAGTTTGTAGCTTTCACATGTCTAGAGAGCTATTTTCGCAACATTGAGGTTGGGGAAGTGCGGTGTGGTACGTTTTTACAACTGTTGCGGATTTTAAGGAGGCATATACGGTAATTTCTTTGTTGATGAGGAAGTTCTTAAACGAATTACATGCAAACTTGAACCCCAACACCACCGCTAGTCCCTAAGAGATACAGAAAAGAAAGGTCTAGAAAGTAAGCTAAAAAATAATAATTACATCACATTCCAAAAGTAATTCGCATAAAAGAAATGAGAGAACTTTCTCTCGATATTGACAACGTGTACGTCGCCCTTTGAAGAGTTTCCTATATATAAAAAAGACAAAAAAGCAATTAGCACCATTCCACCAGGGAAGGGAGAGAAGGGAAACCCACGAATAACCGCCTTAGAATACCCCGCCGCCCCATCCTCCTGCAACTCAATCCCCAGGGACCTATAAACCTTCAACTTCAGCAACGTCCCATCCCCGGCCTCGACGAGCGCGCTCTGTATGGGGTCCTCCCCATCAACCTGCTCGAGCTCCTCCTTCAACCTGGCCAACTGTCCCTCGAGCCCATGCGCGCTACTCTCGAGCTCGTTGATGCCCTTCGCCAGAGCGAACTTCTCACGGTCCAGCCGTAGCATGTTGGCGCCGTGCTCCTTGCGCCCCGCCGCGCTCGCCGTCGCCTCCATCGACTGCTTCGATATCTCCATCTTGCGCGACAGCGCGCGCAGCGTGGTGCGCGAGTCGTCGAGGATTTTTTCCCGCTCCGAGGTGATGCGCGTTAGGGTTTCGTTGATGCGTGTTACGGAGTGCATGTCGCTGCTTATGTTGAAGTTTGAGAGGACTTCATGGATTAGGAATTCTGTTGGAGGGTTGGTGGTTAGTGTAAAGGATTCAGGCGGGGGGAGGAGGAGGAGTTTTTACCGGGGGCTTCGTCTAGGAGGACCATTTTGGATTATTTGGAGTTTGTTTCGTTTTCGTTTTTGTGGGGTTGTAGGTTTTTGGGGGCGTTCTCTTTTTTTTTTGTCGTTGATGGATTGTAACGGATGAGATGGGGGAAGGAGGAAGAAGTTGTGATGAAGCAACAACTTCTTATCTGGAGGCAGTGAGAGAGAAAGCCCAAACTCCGTTACTATGGCAACTCCTTCATCAGCCACAGAATACCTTCCCTCTCACCAGCCACTCACCCACTCAGAATCCACTGCCACAAATGCCATCATACGCAGCCCATCCCATCCCACTCACAATACCGGTACCATATCGCTGCTCGCCCATCCTCCACTTTAAAAGTGACTGGCTACCGCCAACCCGCCGCCGCAGTACATTGCCTTGACCCTCAACAATTTACCTCCAACAACCTATCCTACTGTCCACCATACATAGAACCGTTTCACGCTATATTTTTATTTTTTCGAACCAAGCATTTCAATTAGAACACGATGTCGTCTGATAATCTGCCACGTGAGTTGCTTTATTTCCCCTCATTCCTTTTGTCTTTCGATCCCTAAGCGAGCTGGGAACTGAACAATTTTTGGGGGGTTAGACGCCGTCGATGCAGAAAGGTTCGTCTGCCCTGGGACAAGTTCTGTGCTTTTATTGGGTAGGTAGAAACTGACGTTCAGTAGCCCTCTCAAGGAAGCAGAGCTCCAGGTCCTCCGCAACCAGTTCGAGAAAGAGGGACAGTTTGTCGGCGTCCAGACTAAGTTCAACTACGCATGGGGTCTGATCAAGAGCGACAAGCGGCCGGAGCAACAGATGGGTGTTAGATTGTTGACTGGTTTGTCCTCTCCCCCTCTTACCTGGTAGATATGTGGGGCTGATTGGGTGCGATAGATATCTTCCGCGACCATACCGAGCGCCGCCGTGAATGCCTTTACTACCTCGCTCTCGGAAACTACAAACTTGGGAATTACGCCGAGGCTAGGAGGTATAATGATAGATTGCTAGAGAACGAGCCGGCGAATTTGCAGTCACAGAGTTTAAGGGGGCTGATTGATGATAAGGTCGCCAAGGGTTTGTTCTCCCATGTTCTGATGACGCGGCTTCGGGTGCTGATGTGTGTGGGTCTGTGTAGAGGGTATGCTCGGCGTAGCCATCATCAGTGGTGTAGCATTAGCAGCCGGACTTGTCGGATCTGCGCTTTGGAGAGGTATGTCCAGAAAGCGGTGAACAGTGGTGGAAGTGACACCTATTGTGCGCGTTTGACTGGGCGAAGGCACTTGAATGGATGAATGAAATAAAGAAAATAATTACGGGGAAGCGACGCCATGTAGCTTATTGATGATCCGTTTCTTGTGTTTGCTGGATTGTGGAGGGCTGGGAGATGGGGAGTTGGTTGGGCTTGAGATGAGAAGATGCGTCGTGGTGTGGTGGTTCTCACAAAGGCATGTAATAGCTAGGCTACATCCCCTCTACTCAGTCTCAGTCTTTTGATGTCTCTTTCGTGTTTTTTTTGTTCCTTCTCCCACCTTACTTCTTACTTCTTTCACTCGGCACTTTTCTTGTATTGGGGGTTTGATTTGGCGGGATGAAGGGGTTAGCTACCGTATATCACGGGTATTAGATTTTTCTTTTGATTTTTCCCCTTCGAAGTCCAGCTTCTGATGCTCGTGGTGAAAGTCGCCAGTACAAGTACGGTACTAGTATAGCACTAGACTAACAGGCCCGAGCATCGGCCATGGAAATAGAAGTCGAGTGTCGGTGGTCCCGGTACATGCCGGTAGGGCAATCGAACAGCCTGGCGCACGATAGTAACTCATCGATAAAGTAACATACTTGAGCAGGGACGAGAAAATTGAAAGAGAAAAGATTATAATTTCAGCGACCCTGTGTTTCTTTTCAGAGGGTTTATTTATTGATCGACACAAATCCCTTCTTTGTCACCACCAGTTCTCTGATTTTTACACCCATACCCGAGTAAATGAACCACATCCGTCCTCTTGCCCAGCTCGATCATAAGTGTGGCCAGGTGCCCACAGAATATTCTGAGATATTCTTCGGGTTTCCGGCAACCGGCTCGGGGTATCGAATAAGTTATGGTAGCTTTCGAGTGATATATTGCAACAATGGCGAGAGGGGAAAATCTCGCAGATGTATTTTCAGGCGTATCGCAGCTGCAGCCAGTGATAAATTGAGCTTTGAAAGCTTGCTGTTGTCAACCGATAGAGTAATCTCTACCCCATACTGCAAAATGCATCAGTTACCGTCATCGCACTTCTAACCTGACCTTCAATCACCTTATCGTGCGGTATCTGGAGATAATCATTGGTATCGGAATCCTGATCTATATCACTATCCCTCTCGCTCTCGCCCCCCCTCTCTTTCTCTTTCTCCATTCGCAGCACCTGCACGGCCGTGTATTCAACGGGCCTGGAAGCCGAGGATTCTACTACAAGGTTTTTTTTTTTTTGAATAGATACTCTCAGTACAATTGACGGTAATTTTTCTCGGGATACAAACTTGCGGCTGATACCGGTACATCGAGCTACACAACCCCGGAGCTTGTTGCCCCACCCAGCCTCTGGTCCCCTTCCCAGTCGACATCATCCGGATTCCTGACCCCCCCCTCCTCTGCCCCTCTAAGCTTCAAACTCACCCTACCCCAGGGGGCATACGACAAACGAGAACCTCATCCACTCCTCCTTTCGATATTCCCTTGACTTGATATTGTGGCCCTCTCTGTTTTTCCGTACAAACACAACCCCCGCCTCTTTTCCACCTTCTACGAGATTAACTCCGGAGAGCACAAATTAACCATGACTTCGAACCAAAGCCATCCCGCCGAGCGGGAATTAGTTTACTGTCATGCCTGCGCAGAGGAGTGGTACAGGGATGAGCACGGCTTGGTTTGCCCGCGCTCAACCTGTGGTAGCGACGCTGTCGAGATTGTAAGCTTTCCACCCCCTTTGTTCTGATCACTTTTGGGGGGAACCACCATTGTGCTAATGGTTAATAATCTTCTTGCAGATTGAAGGAAATAACGATCCCCGGGCGGATCGAGGTGGATTTACTTTTCATCACGCATTTAATGATGCTGACGATGATGATGACGGCAATGACGATGGCGATCATAGACATCGTGCCAGAGCTACTTTTCTTCAGTTTGGTGGTGGTCCAGGCCTGAGATTCACTTCCGCACAGCGAACTTTCAGAGGCCCTCGCAGTTCTAACCAGACGCCAAGACAAGGTTCGGCCGGTTCCGCGGGCTCGGACGATGATATCCCGCTAGCTGCTACGGAGGATATGCTGAATATGTTCACAAACATCGTTCAGGCTTTGGTTGGTCCTGTGACATCGCCTGGTCAGCCGCCACATCGGCCAGGTGAAGGTGGATCGCCACAACCGCCCGGTGCTGATGAACATAACCACACCCATTCTCATGCGCACGCCCATGCACATGCACACATGTTTGGCCCAGCGGGGCTCGGTGGTCCAGAGAGATTCTTCTATGATTCTAGCGCTAGATTGAGCCCGAGAGACGCGGATGCGCCGCAACCTGCTGGGGAACCGCGAGTGGTGGATCTGACAGCGTATGTTTTATTGCTATTGCCTTCGGGATCTTGATGATTTGGCTAGAGGCCATAGGGGCGCGAGGTGAATTGCTGCTAACACGTTCTAAATACATTGATAGGATCCTCAGTTTACTTGGACCTCGGCAGGAGGGGGGTGGGCCTGCACTCGGCCCCGGCCCTGGAGGTTTGCTCGCTCGACTAATGGGAATGCCCCCAGGTGCTGAGGGTGACTTTGTTTACTCTCAGGCGCAGCTTGATCGAGTCCTTTCACAGCTCATGGAGCAACACCAAGGAAATGCTCCACCTCCGGCTTCGACCGAGGCCATTGAGTCTCTACCTAGAGTTAAGGTTACTCAACAGATGGTATTAGACGGAGACGACTGCGCTATCTGTAAGGAAGAGCTTATTATTGACGAAGAGGTCTCGCAATTGCCATGCAAGCACTGCTACCACTTCCAATGCGTCTCAAGATGGCTAGAGGAGCACGATGTAAGCATCCGTCATCCCATATCACTCGCTACTACAAAACTAACACTTCTAGACTTGCCCCATATGCAGGCATCCAATTACACCAGAAGACCCACGACAGCAGCCACAGGCACCAAACGCGCAGCAGCCCCGACCAACTATGTGGCCATTTAACACTCCTCCACGCCCACCAAGCGAGTCACAATCACCTGGTGGCTCTTCATCCCCTGGGGCAAACAATGGCAGTAACGGTGGCTCCAGGAGTAGCGGTGGAAGCAGACTTGCAGATCTGTTTAGGCGGAGTCATGGCGACCGTTCCTCCTCCTAGTGGTAGATTAGGAGAGGTCGTTGCGGTCTTCCCTTTAAAAGAGAACCTTAGGCGAACTGTGGGAGTCAGGTTTCTTCGTTTTTTTCCTCTTCATCCACCTTCCTGAGCATATTCTTATCCTCTTGTTCCACCTTTGCGTTACTCTTTCGCCGCTTCGGTTTTCAACCGAAACCTCGTCCTGATCAAGTAATCGTGTAAAAAAACAAATCAATTCTGTTCCGTGGGTGATTTCTTCTTCCCCCCTTTCCCGGTTTCTCTCTATATCTAAGTTGGGGATCGCACTCTTTCTTCTACTCTACTCCATTCTATTTCCTATCTCATTGCTTCTCGTTCAAAGATAGAGGTTTACCTTTTTGTAATCCTAGGATCTGAAATGCTTGAATTTGACGTGTTGGTATGGGGATATCTGGGGCATGGTGTCTATGGGCAATTCTTTTTTTTCCCTCTTTTTCGGTCGTAGCCTTTTTTTTATCCTTAGTTTTCTTGATTTGCTGATTTCGCTTGGGTGCCTTCGAAATTAAGTTAAGGGGTTTAATGTCGTTTCTGTGTTAATTCTTGTTTTTTATTTTATTTTTTTAGCAAAGATGTGGCACGCAGCCTTTTAAGGCAATGGCAGAAGGTGGCCCGGGATGTGGATATCATAGTCGTTCCCCCCCCCCAAGTATTAAGGTTAATACAAGCACTGTACCGAGCTCGCTGTATGTTGGGACTCGTGAAGGATACTAAGGATATCAAAAAGTAAGAGAAGAGCTATGATTAGATGAATCACTTGATTGACTATAGCACTCGAGGCGCCTTGCTGTATACTCCGAGTAACCCCCTGTGTCCGTATCCGGTGTCCTATAAGCCTCCGAGCACTAGTATACTGGCTTGATCACGCTACCATATCCAAGTATTCCACCGTGACATCGTTCGGGTAATGTGAGTGATTTTTTGTGATTCACTGTTTCCACGGTGGTGCTGCATCAGCCCTAAATACGTGCGCTGCAATATTGGAGGTATCGGACGGGACCGGACTAAACGTTAAAAAAAAGGGGGGGGGGGGCAGAGCCGTAGTGTAATTCACTCATACGCATGGAGAAACGGGGACTCCCGGCGGTGATAGAGGACTAACTTTATCTATTGCCGGGTTCTTAATACTACCGGTACCGATTTCAGTTCAATTCGACTCGACGGGAACATGGAGTGCCGCTAGGGCAACACGCACCCACGCGGGTGATGGGCGGGCGGGGGCGGCGGGGGTGGCGGGGTGTAGGCGGTCCGTCGTGTTGTTTCGATACGCTTTGCTGTTTTTGTTGGGTGCTGTGAAGGGAGAGGGGACGGTAGGTAGGTGTAGGGATCATAGGTCGGTTAGTGGGGTAAGTTAAGGCGGGGTTTTTTTTATCGTCAATGGGCTGCTGGGCTGCTCTGGTTGGTTCATGATGGAACCTTGTGTTTTTGGTATAACATTGGTATCATATATCATAAGAAATTGTTCTTCAAACCTCCAGTCTCTTGAAGGACCTGGATCTCCCCTCTTCTTCTTCTTCTTCTTCTTCTTCCTCTCTGACTTGTTTCGTTCAGTTCTATCATACGAAGCTGGAACTCTGCAGATACCGGTAACGTAAGTGCTCATTCGAGTGCTGTGATCAGAGGTGGGGGTTGGAGTAGTTCACAGGCGTTGCATCGTATCGTGTGGTGAGCTCGGGGTGAGATGTACCAGTACTGTACGGTACAGTACTGTACGAGTAGATCCGCATGCAATGAGTGTATCAATATGGGATTGCGGAGCACCGTACAGTATGGAGATAGGTGGATTATATGTCGCTTTTCCTATCCAATGAAGGAAGGGAAGGAGGAGTGCACTGGACGGGTTCCGGGGGTTTGGGTCTTGTTAATTCAATTATGGTATAGCTCACTCGCCCACTCATCCATTCCCCCCCCTTGGTGTCGGACCGATAAGGTACGGTAGTGTACCACCAAGCTACTGTAGGTCATGTCAGGCCAATATATGGGGAGGATATGAGCACGATGGGTTGATGGAAGAACCAGTCTAACGGCAGTCCCACCCTACCATCGTGGCCAATAAGCGAGGGCCCAGGGGAGGCAACAAATACCGGCACCGGCAGCATGGGGGCAATCTATTTTGCGTTTTATGAATATCAAAGTTACGCGCGAGCCGCCGCTTCCGCTAAGCAACAGCAAATGTTCCCCGGTAAGTATCGAAGGGTAGGACAGACGAGCAGGGGAAGCCAAGGTTGATCTGATCCCCCTTCCTTTTTTCTCCTTCTATCCGATAACAAGCTTTCCCGACTTGCTTATTGCACAGTTAACCTACCACCTATCAGCCCCAACATACCGGTACTACCGTATACTCTATGGCATCTCTAATCCCTTTGCCTCTTCCCTTCTTTCTCCACTTTTTTCAGTTTGGGGATTTGTGGCCTTCTTTTTCTTTTTCTCTTAACATACTCCTCCCTTTAGAGCTCTAACCTTTTTTTTCTTCTTCTTTTCTTTTGCTGTTCTCTAGAGTTAAGGTTACCTTGCCTGCAGCTCGCGCCTTTCCCTCAATAAGCCGCC
>Ga0307509_10009383_pt1 | contig 12248 bp, 13 predicted proteins | sample 10_EM_MG_FD_202245 | JGI IMG/M metagenome (GOLD analysis project Ga0307509, IMG submission 202245) | Populus trichocarpa ectomycorrhiza microbial communities from riparian zone in the Pacific Northwest, United States - 10_EM | ecosystem: Host-associated > Plants > Roots > Unclassified | place...
TGAGTCAGATAGGCTATGCTATCGTATTGCTATGTTTAGTTTGCTTTGCTGGAAGTTTATATTTAGGATTCCGGGTATGGAATGGTCATGTAGCACTGGCGAAGGCTGAGCACTGTTTGTTTGTTTTTTTTTTTGGTCTTGCAGGATTACAGGATTCCGGTATGTGCGCAGCTACTGGTAATGATCGTGATTGCAGGAAGGCTATCGCTCTTGGGTTTTGTATTTAAACCAGTCTCCTGGCTACCAGGAGACAGCAGACTTCGACAGACCTTCAGTCTAAGAATACACTTGGTTGAACGGCAATCCCTGAGTCCTTTAGCCCAATTTGTCCTTCAACTATTATCCTTCTAGCTACTGGTCCCTTGAAGCCTCCCTTAGCACCAGCGCTAGCAGGTCTACCGCCGGTCCTATTGTATTTCCGTTAAACAGGAATAAACCTGTTACAGTTTTACAAGGTAATGCAAGGCCTCTGCAGTATCAGTATTCTTTCTTTGGCGTGTGTCGGTAGGTTGTGTTGCTGGCATTATGTTGGATTTTGACCTCGCGGGTGTTGGGAAGATTATTTTTTTAACGATGGTTTGCGTTGTACGAAAACTCATCCACTTTTGTCATCCGGTGTAGCACCCACCAACACTCACGCAGAATAGATGTAACGTATTTTACCGGGTTCTGGCTCCGTAGCCTGATGTGGCTGTCCATGGCAACCACTGGAACACCAAATGTATATTTATTAGCTCCACAACTAGTAATGATACCATATTGAAAATATGTTAGAAAGTACTTTTAGAGATAGAGAATCTGAATTTGAAGCTTATATTTAATAATAAAAAATAATGCCTCTTGTATACTCACTTTATTCCAAACTGGTTCAAATAGCATCTTACTTACAATAGTAGTAAAGAAAGTTGAAACCAACCACAAAAATCATAGTTTAAGCAAATAATATAATCAATTAGGTTGTGTATTTGATGTAAGAACTAGTTTGGTATTTGTTTGTAGCTATTTAGAAAGGCAGTGTGACTCAAAAACCAAGGATAGTTAAATATCTATCTTACAATATGGACAGGATAACAGCTGCTCATAGGGGTTACGTAATATTCCAATACTTTGTAATCAACTTCAATTGAGTAATTCAAGATACTAGATAAACCTTCAAGGCAGTTGGTGGTGCCTTGCAAAATTTATTCCCTAGTTATTAGAAAGTAATTTAAAGAGAAATACTACTCTCCAGCATCAACCATGGAAGCTACACATACAGGATCCGGCTAAAGGTTTTGTTATATGGTCAATTCATATAGCTAAAGCTATGGAATATGTTTTAGTCGCCTTGGACATTGGGATTTAGAGATCTGATGCCTGTACTCTAATGACAGTGCATTTTGCTTGTAATATTAAGTGTCGATAGAGTTGTAGTGCAAATTCTCTACATTCTAATCCCTAAGCATACTAAAACATATTTCATAGCTTGAGCTCTATGAATAGACCATATAACACAGCTTTTAGCCTTATCCTGTATATGCAGCTTACATGGTTGAAGCTGAAGGGTCCTATTTCTCTCTAAATTACTTTCCAATAACCTGGGAATAAGTTTTTGCAAGGCATGACCACCTGCCTTGAAGGTTCATATAGTATCTTGAATTACTAAATTGAAGTAGATTACAAAGTATTGGAACCTGACGTAAACCCCATGAGCAGCTATCATCTTCTTTGGATTTTAAGATAGATATCTAACTCTCCTTATTTTTTGAGTCACACTGCCTACTTAAATAGCGACAAACAAATACCAAAGTAGTTCATACATCAAATACACAATCTATGTATTCATATTATTTGCTTAAACTCTGGTTTTTCTGGTTGGTTTCAATTTTCTTCACTAGTATTGTAAGTAAGATGCTATTTGAACCAGTTTGGAATAAAGTAAGTATACAAGAAGCATTATTTTTTTATTATTAAATATAAGCTTTAGATTTAGATTCTCCATCTCTAAAAGTACTCTCTAACATATTTTCAATAATAATTAGTGTTCGTTACGGGGCGGGGCGGGGCGGGTTTTCACTCTTCAGGCCCCGCGCTGAAATAAATCCGGAAGGGGTATTTTTCAGGTAATTCCCGCCCTGCCCCTGTCTGGGGCCCACCCACAGTCATTCCCTGGACGGGGCCCCATTTGTTACCACCTATCTTTAACGGAAACCCGTCTGGGGTATGACTGGGGCGGGGGCCTGAGGGGGACAGGGGCAGGGAATGCTGAAAAAGCCACCCCGCCCCAGGCCATTGAGCGGGGTGGAGCCAGGAAAAGGGTCGGAGGCCCGCGTTTTTAGGGGCCCCGTCGGCCCCGTAACGAACTCTAATAATAATATTATGATATCATTACTGGTTGTGCAGCTAATAAAATATACATTTGGTATTCCAGTGGTTACCATGCTGAGCCCCATTTAGGTGAAGAGCCGTTGTACCATAAATTATATTATTGCTATAGAATTATTTTAAAGCCGCTTGCCACTATATAAATCAACAGCCCCTCAATACAAGTTGATAGAACATCCTGGAGCGGGTAGCATCTGGTGGAAATGCCATTACCTGATCGATAAGTCTCATCCAATATCCCTATTATGGTAGTTGCTCCTGCAATATCACGTACTTAATGCACCAAAATAGTTTCCCACTTGAGAATCTATTTTAGCCACTCCTAATTAAAGCTAGTTACTAGATGTATCTCTCATGTATAGACCCACTGTGCCCTGCGCGAGGTGGTGATCTCAGCCAGGCACAGTAGAGTTGCGAGGGGTCCTCCTTGTACTATGAGCGCCGGACCTCACTAAGGGCCCCACCTCGCTCAGGCCACAGTGGGTCTAATCCACGGAAACAATAAGTGTTATTAAGAAAAGCTTTATTTGAAAGTAATATCTTGTGATAAAAATAGCATATCCTATTGCTTGGCCAGCCTGGTGGCACTAGTCTTTTTCCAGTTGGTTTCAATAATCCTGAGTCTCCAGTGTGTCTAATTTCGCCTATCAGAGTAGACTTGACTTTCAACCCGACTAGCAAATTGTGTCCAGTCTTCCACCAGCAATTCGGAACCTTGACTTCACGAGCCAATAATTCACTGAACTTACGCCTACCATTTAAGGGGACTTTTGCCTGCCATGATCCCGATTCGAAATTATGATTTGGTATGAAATGATGATTTGAAATCATGTGTTTGGTGTGCCACTTCCAAATCTTAATTGGTGATTGTGATTTGACCCTTATCAGAAGACCTGATTTAGAGCATCACCTAATTCTATATTTTATAGTTAAACAAAAGCTAGGATATCTGAATTTAACAGTTAGAATACTATAGCCAATTTTGCAAAGCCAAACAGATACATTGAGATAATAACCAATATGAAAGAATAAAAGCCTGATGAGTACAGAGAAGTAAGAAAACTGAAACCATTCAAATGATATATTCCATCAATCAACCTTGTTCGATATTTCCACTGGCGGAGGGGGTGGGGGAGTATCGCTGCCCTTGTCGCACAAGATCGTTGGCACCGATAGTTCCCTAGGTGACAATAAGGGGGCAGTGGGAGATTTAGGGGTGGTGGGTGGGTAACAAAAGATGCGAGCTGTAGCGAGCTTGAAGACGATAATGCGAGAGGTAGTGAGTATTCAGGTCCTGAACTCCGGGAGTCGGTGGTTGTATATGTACTAGAGGCACCTGGGTCCGTGCGTGATGAGCTATGACCTCCGAGCATCCAGGTGAGTGTCCCTCCATGACCTCCATACAGTTCGCCTGAGCTTTGCCCAATTGGCAATGGGTTGTTCCAACCCGACATTATATTATAATTTGGTATAACTTAAAATTAATTATGATGATATGTGCCAAGACAATATATATAATTAGAATTAGTTATGATATCATACTTGACATGAGGATGAAATCAAAAGGTTTTTGGCATGTCCCAACTACAAATCATGATGTTGGCTCACCATAATTTAGGTTTAAAAAATCAGATTTCAAAACGCCAAGACCAGATCTCAAATCAAAATGATGGGCGGGCCAAACACTCTCTGAGTTTAAGCAGTGTTCTCAACGGTCCGGGGCCCCCGTAGGGCCCGACGGGGGGACTGCCAAGAGCCCTGGACCGGACTGGACGGCAAAATGCGGTCCACACCCGTCCTGGAAAGCTCAGGACGGCCGTCTTTGTGGCGGACGGCGGGCCCTGCAAGGTAAGACATTTTAGCGTGGGGGATGGCAGGGGACGACGAGGGACTGCGAATGACTGTGGGTTACTGCCGGTGGCTGCTATGAATCCTATCAACAGCATTTCATGACACCCTTCTCAAGCAAATACAGAAATTCATCTAATAAGATTAAAAGAAACCTGAGGCTATCTAGGAGAGATAAATAGGTGTAGAATATATCCCATAATATACCGCTAGGGCCGGGCATCGGGTATATCGCTTAATCCAGAAATCATACCTACCTACCATCCTCTTATTGCAACCTTTCTTACTTCTCTTGCATCATTAAGCCCTGACCCAAGCTAGGAAAACATGTCAGATAAACCCACGGAGCCTGCATCACAAGAAACCATCTAAGATTTATGAGCGAAGGCCTAAGATGAGAAAGAGTTGCGTCTGTTCTGAAAATGGTTCGGAGTATACAACTTCTGATGGAAAAACCTGGTGGCGTTGTGCTCGTTGTATGTTCCCCTGCTTCTTTCTTTCTATCATATACTAACACTCGGATTCCTGCTATCCCATGGGCTGGTGAGACCTGCATTTTCCGGACCTTCCTGTTTTGTGCATGCCAAGTATGTAGATCTTTACCATACATGGAATAAATACATCGAGGAATGGGTTATGATGCCGACAGTGAGAGAAGAAGAGAAAGTACTAGACTAAATTGCCAATTAATTTACAAAGGGTGAAATTCGTGAAAACATCCACACTTTTCGCACAAAGGTAAATTACATCCCGAACACCAAATACCAGTCTTGCTAACTTCCTCATCATATGCCATCCGGGGTTCTAATGAAGGACTCGCCTGACCTTCAGAGGTTTGGAAACTTGGTCTGGGCAGAAGGCAGGATAGTTGATGAATACTAAACAATAGTTGGTTCACGGTCAGCATCATAACCTACCACTCGATGTATTTATTCCAAGTTTAGTTAAGATCTACATACTTGGCATGCACAAAACAGGAAGGTCCGGAAAATGCAGGTCTCACCAGCCCATGGGATAAGAATAATAAGAATATTCCCGCCTCTAGGCACTGAGGAAAGCTGGGATGACATAAGTAATCTTGCCCCGACTCCCCCCGAGGCGAGATTTCTTACTAATTCGGGCGTGTTCCTTGGCATGAAACATGTTTCACGGTGGACGGCGGGGGACGGCGGGGCTTATAGTCCTTCGCACCGGGGCGCAGGGCAAGTTTTGAAAAAGACCGGACGGGACCGCTTAACGCCGTCCACCGCCGTCCGCCTTCAGGACGGACGGACTGCCCCGTTGAGAACACTGAGTTTAAGGTCTTTCACCTACAAATACAGTATTATACATGCGCTGTACACAGCTGTGGGAAAAGGTGGCGTTCACCACTGTCGCTAGACACACAGCGAAGCATTTCAACACCCCCTCTTTCCCACCCCATTACTCCTCAGTGACAAAATGTCTTTCTATGATACTGGTAGAGGACAGGGGCAAACCACTCCCTGGTATGATATGTGAACATGTATTTTCATAAGTCTTATAGGTATGGGGGCATTCATTCTCTCTTAGAAAGCAAAGGTTTGTTGGTGTTCGTGGCTGCCGAACATCAAGCGTGAACTCCACCTTTTCCCACGAGTGTCCGAAGGAAAGAGAATATTTGAGCACTACCATGAACACAATTTCCAACAGACCACCACCCCTGGCACGACTTACTAGTGCCTGGAATATTTTTTGGAAGGCCAAAAACTCCTCTGGAAAATACAAAATAAGATATCACTCTGGGCTTAGAAACAAAATATTGACTTTTATGATACCCACTATACCCTGCAGATTGTGGTTGCCTTGGTTGTAACAATGAAGTTGACCCGCTAGGCCTGGTAGGCAGGTTGCACACCGTAACCCCCGCTCACTCACTCCACTATCAAAACCCGGCTATTTCCTACCCCGGTTTACAAAACTGTGGGATCCATCGTATAGAAAAGGATTTTGTCCGCACTTCGCGTGCAATTGCAAATCTAAGAGGTCAGAAGTATACGCATGAGGTTTATCAATTCGCTCCATTGTGAGCCTGCGTACACAGCATGGTGGAATTGAGTTCTCATTTATATAGGAGGATATCACTTTGAGAGCAAGCACATACGTGGGCTCTTACTTAGGCCCTAACTTGCGCACATACGAGTCGCGGGTTTTTTTGCGCTGGCTTACACCTGCCCTCCTACCTACCCTCCTACCTACCTTCGTGACTCCACTTCGTCAGCCTCCCCTTTCAAAAGGTATTAAAGGGCCCCCTCTCCCGCTATCTTTGTCCTTCTCTTCTTCTCCTTCCTTCCCTCACCACAACTCCTTCGTCTCAAGAACACCATCCATTGGTAACGAGGCCAACCCTTTTTGACACCCTTCCTTCACACAGTTTTCTTTACTTTGAATTATCAAACTCTTCATCAAACATCCGTCTTCTCTCATCAGATCCATCAAAAATGACTAGTTCCGAGGCTTCCCAGGCTCAGACAGACCCTTCCTTTTCTCTCCCTTCGCAGTCCATTAGTTTGTCAAGTCGACAGGTTGGCTGGGCTGGGATACCCCTTGTTGTAGGTTTGCTTCACTTCGTCCCCTCTGTTCTTTATTTATTTATTTTTCTTTTTCCTTCTCTTCTTTCTCCTTTTTTCCTTCCTCCCTCCCTTTTTCTGCTTCCTCCATCTGTTCCTTGATAGTGATGTAGAGTTTCACCAGTTTTTCCACGCACTGTTTTATATTGTTTACCGCCATCACACTTTGTATGTTGTTTGCTAATTTGATAGCGCAGCCGCTCTATATTGGTGTGGCTGCCACTAAGGTTGGGGGTCAGTCGGCTAGAATTGGTATCTCAATTCATGACGGCGTTTACTCGGTTTATTCCTGCATCCACCAAGTCACACCCAGACCTTGGCACCATATCGAGGACACCGTTAGGGCAGATGTCATTAACACCCTCAGGGATTATTCTATTCAGCACCGAGCTAAGTTTGTGAGTGCTGGCGTTACACTTGGTCTCGAGAATATTTCCCCGGGAATTTGCGCCGCTCTGTGGCTAGATTTAGACGCTATCACCATAGTTCTGAATGTCCAGACCTCAGCCATTGGTGAATTTAAAGACACTAGAACAAACACTGTCGATGTTGATAAACAGGCTGAGTCTGCTGCACGAAAGTGTGTTATGCAGTTTGGTCCTAACCATAACCTTGCTCTCGCAATAGCTTTCAGGAACCAGGTGATGCCGGACGCACCAGGGGCCATCAAATTGGTTGACAGGTTGGGGGAGTACCGGGCTACCGTACATAAGGGCACTTGGAACACCGTTCTTAAGTATGCTTCTGAGTTAAAGGGGTATAAAGATGGTCAAACCTAATGTTATATGCACTCGATCGGAGGAAGACTGATGGAAGAAGGACAAAGTAGCTTTTCACTGGGCAAAGGATATCAGGGACGGGCTTGTATTGTTATGACCTACCGAGTTACAATTGAGGTCGTTGTCGACCCTTTAAATACATGAATCTTTTCCTGCTCTTCCGGCAGTCTCTAGAACCAAGTCGCCCTATTTTCCCACTTTATCACCCAATTGCTTTACCCCGCTTGGGTACCCTTCTTACCCCTCTTACCCCTCTTTTCCTACCCCGCTTTCCCCTCACTTCGCACCCTTCACCGAATACCTGAGTCCGGTGAATCTTCCGGTGTTGTTCTCGCATCTTCTAAGACTGTAAGGATCGTGTAAGCAGGGCGCCGGTGATTAATAACAAAACCGAGGGTAACCCTCAGTGTCCGCCCACTAAAATAGCCTTTTTTTCAGCAACCCCCCAGAGGTGTGGTGTGGCATTGATGAGGCATGCTTTGGTTCGGTTTGGCGATAAATTGGGTGTTAAGTTGAATTGGTTTGTCTTCATCCCATCCATACTGCATAGTACCTATTTACTGATATGTGAGACAGGTATATTCCTAAGCCTGATCCGAAGGTTTGCAGAATTACAAAGACAAATCACAACATCCTCCAAGGAGTGGCAGATCCTGAAGAAAGATTCGACGTGGTGAAGCAGGCTTTACTTAATGAATGGATTCGAATAAATGCCCAGCGCTATTGGCTCTCGCCCGGGGGTCCTCTCGCTCCTGATGGAGCGGACGTCGTTATCATTGATGACCATCAAATGCCTGCACTCATTCCGATAATCAAAAAACTTCGCCCAGAGGTCAAAATTATCTACCGTTCTCATATCGAAATCCGCAGCGATCTTGTAGACAGCCCTGGGAGCCCTCAAGAACAAGTTTGGAAATGGATATGGGGATATGTTAAACAGGCGGATGTCTTTATCAGTCATCCAGCTGACAGGTTCGTTCCGCATGATGTTCCGTTGGCGATGGTTGGGTTGATGCCTGCTTGTACTGATTGGTTTGTTTCCCCCTTTTTGATTTTTCTTGCTGCGCTGATGAATATAGGTTTGATGGGCTCAATAAATATTTGGGTGAGTTGGATCTAAGTTTTTATCACCAGAATCTACGCAATTCGTGCATCGAGCTGGGGATGTAAGTCAAACTCGCAAACAAATTTGATTTTTTTGAGAGAAAATTACTGATTCTGTTACCCTCTCCCAGGAACCAGCTTCTCTATCCTGCAAGGGAGTATATCACTCAAATCGCAACATTCGACCCTAGCAAAGGTATCCCGGACGTCATTGAATCTTACAGAAAATTTTGTGCCCGTCTTGTCAGGGACATGCCCAAAATGGTTCTTCCACAATTGCTGCTGTGAGTTGACCTCTATTTTGTCCCGAGCTACTCTCTGAATAACTTGACACTAACCGAATTCAGCTGCGGGGGTGGGGCTATTGATGATCCGGATGCATCAATAGTTTTTACCGACACCATGGAATTACTTGGGCAGCCGAGATATTCTGCCATTGCAAAAGATGTGGTAGTTATGAGAATTGGTCCAAGCCGTCAAAGTAAGTTTCAACTCTAAGATAGTTTGTGAATGCAAAACTAATGTTTATTCTAGTGTTGAATGCATTAATTGCCACTGCGAAGATCGTGGTGCAGCTCTCGCTGCGTGAGGGATTCGAAGTTAAGGTGTCTGAGGCACAGCAACATGGAAAGCCAGTCATTGCCACAAGAGCCGGTGGGATGCCATTACAGATTCAACATGGGAAGGATGGATTTCTCGTCGATGTGGGAGACACGGAGGCTGTTGCAAATCATCTCTTCGATTTGTACACCGACAATGATCTTTACGCCTGGATGGGCTATCATGCGGAGGAAAGTGTGAGCGATGAAGTTGGAACGGTTGGTAATGCTGCATGTTGGCTTTACCTTGCGGCTAAACTTGCTCGAGGCCAAGACCTCCAGCCTAATGGGAGATGGATCGCTGACATGGCAAGGGAGGAAGCCGGCCAGCCTCACGGGGTTGACGAGAAGATACTCCCGCGCGGGGGGATAGATATTAAGGGAGAAAACAGCACCTGTGGAGTTTTCGGGTCGGATTGGGTACTAGTTTGAAACAAGTTAAATATCTTTTCAATTCCCCACTCAGCCTCGTTTTACTTACCCATTCAGTTTTGTTCATATTTTCGCTTTTTCTATGCAAGTACCTGTTGGGGGATTTTTCTGCGGCTTGAAAAAATTCATGTATTGTTCATGCATAGAGGCGTTGTTTTTAGAGATAGATCCATAGTTCCATCTCGATAAAAAATTTCTTCCAGAACATGAATTGCGTGCGGTTTGTGGCATCAAGAACGAACCCGTGGAAATGGTGATGGTGGTTGTGATGATAGTAATTCTGAAATCTACGCACTGTATTGGTGTCAGTGTGCATAGATGCTTTTTAAAATTTCCTCTAACGTTATCTTCACCAATCGTGATAGCACTACTTGTACCCTCAGCGGTTTAGATGCATGCAGATTTGTCGCTACCACTGCCCCTGCCCCGCAAAGTTTGTCGATATTCACTCGAATGTGAGGGCCTAAAATGTCCTTGGTATTCTAGGGTGTCGGGAGAAACCACGGCGACTATTTCTGCTGATCCATACAGATTTCCCTTCACCGGGAAAAATGTTGGAATTTTTGCTGCTCACCACATACTGATCCATTGATGGAAAACTTCTACCATGAGAACAATCACATATCGAAAGGCAACTAGAACGGACTAGTTCCTGACTACCGTTGTTTCATACCTATTTCAGATTGCGCATAACCCTGCATACCTAGTTCACCACGGACCAACGGCGGCAAAACACCTTAAGTACAAGGTGCGACAACATCAAATATACTATCGCCGCCATAGGACACACAACACTTCCGTTATCAACCGAATCCTCCATTCCTCGGTCCATCATGATACCGTCAGCAAAGAGTCTTACTGTGCCCTCTGCAGATAACATTTCACCTCGGTTATGAGTCAGAGGAGATTCGGCAAGGATGAAGAGCGGAGGCAATGTGAGGAGAGAGATGGCATGCACATGTCATATGTCCAACTGCGAGCTTACAATCTAGGATAAAAGGACTCCTGTTTTCCCTTTGTTTGTAGTTTTGATCATCCAGCAGGCTTTCGCTTTTCTTCTCACTCTATTTTCTATATACAGAGTATCAGTCACTCGTTTCTTTATTCTTTATTGGATTTGTTTTCTTGTCATTTTACCTATTCGTATCGATAAAAGCTTTAGTTCTCACACCTTCCGTGATCGAATCCACTGTGCACCATTATTTTGTTGAAAAAGCAAAAAAAGTTCACAGTGCAGGCTTGTTTTCCGATGTTTATTGACATACCGGATTGCAGATAACGATGTACTAGTATCATGCATAAATGATGATGCTCTTCGAAAGGTCCGCCACCTCTCCCATGAACTCATGACCTCCCTAAGAATTTCCCATCACACCGCAAGCTGGTTTTGAGAGAACGACATTTCTTTGCAGCGAGCCGGATTGCACCTGGGGATCTTAGTTTCAGACTAAGCAGGTGCTGGACAGCCACGGTGAAGTGTGGCATCTCAATATCAGCCTGGACTGTTCGATTCCCGGTGTGTGAGACAGCCGGGGATAAGGAGTGTAAATAGGAGGATAATTTTCATGCTCATGTATTAAAGAAACATGGTGTTGGATATCATGAGTTGTTCGCAGCAGCTTAGTCAGAGGGTGTCTTGGCTGTCATTGGTTGTGAAGCTCGCTTGTCTTGTTTGTTCTCTCTCTTTTGTTTTCTTTTCTCTTCTCTCCTTTTCACACGCCGCCTTCTACACAGCAAAACAAGGCCAATAAAACCAGTCTTGACACGACTCTTGATTGACCTTTAATTTATCTCTTGTTCTCGCCTTCGGGTTCTGCTCACTCGAGAGTTTGCGCAAGGAGACCTAGGTGGCATGAAAACAGGTTATTTTCTGTTAACCTAAAAGTCTTGGACACCTTGGTGGGTATGATAGCAAGACCTGGAAGAAGTGTAAAATAGGGCTTTTCAGACCTAAAGAAATCCGATCGCTGCAGAACAACAAATCAGCATCAACACAGCGCTCTTTCTACATTTTATTAAAACATTTTACCGATGATAATATTCAGCATCCAGTAGTAGATTGTCACGTGTTCTATGGCGGTCATTATGGTTAGTATTATACAAGTACTCAACCTGTGTAAGCCGGGAATCCTTGTGTAGCCGGGAATCCTGGTACAGTCATCACCGTAGTCGCGACGAAACTGGGGTCATGACGAACAGGGATTAACGACGAGCCAATTTTCCCAAGCCAAAGAGATGTATTAAGAGAGAAACTAGTTACAGTGACGGAAGGAAATCAACGGAGCAAGAAGAGAGCGATATTGAGAAGAGTAGAACAAGAGGATTCCACTGTCGGGTGCGTTGGTGGTGTTGTCGCAACCCGTGCCCGGGAGATCGTTACTACCGATATGTCCCGGCGTGGCAATGAGGGCGCCCAGGTGTCGATCGGGGGGGGTGGGAGGGGATAAAGAACACGAGCTGTCAATAAGGAACGCGAGCTGTAGGAAGGATGGAGATGTCGCGGTCTGGGAGAGCTGGGGGGAAGCTATTGTAAC
>Ga0307509_10009384_pt1 | contig 12247 bp, 16 predicted proteins | sample 10_EM_MG_FD_202245 | JGI IMG/M metagenome (GOLD analysis project Ga0307509, IMG submission 202245) | Populus trichocarpa ectomycorrhiza microbial communities from riparian zone in the Pacific Northwest, United States - 10_EM | ecosystem: Host-associated > Plants > Roots > Unclassified | place...
CGATATATCGTTGACGCATCGCGACAGATCAACGATGGAATGGAGTGATTGCGATGCGTACCCACGGATACGAGCGTGGACATGGACAGGAAGGCCACCCCCGGCGCGGCCGGGGCGGCCCCGACGGGCGGCGTGCGGCTTTCGGGCCCTTCGGGCCGGGTGGCCCGGGCGGTCCCGGTGGCCCCGGCTTCGGACCGGGCTTCGGTCCCGGCCCCTGGGGCGGACGAGGCCGCGGCGGCCCGCGAGGCAGGGCAAGGCGTGGCGACGTACGCGCGTCGATCCTCGCCCTCCTCAAGGACAGGCCGATGCACGGCTACGAGATGATCCAGGAGATCGCCGAGCGCAGCGGCGGCGCGTGGAAGCCGAGCCCCGGCTCGGTCTACCCCACCCTGCAGCTGCTGGAGGACGAGGGCCTGATCGCCAGCGCGACGGAGGGCGGCAAGAAGCTGTTCTCGCTCACCGACGCCGGCCGTACCGCGGCCGAGGAAGGTCCGGACGCGCCCTGGGAAGAGGCTTCCCGAGGTGTCGACTGGGAGGCCCTGAGTGAGATCCGCCAGGCCGGCTTCGGTCTGATGGAGGCCTTCGGTCAGGTCTGGAAGACCGGCAGCAAGGAGCAGCGCGAGAAGGCGCTGACCGTCATCAACGACGCCCGCAAGAAGCTGTACCTGATCCTGGCCGACGAGGACTGATGTCCTCGGGTTCGGAAAGGGCAGCAGGTCAAGGCGCCCCACGGGAGTTCCGTGGGGCGCCTTCCCTGTGCGCGTTCCCGTTCCTGCGGTGCCCCGGCGCCTTCCTCAGGCCACCAGCCCGCCCAGTTTGCGCAGCGATTCGTTCAGGGCGGCCGTCCCCGAGTCCTTCAGCTTGCCCGCCATCAACGTCACCGCCGCACCCGTGAACTCGCCGTCGATACGGACCGTCGTGGCGTCGCCGTCGGGCGTGAGCGTGTAGCGCGTGGCGACGTTCACGGCCATCGGGCCCTTGCCGCGGATGGCCAGCACCCGGGCCGCCTCCACTTCCTCGACGGTCCACTCGACCTCCGCCGGGAAGCCCATCAGCTTCATGTTCTCCTGGAAGGTCGCGCCCGTTTCGAGGGTCTCGGGGCCGCCCTTGGGGAAGTTGGTGTGGGTCGTGTTCCACTCGCCGTACGCGGACCAGTCCGTGAGCTGGGTCCACACCTTCTCGGCCGGGGCCTCGATGCGTGCCTCCGCGCTGATTTCGGCCATACGACCACCTCTTCCTGTCGGGCTACGGTGCTGTCGGGCTACGGTGTCGCGGAACGTAGCCGCAGGGCGCGCAACATTCAATACTGATGAACCGTCAGGAATTGTGCATGCCCGCCTGCCCGGGGCCAGGGGTCAGCCCACGCGCCGTATCACCGCAGCGTCGAAGAGATCCCACGCGCGCGGGTGGGCGCTCTCGTCGTGACAGTGCCACGCGTCCCAGAACAGGTCGGCGGGCAGTGCGTCCTCCGGGGCGTACACCCGGTACACGTACTGCCTGCCGTCGACCGCCGGCAGCGCCACCAGCCAGCCTCTGCTCTCCACGTTCGCGAAAGACGTACGCCCGGTGCGGCGCGGTTGCGTACGGGGCGCACGGCAAGGCGGCGCGCGCCTCTCGGGGTCGAGGCGCGTGATCTCATCCGTAAGGAGGAGATCCCGTCGCCCGGGGTCCACTCTGTGTGGGATGCCGAAATGCTCCCCTCCGGGGATGCCCTCAATGCGGGGGACTGATGGGGTAAGAGTGTGCAACCCCGTATTCCCAGGCAGTCGAACCGCGAGCAGGGCATTCACCGCGCGGACAACGATGCCAGGCTCAGTGCAGAGCTGGCAGCGGTGGTGGCGGGTGCCCGCCGCCGGGCCCTGCGGGACGGGGACCGTCAGATCGACACGGCCCATCTCCTGCACAGTCTCCTGGAATCGGACCCCGAGGCGCGTGCCGTCTTCGGCGACGGCCCCCAGATCGCCCGACTGCTCGGCTACCTGGTGCAGCGCAGCATCGGCTACGGCCTGCGCTGGCAGGGCAGCGTCGAGGACTCCGGCGCGATCCCCGTGATCCCGGCGGCGGAGGGCTGGTCGCCGCTGGCCGCGGGCGCCCTGGAGTACGCCTGCGAACGCGCCGAACTCCGCGACGGCGACCTGGCGGGCGGCATCGACCTCCTCGCCGCGCTCGTCGCGGACCCCGAGGCCCGCGCCGTCGAGGTCCTCCACCGCGCGGGCATCGAGTCCCCCGAGGTACTGGTGCGGATCGAGAGCCGGCCGGGGGAGTACGTCGCGGGCGGCGAGCCGGGCTGCTGATCGAGCCGGTCACCGACCGCGCGGAGGCCGTCCACGCGCTGAGACAGGTGTCAACGGGGATGACGCTCATGTCATCGCCTGCCATCATGTGGCCGTGCATACGTCTGAGAGCAGTGCCGCCGGTGGTGCGAAGGGTGTCGGGCTCGGTCTGGCGCTCGGGTCGGCGCTCGCCTTCGGGGGATCCGGAGTCGCGGCCAAGCCGCTGATCGAGGCAGGCCTCGACCCGCTGCACGTGGTGTGGCTGCGGGTGGCAGGCGCCGCCCTGGTGATGCTGCCGCTCGCCGTGCGCCACCGCGCGCTCGTCCGCCGCCGCCCCGCACTGCTCCTCGGCTTCGGACTGCTCGCCGTCGCGGGCGTCCAGGCCTGCTACTTCGCCGCGATCTCCCGCATACCCGTCGGCGTCGCCCTGCTCGTCGAGTACCTCGCACCCGCCCTCGTACTCGGCTGGGTCCGGTTCGTGCAGCGGCGTCCGGTCACCCGCGCCGCCGCGCTCGGCGTGGTCCTCGCGGCCGGCGGTCTCGCCTGCGTCGTCGAGGTGTGGTCGGGCCTGAGTTTCGACGCCGTCGGCCTGCTGCTCGCGCTCGCCGCGGCCTGCTGCCAGGTCGGCTACTTCGTCCTGTCCGACCAGGGCAGCGACGCGGGCACCGAGGCACCCGACCCGCTGGGCGTGATCGCCTACGGCCTGCTCGTCGGTGCTCTCCTTCTGACCGCCGTGGCCCGCCCCTGGACCATGGACTGGTCCGTCCTCAAGGGCGACGCCCACATGAACGGCAACGCGGTCCCGGCCGCGCTCCTCCTCGCCTGGATCGTCCTGATCGCCACGGTCCTGGCCTACGTCACCGGAGTCGTCTCCGTCCGCCGCCTCTCCCCGCAGGTCGCGGGCGTCGTCGCCTGCCTCGAAGCGGTCATCGCGACGGTCCTGGCCTGGGTCCTCCTCGGCGAACACCTCTCCGCCCCCCAGATCATCGGCGGAGCGGTCGTCCTGCTCGGCGCGTTCATCGCCCAGTCCTCGGCGCCCACGAAGGGCTCGGAGGAACCGGTCGCGATTGGCGGCCCGGAAAGGGAGTTGTCCCGCCGGGAAACGGCCGCCTAGGCTCAAGCCGAGCACGGGCAAGGAGGACCGGATGGGGCTCATGCTCTACCCCGCAGACAGCGACGTGACCAGCCCGGACGTCGAGTGGTCCTACAGCGGCTTCGCCGAGTTCAGGCGGTGGCTGGCCCAGGCCGAGGGATTCGGCCTCGACGAGATGTACGGCTTCGGCGGAGACCTTCCGTGGAGCAGCGTCACCACCGTGCTGGAGCCGCTGCTCGACCATCCGGACGACGGCGGCCCCGACTTCACACTCGCCCAATGCGCGGCCATGTTGCCCCGTTTGGAAGCCATCGTCGACCGGCGGCCGGACGGCAGCGATCCCCTGCTGCGGCGCCATCTCACTGACGCACGCCGGCTGGTCGTCGTCATGAGGCTCTGTCTGGACAAAGACGTCGAGCTCTACTTCGGCTGACCGCAGTCCGCACCCACACCCTCACCCTCGCCCTCATGTCCGCCCCTCCTCACTCCTCCCGCCGCCGCAACAAATGCCCCCGCGCCACGTCGTCCCGTACCCCGCCCCGCCCCACCAGCCCGGCCGCGATGCGGTCCTGTACCTCGGCCGACCGCTTGCCCGCGTACTTGAACTTGGCGCGTACGCCGGTGACTTCGAGGCGTAGGGCACGGATTCCGGACAGCAGGCGCCCGTTCGGTGGCTCGCCGGGGGCGACCGGGGTGGTGCCGCCCTCCGGCTGGAAATGGCCGACCTGGCGGTTGAGGAGGGTCGCCTTCTCGGTCGGGTCGTCCACGAGGTGGGCGGTGCAGCGGAGTTGGACCGCCGCGTAGAAGCTGGTCGGCACGCCGTGTTCCGGTGGGACGTCCGGGTCCGCCTGCCAGGGGCCGGGGATGTACACGTAGTCGTCGACGACGCTCAGCACCACCTGGGGGTTCGCCTCCAGCGCCGGCCACAGGGGGTTCGGGCGGGCCAGGTGGGTGACCGCCTCGCCGCGCTCGGAGTCGTAGGCGAAGTGGAGGGGCTGGACCAATGGCGGTTCGCCGGGCGGGCCGTTGACGGCGAGTTGGCCGAAGTCGTGGGCGGCCAGCCAGTGTTGCCACTCGGTGTCGTCCTGGGGCGCGTCCCAGGGGTGGATGAGCATCACAACACCGCCAGGTAGTCCGGGAGTTCGATGCCGGGGGACAGGTCGTCGTTCGGGAGCGGGGCGCCGTAGCCGCTGTTCAGCGGGAGGACGCCGGCCCAGTGGGGGAGGTCCAGGTCCTCGGGCTCGTCGTTCGCGCCGCCGGTGCGGAGCTTGGCGGAGACCTCGTCTAGGTCGAGGCGGATCACCATGGTGGCAGCGAGTTCCTTCTTGTTGCCGGGCCGGGAGTCCGCGGAGCGGCCGGGCACGACATGGTCGACCAGCGCGTCCAGCGCCGTCCGCTTCTCCTCGGGGTCCGTCACCTGGTGGGCGATGCCGTGCACCACCACGGAGCGGTAGTTGATCGAGTGGTGGAAGGCGGAGCGGGCCAGCACGAGACCGTCCACGTGGGTCACCGTCAGGCACACCGGGAGCCCCGGGTCGGCCTGCCCCGTCATCCGCAGCGGGCGCGCACCCGTCGAACCGTGCACGTACAGCCGCTCGCCGACCCGCCCGAACAGCGTCGGCAGCACGACCGGCCGGCCGTCGCGGACGAAGCCGAGATGGCAGACGTAGGCCGTGTCGAGTATTGCGTGCACCAACTCCTTGTCGTACGACGCCCGGTCCGCGGAACGCGTGGGGACGGTGAGGTCGGTCGGCGTGTAGGCGGCGGGCTGCGACGTCGGCTGTGAGGTGGTCCCCTGCATGGTGCTCTCCGGGTTCGTTGCTGGGCGGGTGGAGTTGCGATGCCTATTGCACTAGTGCATAGTGTTTTTTGTGCTAGGAGGATATCGGATCGAGGGGCGACGCGCAGCCGACATTGCTGCCGACGTCGAGCGCGCGGTGGGCTCGGGAGAGCTGGAGCCGGGGCAACTGCTGCCGCCGATGCGGGAGTTGGCCGTAGAGCTGGGGGTGAATCCCAATACGGTCGCGGCCGCGTACCGGACCCTGCGGGAGCGCGGGGTCATCGAGACCGCCGGGCGGCGCGGCAGCCGGGTGCGGCCCAAGCCGGCCACGACCGGGCGCGAGCACATCCGCGTGGAGGTGCCGGAAGGAGTGCGCGAGGTGTCGCACGGCAACCCGGATCCCGCCCTGCTGCCCTCCCTCGCCGAGGCGTTCACCCGCGCCGCCGAACTCTCCGACCGCGAACCGGTCATGTACGGCGACGACCCGGTCGAACCGGAGCTGGCACGCATCGCGCGGGCCGCCCTGGATGCGGACGGCGTGCCGGCCGGCCCCGTGGCCGTCGCCTCCGGATCCCTGGACGCCATCGAGCGCGTCCTCGCGGCCCATCTGAAGCCCGGTGACACCGTCGCCGTCGAGGACCCCGGGTGGGGCAGCCTGCTCGACCTCGTACCGGCGCTCGGGCTGCGCGTCACCCCCGTCCGCGTCGACGACGACGGACCGCACCCCGACGACGTGCGCGCCGCGCTGGAGTCCGGCGCGCGGGCCCTGATCGTCACCGACCGGGCGCAGAACCCCACCGGAGCCGTGGTGAGCGCCACGCGCGCGCGTGCCCTGCGTTCCGTGCTCGGTGACCACCCGGAGCTCCTGCTGATCGAGGACGACCACGGCCATGGCATCGTCGACCAGCCCCTGCACCCGCTGGCCGGCGCCACCCGCCACTGGGCCTTCGTGCGTTCGGCGGCCAAGGCCTACGGCCCCGATCTGCGCCTCGCCGTGCTCACCGGGGACACCGTCACCCTCGACCGGGTCCGTGGCCGCCAGCGCCTGGGTCCTGGCTGGGTCAGCCGGATCATCCAGCGTGCCGTGGCCCGGCTGTGGGCCGACGGCGCGGTGGACACCCCGGCCGTGGCCGCCGCCTACGGCCGCCGCCGGGACGCGCTGATCGCCGCGCTCGCCGACCACGGGGTCACGGCATACGGCCGCAGCGGCCTCAACGTGTGGATCCCGGTACCGGACGAGACCGGTGCGGTCTCCCGCCTCCTCCACGCGGGCTGGGCCGTCGCCCCCGGCGCCCGCTTCCGGATGAGCGCACCGCCCGGCATCCGGATCACGGTCTCGACCCTGACGGCCGACGAGACCGGGCGGTTGGCGGAGGCGATCGCCTCCGCGTGCGGCCGGACGCCGATGCGCGGTTACGCGTAGGGACGTCACCTTGTAGCGCGAGCGGGGTTTCGCTTCGGGTATCTCGTAGTATCGCTTATATGTTGAACCTGGAGCGGCTGCGCACCCTGGACGCCCTGGCCCGGCACGGCTCGGTCAGCGGTGCGGCCGAGGGGCTGCATGTGACGACCTCGGCCGTGTCGCAGCAGATGTCCAAGCTGGAGCGGGAGGTGGGGCAGCAACTCCTCGCCAAGAACGGGCGGGGGGTGCGGCTCACGGACGCCGGACGGCTGCTCGCCGAGCACGCGGGCCGGATCCTGTCCCAGGTGGAGCTGGCCCAGGCCGATCTGGAGGCCCAACGGGGCCAGGTGGTGGGCGAGTTGAGGATCTCCGCGTTCCCGACCGCCGCCCGCGGTCTCTTCCCCGCCGCACTCGCCGCGCTGCGCGCCCAGCATCCCGCGCTGCGCGTCCGCTCCACCGAACTGGAGCCGGAGAGCGGTATCGCGGGCGTCGTGCGCGGCGATCTCGACCTCGCGGTCGTCCTCGACTGGTACAACAAGCCGATGCCGCTGCCCGACGGCCTGGTCAAGGCGCCGATCCTGGACGACCCCGCCGATGTGGCGATGCCGGCCGGGCATCCGCTGGCCGGCCGCGACGAGGTGGACCTCGGGGAGTTCGCCGAGGACGAGTGGATCACCTGGGCCGAGGGCGAGTTCTGTCACGAGTGGCTGATGTTCACCCTGCGCTCCCGGGGCATCGAGCCGATCATCGGCCACCGCGCCGCCGAGACACACACCCAACTGGGCCTGGTGGCCGCCGGGTTGGGCGTCTGCATCGCGCCCCTGCTGGGCCGCAGCCCGATGCCCGCCGGAGTCGTCACCGTCCCGCTGAAGCAGCGGGTGAGCCGGCATGTCTACGTCGTCTGGCGCGCCGACGCCGACCGCCGCCCCTCCATCCGCGCGGCGGTCGAGGCACTGCGGGCGGCGGCCGAGACGGTCGTCTGACGGCCCGCCCGGGAGCAACTCCACCCCCGCACCCGCCCCCGTCCCCACGGTCCGCAAGGCGGTCGTGCCGGCCGCCAGGCTCGGCGGCACGCGGTTCCTGCCCGCGACGAAGGCGACGCCCAGGGAACGCGCCGGGGCGGCCGACGCCTACAGCGCCGCCAACTTGCGGAAGTCCCAGGACGTGACCGTGTCCGGCGTCAGCCGAATCCACGCGTGCCGGCCGTCGTACGGCATCGCGTCCAGGCCGAAGTTCTTCTGCGCGAACAGCTTCTCCACCGCGACGAGTTCGGGATGCGGCTCACCCGTGCGCGGGGACTCGCCCACGAACTCGACGGTCCCGGACAGCTCGACGCCCCGCAACTCGTCGTAGGCGTGCCCGCCGTCGACGACCACGGCGACGCGCTGGTCGCGGCGCAGATCGGCCCAGCGCTTGCTGCGGGTGATCGAGTACAGCCAGAGCGAGGTGCCGTCCCAGGCGAACCAGAGCGGGCTGAGGTGCGGAGCCCCGTCCGCGGAGACGGTCGCGACGCGGCAGGTCCGCTCGGCGGCGAGGAACCCGTCCAGTTCCTCGGGTGTCATCATGATCTTCCGGCCTCGACGCTGAGTGGCGGTCATGCGATCCCCTATCGGCTACGGCACGAGCGGCGGGCAGCCGCTTCTGACGGTCCGTCAGGAAAACTGGCCGGATGGGCGTCGGCCGTCTTCCGTACGCACGCGATGCTCGTTACTGTCACCCGCCCCGGCCGTCGACGACAAGGGAGAGCCATGCCGTCGCACGCACAACTCAGTGAGATCCTCGACACGGTGAGCACTGCCCTGCTGACCGTCGAATGTCAACAGGGCGTGGTCGGCCCGGACAGCGCGCTGCCCGAACTCGCCCTCGCGGCACGCTCGTCGGGCGCGCTCGCCAATGTCGCCCGGCTGGTCGCCGCCGCGCACGAGAGCGGGGTCCAGGTGATCCACGCGCTCGCCGAACGCCGCCCGGACGGACGGGGCGCGAACCACAACGCCCGCCTGTTCCGCGCCGCCGAACGCCTGCCCGTCCAGCAGCTGTCGGGCACCGCGGCGGTGCGCGTGGCACCCCCGATAGAGGTCGCCGAGGAGGACTTCGTCGTACGACGGCTGCACGGTCTGTCACCGATCCAGGGCACCGAAGTCGACGCGCTGTTGCGCAACCTGGGCTGCCGCACACTGATCGTCACCGGCGTCTCGGCCAACGTGGCGATCCCGAACGCGGTGTTCGACGCCGTCAACCGCGGCTACACCGTCGTCGTACCGAAGGACGCCATCGCGGGGGTGCCCTCGGAGTACACCCCCGCGATGATCCGCAACACCCTCGCATTGGTCGCTACGGTCGCGACCACGGACGAGGTGCTGGGCTGCTTCAAGCGACCACGCAGGGCCGATCGGCGCTGACCGTCACGCCAGCGTGATGGAGTCCCCGGTCACGGTGATCTGCTCGGCGGGCAGCGCCTGGGTCGCGGGACCCTGCTTCACACTGCCGTCGGTGATGGAGAACTCGCTCTTGTGGCACGGGCAGCCGATGACGCCGTTGGTGATCGTGGTCACGGCGCAGCCCTGGTGGGTGCACTTCGACGAGAACGCCTTGTAGGTGCCCGCCGTCGGCTGGGTGACCACCACGCCCTGGCTGGCGAAGATCTTGCCGCCGCCCTCGGGGATGTCGGTGGTCTTCGCCAGTTCGGTGCCGCCGGCGTCACCCTGGGCGGTGGACGCGCCGGCAGTCGTGGTGGAGCCCGAAGTGTCCGAGGAGTCCGACGAGGAGTCGTCGCTCGACGAGCACGCGGTCAGCGCGACGGCGAGTCCCGCCGCGCCGACCGCCGCCAACGCGGTGCGACGGGAGGGCGCCGTAACGGGTTCGAACGAATCGCTGGTCATGCTGACGTTCCTTCCAGAAGAAAGCATTTGTGGGTCTGCAAAGGGGTACGGGATGCGGATGACCGTCGTTCAGACGGTGTCGAGAGCTTGGCCTTATCGAGATCAGGCAGACGTAAAACCTCGCTGTCGTTTCGCTGTCGGCCCTGCATAAGGCCTGGACACGCACCCGGTGAAGCAGTGAGTGAACCTCTTGGGTGCGCGCGCCGTTTCAAGTCTCGCCAGCACAACGCCTCGACGGATGGACGGACTTGAACGAGCAGAGCAAGAGATCTCCCGGCCGGCGGAACCTGCTGCGCGGCGCCGCGGTGGCGGGTTGCGCGATGGCCCTGTCCGTCGCGGGGGCGACGGCGGCGAGCGCCTCGGTGCACACCGCGCACACCGTGAACTATGTCGCGCTGGGCGACTCGTACGCCTCCGGCCCCGGCATACCGACCCAGGTCGACGCCAAGTGCGCGCGGTCCGACCAGAACTATCCGTCGCTCCTCGCGGCAGCCAGGAACTGGCAGCTGACCGACGTCAGCTGTTCGGGCGCCACCACGACGGCCCTGGCCGGCCCCCAGGGCACGAAGGCGCCCCAGCTGGACGCCCTCGGCGCGGACACCGACGTGGTCACCCTGACCATCGGCGGCAACGACATCGGCTTCTCCGGCAATCTGGCCACCTGCGCCGGACTGACGTCCAAGAACCCGACCGGCAACCCCTGCCAGACCTTTTTCACGAGCGACGGCACCGACCGGCTGGCGCAGCGCGTCGACGACACCGCCCCCAAGATCGCCGCGGCCCTGGACGCCGTCCACGAGCGGGCTCCCCGGGCCAGGGTCGTGGTGGTCGGCTATCCCGACCTGTTCCCGGACGACGGAGTCGGCTGCACCAGCTCCGCCGTACCGCTCGCGGCCGGTGACTTCGCCTATCTGCGGGACACCGAGAAGAAGCTCAACGCGATGATCGCGGACCAGGCGTCGGCGCACGGCGCGGCCTACGTCGACACCTACACCCCGACGGTGGGACACGACATGTGCAAGCCGGCCGGAGAGCGCTGGATCGAACCCCTGGTCGCGGCGGCCCCGACCGTGCCCGCCCACCCCAACGCTCTGGGCCAGCAGGCCATGGCCGCCACATTGGAGCGTGCCGTCCGCTGCGGCGCGCACCGCCGATGACCTGAGCGCGAAGGGGGCGCCGGCTGTCCCGGCCCTGGTGAGAGCGGGCGCCCCCCACTCCTCATAGAATGCTCACTCCGTGCCAAAGGCGCGTCCGAAGCGGTTGTGGACGGCAAGGCTAGGGAGCCTCGGAAAGTGCTCAAGGAAGTCATCGCGACCCGCTACATCACGCCCCTGCGGGAGGGCGGCTCGCTGCCGGGGCTCGTCGAGGGCGACGACTTCGCGCCGTACGTCATGAAGTTCAGCGGCGCCGGACAGGGCCGCAAGACGCTCGTCGCCGAGGTCGTCGTGGGGGAGCTGGCCCGCCGGCTGGGCTTCCGGGTGCCGCGCCTGGTGACCCTCGATCTCGACCCGGTGCTCGGGCTCGGCGAACCCGACCAGCAGGTACAGGAGTTGCTGAGGTCCAGCGGGGGCGCCAACCTCGGCATGGACTTCCTGTCCGGCGCCCTCGGCTTCGACCCGCTGGCCTTCACGGTGAGCGCCGAGGAGGCGGGCCGGATCGTCTGGTTCGACGCGCTCGTCAACAACGTCGACCGGTCCTGGCGCAACCCCAACCTGCTGATGTGGCACGGCGACCTGTGGCTCATCGACCACGGCGCCACCATGATCTGGCACCACAACTGGCCCGGCGCCGAGACCTCCGCCGCCCGCCCCTACGACGCCGCCGACCACGCCCTCGCCCGCTTCGCCCCCGACCTCGCGACCGCCGCCGCCGACCTGGCACCGCAGGTCACCGAGGAACTCCTCGCCGAGGTCACCGCCGAGATCCCCGACGCCTGGCTGACCGGCGAACCCGGCTTCGACACCCCGGACGACCTCCGCCGGGCCTACGCGGCGCCCCTCCTCGCGCGCGCCTCCGTCATCCACGAGCGCATCAAGAGGGACCAGTGACCGAGCGCCACATCATCCGGCCCAGCGAGGCCAACGAACGGGACGTCTTCGAGTACGCCCTGCTGCGCGTCGTACCGCGCGTGGAACGCGGCGAGTGCATCAACGCCGGAGTCCTCGTCTACTGCCGCGCCCGGTCCTACGTCGGCGCCCGCACCCATCTGGACGAGGCGCGGCTGCTCGCCCTCGACCCGGAGGCCGACGTGGCCGGAATCCGGGCCGCGCTCGGTGCCGTGGAAGGCGTGTGCGCGGGCGGTGACGCGGCCGGTCAGGCGGCGCGGGACGATGCCGGGCGGCGCTTCCGCTGGCTCATCGCGCCCCGGTCCACCGTCGTGCAGCCCGGGCCCGTGCACACCGGTCTCACCGTCGATCCGGCGGCCGAGACGGAGCGCCTGCTCGACCTGCTGGTGAGGTAATGAATCACACCCGGCTCATGTGGCGTTGACACCGAGTGCCAGGGCTTCTAGCGTCACGTCTGCCGAAGGTACTAAGCGGTCGCTCACCGGCGGGCCGCGGATTTCCAGGGCGAGAGATTCTCAAGGGCGAGGAGAGCCAGCAATGTCCACCACTGAGCAGCGGGTCGCGATTGTCACCGGCGGGGCGCGGGGCATCGGCGCCGCCACCGCCGTACGCCTCGCGGCCGAGGGTCGTGCGGTCGCCGTGATCGACCTCGACGAGGCCGCCTGCAAGGACACCGTGGAGAAGATCACCGCGGCCGGCGGCAAGGCCCTCGCGGTCGGCGCCGACGTCTCCGACGAGGCGCAGGTCGAGGCCG
>Ga0307509_10009385_pt1 | contig 12246 bp, 9 predicted proteins | sample 10_EM_MG_FD_202245 | JGI IMG/M metagenome (GOLD analysis project Ga0307509, IMG submission 202245) | Populus trichocarpa ectomycorrhiza microbial communities from riparian zone in the Pacific Northwest, United States - 10_EM | ecosystem: Host-associated > Plants > Roots > Unclassified | place...
CACCCGCCCTTGACGACCCGGCGGCATACGAGAGCGGTGCTCTACCATTATTATCTGGCTTATCGGGGTTGACCTCTACTCGCTCGAGTAGCATTTTCACCACACCCGACCTTCCCGACCCGGCGGCATACGAGAACGGTGCTCTACCATTATTATCTGGTTTATCGGGGTTGACCTCTCCTCGCTCGAGTAGCATTTTCACTATGTCCGAACTTCCCGACCCGGCGGCATACGAGAGCGGTGTTCTACCGTCATTATCCGCCTCATCGGGGTTGACCTCTCCTCGCTCGAGTAGCATTTCCACCACTCTCCTATATTCCGCGGTCTGATATGACTCCCCACCCCTAGAGGCATGCGAGAGCGGTGTTCTGCCACGGTTATCTGGCTTGTCGGGGTTGACCTCTCCTCGCTCGAGTAGCATTTTCACTATGTCCGAACTTCCCGACCCGGCGGCATACGAGAGCGGTGTTCTACCGTCATTATCCGCCTCATCGGTGTTGACCTCTCCTCGCTCGAGTAGCATTTTCACCACACCCGACCTGCACGACTCGGCGGCATACGAGAACGGTGCTCTACCATTATTATCTGGCTTATCGGGGTTGACCTCTACTCGCTCGAGTAGCATTTTCACTATGTCCGATCTTCCCGACCGGGCGGCATACGAGAGCGGTGTTCTACCGTCATTATCCGCCTCATCGGTGTTGACCTCTCCTCGCTCGAGTAGCATTTTCACTATGTCCGAACTTCCCGACCCGGCGGCATACGAGAGCGGTGTTCTACCGTCATTATCCGCCTCATCGGTGTTGACCTCTCCTCGCTCGAGTAGCATTTTCACCACACCCGACCTTGACGACCCGGCGGCATACGAGAGCGGTGCTCTACCATTATTATCTGGCTTATCGGGGTTGACCTCTACTCGCTCGAGTAGCATTTTCACCACATCCTCCCTTCCCCTGTCGGCGGCATATGAAAGCGGTGTTCTGCCACCGTTATCTGGCTTATCGGGGTTGACCTCTCCTTGCTCGAGTAGCATTTCCACCGCACCCTCCGGTCCCAACTCGGCGGCATATGAGAGCGGTGTTCTACCGTCATCATCCGGCTCATCGAAGTTGACCTCTCCTCGCTCGAGTAGCATTTTCACCACACGCAAACTTCTCGACATGGCGGCATACGTGAGCGGTGTTCTGCCATTATTACCTGGCTTATCGGGGTTGACCTCTCCTCGCTCGAGTAGCATTTTCACCATATCCTCCCCTCCCCACAGGGCGGCATGCGAGAGCGGTGTTCTGCCCTCATTATCTGGTTTATCGGGGTTGACCTCTTCTCGCTCGAGTAGCATTTTCAACACGGCCGACCCTCCCGACCCGGCGGCATACGAGAGCGGTGTTCTGCCCTTATTATCAGCCTGATCTGGGTCGACCTTTTCCCACCCAAGTAGTATCTTCACCATCATCTCCTGCCCATTCCCAGCTGCATGCGAGAGCAGCGTTCGGCCCTCGTTGTCTATCCTATCTGGTCTGACCTCCGCTCGCTCGAGTAGTATTGTGATCACCCCCTCATGCCCATGCCCAACAGCATATGACAGCGGTGTTCGACCGAAATTATCTCCCCTATCGGGGTTAACCCCTGCCCATCCGAGCAGTATTTCCACCACTCCCTCCTGCCCGTATCCAGCTGCATACGAGAGGGGTGTCTGGCCATGCTCATTAGGCGCGTCAGGGTCGCATCCCCACCCTACTAGCTTTTTTACCACTTCTTCGTGTCCATTCCGAGCGGCGTATGCAAGCGGTGAATTCCCCAAAAACCACTCCCCGCTGGGATGGGAACCTTGTATTTCTATCAAGGCAGCTACAATCTCTACAATTCCGAAGAACGATGCGCAGTGCACTCCACTAAGCCTATAGGACACCCTATAAGACCGCAGATCAAGAACGCCTATGTCTTCTATAATAAAGTATGCGGATACGTGGCCATCAAATTGCTGAAGCAGCTGCAGGGCAAGTAATCTAGCACAGTCTGAGAGATCCTGGTTCGCATGGACTCCCCAGTATAGAGAACAATACTTTAAAAAGGGATAGTGAGAATTGAAGAAGAAAATACACTGATAGGGATCGAGTGGAAGGGCCTTGATCTGTTGAGAATTCAGATATGTCAGGCAGATCTCTGCCATTGCGGAGTGAGGTCGGCTGAAAATAGCAGGGTGAGCGGAGAAATACTCTTTGAGAGTATAATGGACCAGTCGCACTGTTGATGCTTCCTTATCCACAATAATAAGCCCTTGACAGCAGCTGACCAATGTCGTTATCGAAGGTATGTTGCTGGCATTGAAATATGTAGACCCCAGCTCGATTGCAAGGGCATGGCGGAGCTCATCTGCCTTCAACGGCCGCTCCGCATGGCTAACCCACATCAAAGCCCCCATCCCGAATCTTGACTTAACTCCACCCAGCTCCTTTATCCGTTTGATCGTGGCATCGTAGGCATCGTCCAACACCAACCCAGGAGTCATTTTATTCAGTATTTCTCGCCTCTGATATATTGTCGCCTGTTGCAAGATGGCTTCGATATGTAAAGAAACCAGTATAAACCTACAAATATATTAGCTGGGAGGATAAGATTAGATTCTCAGCGCCATGGCCGCTGCCCACATTTCAGGAATACTTCTGGGAATTTTCTCCAGAATTTCTGCCTTCAGAGTCTCATCCATAGCCTCCGGTGTTTCGTCCTTGCTCAGTCTAACACGAAGGAATCGGATAATATCGTTGCTGTGTGGGGTAAGTGAGACGCTTATTACTCGTCCGGCGAGGTGTCGTTCAATCTCGGCACGAATATGAGGCCTTCCGGTAACGAATATTCGGGAATCCGGGGACTTGTCCACAATTTTCTTCAACGAATCAAAAAGCAGAGGTCGCTGAGCAGCAGTACACTCGTCAAGAGCGTCAATGATCATGAACGTGGGCCGTGAAGACATTATGAGTTGCAGCATCTTCACGATATCACTAAGTCGGGGTTTGCATCCATCAACGGCCTTCTTTTGGTCTTTCAAGGCTCGCGATATATCCACCGGGACACTTTCCATTCCACTAATCACCTGCTTCAGCAGGGAACCCAGCATACTAGTGGCTGTCTGCTCCTTTTGCGCCGCAAAATTAAAGTAAAAACATATAACAGCCGTGTTTTGTTCTTTAGTCCGATCCACTAGCCAGTCCACTACCAACGAACTGTTATGACGCCATGTTAGCCGGATTTCACCCCTCTCTCTCCGGAGGATCATCCGGGTTACCTAATAAATGTCTTTCCGACACCCGGATTTCCATAGCCGAATAGAACTGACTTATCCCCCTCACCTCCACCACCCAATCTGCACCATCTTCTAAATTCCTCCGTCCCCATGAGCCATCCTCCGACATCATTCACTCGGCGCTCTTGAATGTCGCTATGGCGCAAGCCAGGCACAAGCGGTGATAGCCAGGTTAGGAGTGGAGGCAAATCATCGGCGACGGTATAGTTGTTACTCGTTGTATGAGAGTTCGTAGTATCATCAGAGTTCGTAATATTATGAGAATGAGAGTTCGTAATAGTATTATGAGAGTTCGTAAAATTACGCGAGCTCGTAGTATTGAGGTACTTGTTGCTCTCGTTGATGGTATATTGATTCATATCGACTGTTTATTTCTTGCTCTGTCAAAAGCGAAAGAGTATAGGATGGTCGGTTGATGATATTCCTCACAGTCGAAGAAAAGCGGGGTATGGTTTAACTTTAGTGAAAGAAAAGCGGAGGTGTGTTAAAACAGCGCTGCAGGCAGCTTGGCTTGGACGCCAAGAAGATTTCAGTAAAACCAAGGCGCAGCCTGTGAAACCAATTTCCCTTCTCTGGCTACTACTCTACCAGTAAAAAAACTCGCAATGGTCGGTATGCAGGAAGACTCACGGTCGCGCTCCGACTGGCAAGGACAATGGATCCTGGTCACAAATTTACCCTCGGATTGGCCATAACCCTTGCACCGTGGCCTTGGCTGCATAATGACTCTTGCGAGTTTTTACGGTATTGGCACTAATACCTGTATTAGGGCGTGTGTACTTGTACGAGTTTCTATTATCTATTGGGCTGGCGAAACGGGGGAATTTTGATTCCACCCCTCTCAGCGTTCGAGACGAAGATTAGTAAAGTGCTCTTTTGGCATTCTTCAGTGATGGTGTGCGTAGATACAATCATATTGCTTATATTAGGTATTGTCTTGTGCTTGCAGACCTGCGAATTTGTAGTAATTAATAAAGGTTGCTCATTAACATAACCTATTTCTTAGACACTCAGATGGGTCGCATAAACGTTCCTACTTACCGTTTCGCAAGATAAATACCAGCCGATCGACCGTAGAATTCCATATACAAGCATCTTAGGATTGACCGCCGCCATCCAAAACTTAAATTATCACACCGTAGGTGATGCCGGATATTTTTGAGCTTACTCTTCCGGAAAGAATCCCTATTTCCCAAATTATCTTGTTGCCATCGTAAACACTATCGTCGCAGAGACGGGCGATGACTAGCATTGTGCTTCGAAATCCCTCTGTTAAAAAATGTTGCAAGTTTCCCGCAATTAAAATAACTCTTTCAACAATACTCTTAACTAACCAATTTTACAAAGCTAAGAGGAGTGTATATTAAATAACTATCGGGAAAATGACAAAGAAGAAAGGTTAAAATGACCAGGGGAATATCCAAACTGTTGCACTAACCAAGACATCATTCCTTCCATGCTGCTGGTATTATAGTGTTATTCCACTTTCGGAGGCGCTGCGGGAGGGTGCTGCACTTGTCGCACAGGATCGTTGGCACCGATCTATCCAGTGGTGACAATGGGGGTGCTTGTTGTCAGTAGAGCGCTGTAGCGACCTTGTGGATCTCGTGTTCAGGGGATTCGGGGGTGCTACTTGTTGCGGGTGTTCCATGGACATGTTGTGGAAGAGCTATCCCCACGCTAATCAGGTATTGTGGGGTCTTATAGTATGTTCGCAGTTGATAGTGCTTGCTTAGCTAGCTAGTTCCTCATTTTACTCTATCAATAGGTAGTTGGCAAGCGAGACGATTGGGCTAGCTAGGGATTACGTAATTTACATGTAGTTTGAGCTTTATAAGTCACGATCGGTAGATAGCACACGGAAGGAGGGAACAACCACAGGCAGAGAACGAAAATCCCCACTCTTTTGTTTTTTCTTCTTTCATTCATCATCGTGACTACCGAGAGTCATCTACAGATCTTCGACTTCTGGCTGTGCGAGCGGTGATAGCCCCTCCCAGAAGTAGATTTGGTTTCTTTCGCTTGCCTCCCTTTTCTTTCATTGTTTTCATCCCCGTATAGTGGTTTTACCACTATCTATTCGTATCCGGGTTAGGACTGGAAACACCTTCTCAGTATTATACCCCACTATAACCTCTTCTCGACGAACCTCCAAGGCCCTAATCTACTCGTATCCCTTCGTGCGTCCCGGTTTTCACATACTTTTAGCGTTGCACTAGTAAGATAGATGCGGCAAGAAAGGTAATGATAGACAACACACCGAGAGAAATCAAAATCAGGCGAAGTACTCCTACTCGTACTCGTACTATAGCCGGGAGCAAATCTACGCAGAAAACCCTGTTTCCATCATGGCAATACTGAGCAGTACTCACTTAGCACTATTCTGAGCACTACACCACCTCTGAAGCACAAAGTTTTTCATATCACGATTACCCAAATAGGTTAGGTTTTGAATGGGGTGCAATATCTATGCAGTGAACAGGATACCGATACCACCCTTCATATTCATCATATGATACTTACATCATGCTCGTCACAATTATTCCTAACTTTGCTCTCTTTAGTTACTTCACCACCGATCGCTTCCACTACCAGCTCTACGGGCCCTTAGCACGGTGCTTGAAAACACACGAAGGGATGAGAAGGGTAGATTAGGTGACCCCCGGGTGGGCTTGGCAAAGATTTGGTAGAAGTTTGGTTTGATGCTGAAATTTGGTGTCAAGCCACACCAAGCCCCGCTGAGGGCTCACCCAGTCTATGGAAGTAGATGATCCCCAATTCTTCGCGGTATTCAAGTGGGGCTCTAATTACAACATTCAAGCTGCAATTCTTCAATCATAGCTTTTGTCCTGCAAACACTGTATAAGGCTAAGCGCCGGCAGAGCTCCGCACTCCAGTAACCCTAACCCACCTTGTTGCCGTAGCAACCGGAGGGCGTTGGGCAGTTCAAAATCCCGATAGCCTAATCGCTAACACAACTTAGATAGAGGAACTTCACTTCTATTCTTCTGCTTGCTCACGCTCTCAGCTCCATGATACTCATTACTCTAACTAATAGTAAAAACATGGGTAGAAATAAAACAACAACAAAGCCGCCCTCAGATTCTCCTCCCATCGATCACGACACAGCTCCAGCCGTGAGCAAAAGTGGAGTTCGCACTTCTGGCTTGGCAAACAGCGAAGAATGGTAGCAAGCCCCGCTTTTCCCAAATCATCGCTCCTGAGCGACAAAATGTCTTTCTCCGACAATCGCAGAAGATCAGAGTCAACCACCCCCGAGAGTGTATAAGCATGTTTATAATAATTTTCTAGTTATAGGCGCGCTAATTTTCCCTTAGAAAGCAAAAGTTGGTCTGGGGTTGTGGTTGCGAACTCTACTATTTTCCACTACTGGCTCCATTTTCTTCCATGCGTCCCCTTCCCCTTCCATTAAACTATCATGCTAATAAAGGATGGAGCAAATGTTACAAAGAAAATCTCTTCACGCTCCATAGCCGCCGCGCATCCATCTCTCCCTCCCATATTCTTCCAGTGCTACACAGATCCCAGGCGCATATCCGGAGATTTGTCCGAACGATATTGTTGGAAATGATGCTGCTGGCTATATTCTCTTGAGGGTTTCTTTGTCATACGGGTAGCTTCTGGGGGCGCGCTTGTTTGTGTTTCGGAAAGACCCTGAGGATTCGGGCATATGTTTCGGCTTCGGGGCATGTGTTTGTCGAATGCATGATAGCTTTGCGACCGTGCAGCCTTCGGAAAAGCCGGGGGGGGGAGGCTGAAGTGCTTTAAAACTACCGTGCAAGAGCTGGAAGCTAGGGGGTAGGAGAGTGTTTGTTCATTTTGTTTGCCCGGGAGTGCTCACGGGGGAAGAGGAGACTCACATGGAGCAGCATGGTGGCTCACGGATGGATATGATGGCTTTGTAGTTGATATATACTCCCGTGATTGCCGTTAGCTAGTTGTCGAAGTAGCCATCGTTGAGCGTGAGACATTGGTTGTTTGAATGAAAAATATCTCCCCGCGCCCGAGTGTGGGATGGTTTTCATTGTGAGTTACAGTACTTGACATTTCGTTTGGTTTCACAACTCATCACTCGTCGTGTTTCGTTCTCGCTATCGACGTGGATCAAAGTTTAAAAACCCTCACAAATCTAAGAACTTTAAATAGTAAGTCACGTTAACACACTTCTCCCTATTCAATCTTCCCCATTCCCAGGATTGTACTTCCGAATCAGCAAAATGAGGTTCCTTGGTGGGAAGGGCTACGGCATCATTAGGCTATAGTACCCCGATTTTCATTAATATAAAAAGAAAAGAGAAAAAAGAAAAACACGGGACTCTATCTACGCTCGATCTATCAGATAGGGAGGAAGTGGGGGGAGGGGTAGGAGATGAAGAGAGGATAAATGAACGGTATCAGAGGGAAAAAGGCGTAAGCAAGGATTCAGAGCAGCTAGGAAAATAAATAGAATAGGGGAAAGAAAAAACGGCACGCTACGCACTCGACGCTCTTACAATAAAACCACTTCATCACACTAACAACGCTAAGTCCTCCTAACCACTACACAGCGTAAAGAGAAATTCACAAATCCCTTCCTGGGTAAATCAGATGTTGAATTTCAGATGACTCTGATATGAGATCGGTGTACTTCCATCTCAGGAAATCTCCTTGCGGGAAGGAATGGATAATATCTTAGAACAGCATCCGTGAACAGCATGCGAATGAGAGGAAATTGCGGTGGCTTCGATAAGGTGGTAACTGTTGAGCATTAGACAGTGCTACATGCCAAATACAAAACCATCCGGAAAAGGTGCAAACCCTAGGCCTTAATCTTTTTACGGAATTTTGCGTTTTACATTCCTGCGAGGAGGGAGGGTGTCGGTGCACAAATGGCGCCTTTTCCGTGTACTTTTGCGTTTGGCGAGTGGAGACACTACCTTGTGTGACTGCAGCAGCGCTTGTACACTCTCATGGGCACTGCTGGCTGCTAACATGAGTGGCATTCGGCCGATATTATCTGGCTTGTTAGGGTTGACCTCCTCGAGGCAAAGTAGCATTTCAACAGCTTCCTCAAATCCGCACTCAGCAGCATACGAAAGAGGCGTCCTGCCGTCATTGTCTGGCTTGTCGGGGATGATTTCTTCATGCCCCTATAGCATTTTGATCACTCTCATATATGCCTCAGTCTCAGATGAATACCTACGCCTAGAGGCATACGAGAGGGGTGTTCGGCCGAGATTATCCGGCTTGTCGGGGTTGACCTCTCCCGGCCCCAGGAGCATTTCAACAACTCCCACAAATCCGCGCTCAGCAGTGTATGAGAGAGATGCCCTGCCGTCATTGTCTGGCTCGTCGGGGATGACTTCTTCCCGCCCCTATAGCATTTTCATTACTCTCATATATGCCTCAGTCTCATGTGGGCGCCCACCCCTAGAGGCATAAGAGAGCGGTGTTCTACCACCATTATCTGGCTTGCCAGAGTTGACCTCTTGCCGCCCAAGCAGCATTTCCACAACTCCCTGAAATCCGTGCTCAGAAGCATACGAGAGAGGCCTTCTGCCGTCATTGTCTGGCTTGTCGGGGATTACTTCTTCCCACCCCAATAGCAGTTTCGTCACTCTCATATATACCTCAGTCTCGAATAAATTCATACCCCTAGAGGCATAAGAGAGCGGTGTTCTGCCACCGTTATCTGGCTTGTCAGGGTTGACCTCTCGTTGCCCGAGCAGTAATTCTACCATTTCTCCACATCCAAACAGGGCTGCATACGAGAGCGGTGTTCTGCGGTCATTATCCGGTTGATCGGAGTTGACATCTTGCCGCCCGAGCAGTAATTTAACCACAGCCTCATTCTGAAGGTCAGCAGCACGCGAGAGAGGTGTTCGACCATCACCATCTGGCGCGTCGGGGTCGACCTCTTCCCGCTCAAGCAGCATTCTCACCATTCCCTCGTGTCCCCTCCCAGCGGCATACGAGAACGGCATTCTACCCTTGTTATCTGGCATGTCCACGTCGTTGTTTTCCCACCCGAGTAGTATTTTCACCATCGCCTCTTGTCCATGCCCAGCAGCATGCAAGAGCAGCGTTCGGCCCTTGTTGTCTGTCCAATCGCTTCTGACCCCTGCCCGCCCGAGTAGTATCATCACCACTTCCTCATTCCCATTCCCAACTGTATAGGATAGTGGCGTTCGGCCTAGTTTATCTATCCTGCCAAGATTGACCACTGCCCGCCCAAGCAGTAAATCCACTACCCCCTTACGCCCGTACCCAGCTGCATAGGAGAGCGGTGTCTGGCCGTAACGATTTGGCTCGTCAGGGTCGACCCCTTCCCACCCTACCAGCATTTTCACCACTTCCTCATGTCCATTCCGAGCAGTCAACGCAAGTGGGGAGTCCCCCAAATACCAGCCCCACTTGGAACGATAACCGTGTATCTCTATTAAGGCAGCTACAATCTCAATAATTCCGAAGAACGATGCGCACTGCACTCCACTAAACTCATATCCATGACCGTAGTAGCAGAGGTCAAGAGTGTTGAAATTTTCTGTATATTTCCTAGTATATTTCATGACACTACAGTGTATTTCTTTACTTAGGTTGTGTTTCGGCTACACATATCCACCGCTTACATTACTACAGCTAAGACTTATATTATGGTTTTTTATTGTTTAATTCAGGGTTATATTTGGGATTTAACATGTGCTTTCCTATCAGGTGTTCAGGATTTTACAGTTGTTTATGCATCACTTATGCACCACTCTTGGTCATGGTATTTCAAATAATCTCCTCATACCCTCATGGATTTATGCATATTATTTGGGATTTACTTGGCAGGTTTTCAGGGTTCAACATGTTCGCACTTATGTTTCTTACATTTTTATCCCTATATTTCTATTGCTTATATGGCATGCACTTTTGTATAAATATGGTTGCTACCGCCCACCTCACTTAGAAGAATAAGAACCAGAACTACTACCAATCTGCTCTCACACTATATACTCCGACTCGCCTAGCGTGCCACGCAACCCCCCTCGCACTTGCGTAGTATTATCCACATAGAATAGATTGTGCCTTTGACGTTCACATTTTGAACAAAGAGTTCCTAGTTTATCTATAAGGAAGCATCTGGATATGTGGCAGTGGAATTCCTGAACCAACTGCATGGCAAGTGATCTGGCACAGTCTGAGAGATCCCGGTTCGCATGGACTCCCCAGTATAGAGAACAATACTTCAAAAAGGGGTAGTCCTCTTAGAAGGAGAATGACGGCGATCGGCACTGAGAGTAAGGGGCTTGACCTATTGGAAATTCACATATGTTAAACAAAACTCTGCCATTGCCGAGTGGGGTGTGGTGAAAATATGGCAGCTGGAAGAAAAATATTCTTTAAGGGTAAAATGGATCAGTCGTACAGTTGATGCTTCCTTATCAACTGTAATAAGCCCTTGACAGCAGCTGACCAATGTGGTCATTGAAGGCATGTTGCCGTCATTGAAATCTGTAGACCCCAGCTCGATTGCAAGAGCATGGCAGAGCGGATTTGCCTTCCATGGCGGCTCCACGTAGCTGATCCACAGCAAAGCCCCCATCGGGAGTCTTGATTTATCCCGACCCTGCGCTTTTATCCGTTCGATTGTTACGCCATAGGCATCACTTAGCCCCGACCCAGGAGTCATTTCAGGCAGCATTTCTCGTCTCTTATATGTTGTTGCCTCTTGCAAGATTGCTTCGATATTTAAGGAGACAAGTAGAAACCTAAATATATAGTAGCCGGTAAAATAGAATTGGATTCTCAGCAGCATGGCCACTACGCACATTTCCGGTATACTTTCGGGAATCTTCTCCAGAATATCTGTCTCTAGTTACTCGTCCATAGAATCCGGTGTTTCGTCCTCGCTCAGTCTAACACGAAGGAATCTGATTATATCCTCCCTTCGTGGACCAACTAAGACACCTATCACTCACCCAACGAGTGACCTTTCAATCTCGGCACGAATATGTGGCCTTGCAGTCACGAATATTGTGGCATCCGGGGACCTGTCAACGATTTCTTTCAATGAATCAAAAAGCCGAAATCGCTGAAGAGGAGTGCATTCGTCAAGCACGTCAATTGATAGCTGGAATCCCATAGTGGTTAGGGTATGATAGTTAGTCTGGGGTACGACCGGTTTAGGGTTGTGACTGCCACTTGGGTTTTTCCCGTTGTGTGGGTTTTTCCTATTTTGTGTGTTTGTACACTCCCTTCTGTATCAAGTCTGAGCTACCAGTAGAGAGCTTCCTGTGTAACAGGGGCACCCTGTAGAGAGGTGAACTCTAAGGTTGCGAGCGGACCAAACACTCAAAGTTGAAGATAAAGATGAGGTAAAATAATTCAAAAGAATCAACGGTAAACTTAATATAGTTAAGCTCGAAGCTTCACTCAATTTAGTTCTCTCGAGGAAATGTTGGTTGTCGAAGTAGAATGCCAAACGCTTAAACTTAAGTAGATATCAGATTTAAGCCTTTGAAATTCAGCACTAGTTCCGACCTTGTGCGAGCACCCTGCCCTGCTCAGGGTCTGTCCGAGGTCTACCCTCCATCAGGATTAATCCAGCCGGAAGTGTCGGACCAACTCGGGTACACTTAACTGCGTCAATAGGATATGAGTTTCTGCAATGCATCTCCAATACAAACTCAGGTGGAAAAACCCTTCCTATCAAAGTCATACCAGTGGCTAACTGTTATGACAACAACCGGAATCAATACCTAGGTGGTGGACTGACTGGCCCAGTGGCAGTTTCGTCTATACAAGCTATGCAGTCTATCATTTAATCTACCCTACTATCCAATGTGATAAATTGACATGCAAGCTCCCCCGGTGAGATGTAGCCGATGGTTGGCTAAGTGGGCGCTACCCATAGCCAGCCTCTCGGGACATACTCTACCGTGATAAGACTCATACCTCTA
>Ga0307509_10009386_pt1 | contig 12245 bp, 10 predicted proteins | sample 10_EM_MG_FD_202245 | JGI IMG/M metagenome (GOLD analysis project Ga0307509, IMG submission 202245) | Populus trichocarpa ectomycorrhiza microbial communities from riparian zone in the Pacific Northwest, United States - 10_EM | ecosystem: Host-associated > Plants > Roots > Unclassified | place...
CGCCGGTCCGCGCGGGCGACATCATCGCGACCGTCAAGGTCATCCCGTTCGCGGTGCCCGGCGCCCTCGTCGAGACCGCGATGGACGTCGCCGCCGCGCTCGCGATCGCGCCGTTCGAGGTCCGGCGTGCCGGGCTGATCCTCACCCGGTTCACCGCGACCCACGAGAGCGTGCTCGATCGCGCCGCCCAGACCCAGCGCACGCGACTCGAACGGATCGGCTCGAGCCTCGCGCGCGAGGTCCGGGTCGCGCACGACGTCGGGGCGGTCGCCGCCGCGTTCGCCGAGCTCGCCGCTGCCGGGCTCGATCCGATCCTCGCGATGGGGGCATCCGCGATCGTCGATCGGCGCGACGTCATCCCCGCGGCGCTCGAGCGGGCCGGTGGCGCGATCGTGCGCTACGGCATGCCGGTCGACCCGGGGAACTTGCTGCTGCTCGGCTCGCTCGGCGCGGCGACGGTGATCGGCCTGCCCGGCTGTGCGCGCTCGCTCGAGCGGTCCGGCTTCGACTGGGTTCTCGAGCGCGGCGCCGCGAACCTGCCGATCACCGCGCACGCGGTCGGCGAGCTCGGGGTCGGGGGCTTGATCGTCGAGGGACCGCGGCCGTTCCCGATCGCCGAGCCGGCCGCGAGCTCGGTCGCCGCGGTGGTGCTCGCCGCCGGCCACAGCGCGCGAATGGGCGCGAACAAGCTCCTCGCCGAGCTCGACGGCGAGCCGTTGCTCCGCCACGCGGTGAAGGCCGCGCTCGCTTCGCGCGCCAGCAGCGTCGTCGTCGTGACCGGCAACGAGGCCGAACGAATCCATGCCGCACTCGCAGGTCTCGACGTCAGGTTCGCGCACAACGCCGCCTTCGCGACCGGGATGGCGAGCTCGCTGCGGACCGGCGTCGCCGCCGCCGAGGGCGCGCGCGGTGCGATGATCTGTCTCGGCGACATGCCGCGAATCACCGCCGTCCACCTCGACGCGCTGGTCGCCGCGTTCACCGCCGCCGACGACGATCACGCGATCGTCGTGCCGACGTTCGAACGCAAGCGCGGCAATCCGGTCGTCTGGGGCCGCACGCACTTCGCCGCGATCGATCAGCTCACCGGCGACGTCGGAGCGCGCTCGCTGATCGAGCGTAACCTCGCCGACGTCCACCTGGTCGCGCTCGACGATGCTGCGATCCTCGTCGATGTCGACACGCCCGACGCACTTCAGGCCTTGAAGTCTTCGAGCCAGAACTCGTAGGCGTCGCGCTGGTCGTTGTCGCGCTTGACCTTCTCGGCGGCGCGCAGCTCGACGCGGCGGATCTTGCCGCTGATCGTCTTCGGCAGCGCCGAGAACTCGAGCCGGCGAACCCGGTTGTACGGCGGGAGGCGCGCGTTGCAATGCTCGAAGATCGCGCGCGCGGTCTCGGCGGTCGGCTCGGCGCCGGTGCGCAGCGTGACGTACGCCTTCGGGACCGCGAGCCGCACCGGATCGGGGCTCGGCACGATCGCGGCCTCGGCGACCGCGTCGTGCTCGATCAGCACGCTCTCGAGCTCGAACGGGCTGATCTTGTAGTCGCTGCTCTTGAACACGTCGTCGCCGCGGCCGACGAAGCGGATGTAGCCGTCGTCGTCGATCGTGGCTTCGTCACCGGTGCGGTAGTAGCCGTCGGCCATGGCCCGCGTGGTGAGCTCGGGATCGTCGAGGTAGCCGGCCATCAGGGGGAGCGGGCGCTCGGCGATCGCGATCGACACCTCGCCTTCCGCCGCCGGCACGCCCTCGTGATCGAGGAGCACGATCTCGTAGCCGGGCAGCGGCCGGCCCATCGATCCGGGCTTCACGGTCATCCCGGGAGAGTTGCCGATCTGCGCGGTGGTCTCGGTCTGACCGTAACCGTCGCGCACCGTGATTCCCCACGCGCGGTGGACCGCGTCGATCACCTCGGGGTTGAGCGGCTCGCCGGCGCTGACGAGCTCGCGCAGCGCGGCCGGGCGCTCGCCTAGAGATTCGAGGATCAGCATGCGCCACACGGTCGGCGGTGCGCACAGCGTATTGATCGCGTGGTCGCGCAGCACCGCGAGCGTGCGGCTGGCAGAGAACCGTGCCTGATCGTGGACGACGATCGTCGCGCCCGCGTTCCACGGCGCGAACAGGCTCGACCACGCGTGCTTCGCCCAGCCCGGGGAGCTGATGTTCTGGTGGACGTCGCCCTCGCGGAGGCCGATCCAGTACATCGTCGACAGGTGGCCGATCGGATAGCTCGCGTGGGTGTGGAGCACGAGCTTCGGCTTGGCCGTCGTGCCCGACGTGAAGTAGAGGAGAAGGGCATCGCCCGCGCGCGTCGCGACGGGTACGAGCTCGGCGGGCGCCGCACGCGCGAGGTCGAACGCCTCGAAGCCGGGCGCATCCTCGGTCGCGAGCTTGATGTTCAGGCGCTCGGGCTCGCGTAACTTTCCCGCGCCCTCGCGGTCGGTGATCAGGTGCTTGACGTTGCCGCGCGCGATCCGATCGTCCAGATCGCGCGGGGTGAGCTGCGGCGTCGCCGGGATCACGACGAGGCCGAGACGGATCGCGGCCAGCATCGTCTCCCACAGCGGCGTGACGTTCGTCAGCATCACGAGCACGCGATCACCGCGCTCGGCGCCCGCATCGTGCAACCAGCGCGCGACGCGCTTCGAGCGCTCCGCGATCTCCGCGAAGCTCGTGGTCTCGACGGCGCCGTCGCGGACGACCTTCAGCGCGGCCGCTCGGTTGCCGGTCGCGAACGGTTCGAACCAATGATCGACCCAGTTGAACGCTTCGAGCTGCGGCCAGCGAAACGCCGCGCGCGCCGCTTCGGCATCCTCGCGGTGCTGGAGCAGTAGGTCGCGGGCCGCGCGGAATGCGTCGATGGGCGTCACGCGCGCAGCTTGGCACGGAGCTATGCTCCGCGCGATGGCTCGGTTCACGGCGCCCTCGATCGAACGCGTCGCTCGTCCCGGTGGAGGATTCATCGTCCGCTCGCGCGCCGATCCGCCGCCGCACGCGCGCTGTCTCGGCGACGCGCTGGTCCACTGGGCGCATCACGCGCCGGATCGCGTGCTCTACGCCGAGCGCGCCGGGACGGACTGGCGGCGCGTGACGTATCGCGATGCGCTCGGCGCGGCCCGCGCGCTCGGCGCGGCCCTGCTCGGTCTCGGGCTCGGCCCCGAGCGGCCGCTGATGGTGCTGTCGGGCAACTCGATCGATCACGCGCTGCTCGCGCTCGGTGCGATGCACGCCGGCATCCCGATCGCGCCGATCTCGCCGGCCTATTCGCTGATGTCGGCCGACCACGCGAAGTTGCGCCAGATGGCGGCGATCGTCGCGCCCGGCGCGGTCTACGTCGCCGATCGCAGCCAGTTCGCGAAGGCGCTCGCCGCGCTCGAGCTCGAGCTCCCGGTGCTCGATCCGCCGGCGGTCGCCGAGCTGATCGCGCACGCGTACTCGCCGGCGATCGACGCGGCGTTCGCGGCGATCACCGGCGATACGATCGCGAAGCTGCTGTTCACGTCGGGCTCGACCGGCGTGCCGAAAGCCGTGATCAACACCCAGCGCATGCTGTGCGCGAACCAGGCCGCGCTCGCCGCAGGCTGGGCGTTCCTCGCGGATCACCCACCGGTGATCGTCGACTGGTTGCCGTGGAGTCACACGTTCGGTGCGAACCACAACGCGAACCTCGTGCTCACCCACGGCGGCACGCTCTACATCGATCAGGGCAAGCCCGCGCCCGGCCCGTTCGACGAGACGCTGCGCAACCTGCGCGAGATTCCCTCGACGATCTACTTCAACGTGCCGCGCGGCTTCGACCTGCTCGTCGGCCACCTCGAGACCGACGCCGCGCTGCGCGCGACCTTCTTCCGCGACCTGGAGGTCATGTTCTACGCCGCGGCCGCGCTGTCGCCGGCGACCTGGAAGCGCCTGCAGGCCGTCGCCGGCAAGGATCTGGCGATGACGTCCGCGTGGGGCTCGACCGAGACGTCGCCGCTCGTCACCCAGGTCTGCTACGCGATCGATCGCGCCGGCGTGATCGGCGTCCCGATCCCCGGCGACGAGCTCGCGTTCGTCCCGGTCGGCGACAAGCTCGAGATGCGGGTCAAGGGCCCCAACGTCGCGCCCGGCTACCTCCGCGCCGATCGCACGGTCGAGCCGCTTCCGCTCGACGAGCTCGGCTTCTACCCGATGGGCGACGCCGGCCGCCTCGCCGACGACGCCGATCCCGACGCCGGCGTGATCTTCGAGGGTCGCGTCGCCGAGAACTTCAAGCTGTCGAGTGCGACGTGGGTCCACGTCGGCGAGGTTCGCCTCGCGCTGATCGCCGCGTGCTCGCCGCACGTCGCGGACGCGGTGATCTGCGGCCACGATCGCGAGGAGCTCGCCGCGCTCGTGTTCCTCGCGCCGGGCGCGGACGAGACGCAGCTCGCGGCCCTGGTCGAACGCCATGCGGCGGCGTCGACCTCGTCGAGCAAGCGGATCGCGCGCGTCCGGATCCTGCGCGAGCCCGCCAGCATCGACGCCGGCGAGATCACCGACAAGGGCTACCTCAACCAGCGCGCGATCCTCGAGCGTCGCGCCGCCGAGGTCGAGAAGCTGTATGCGCAGAACGCGCAGGTCGAGTAGCTGGCAACTCGACTGGCCACCGACCCGTAGCCCCCGCAATCGCTCGCCCGCACGAGGCACGATACGTGCTTCATGCGCCGCCATGCGTCATGGATGGCTCGCGACCCTCGCGCTGGCACTCGCACTCCCGGGCTGCATCGCCGCCGCCGGCGAAGAAGAAGAAGACGGCGCGAACGATGCGTTCGTCTCCGGGAAGGCCGATGGCGCACTCGGCGACGCAGATGCGTTGCGGGCCTTGCGCGTCGCGAACACGCTCGATCTGATCGCGCTCCGCGACACCGCGAAGGTGGCGAAGCGCGCCGCCCAGAACATCGTCGCTCGCCGCGCCGGTGCAGACGGCGTCCTCGGGACGGCGGACGACCGCCCGTTCTACACGCTCGGCGAGCTCGATGCCGTGAGCTACGTCGGCCCGGTCGCGCTCGCGCACCTCGTCGCGTACGGCGCGGCGCGACCCGACCTGTTCGATCCGTCGCTCCGTCCGGCATCACTCCCCGCCGAGCTCGCCGGCGACCCCAACGCCGCGGGTCTGATCGCCGCGATCGCGGGCGACACGTCCCTGGCGATCGACGGCGACCCGGCCACGATGATCTCGAACGAGTGGGAGCTCGGCCTGTTGTTCGCGCATCACTTCGCGGCCGAGCAGGCGCCTCACATCACCGCGCTCCGCGGCTACCTCGTCGCCAACGATCCGCGCCGCGGTCCGTTCATCAACATCGGCACGCTGTACCGAGGGCTGTTCGGCGAGGGTGACCTCGCCGACGTGATCGCCGCGCTCGCGCACCGCACCGCCGTCGATCCGATGCACATCGCGGGGCGGATCTACGCGCCCGAGCTCGCGTCCGCCCTCGCGGATCGGGACTTCGCGAACGCGTATCCCGCCGTTCAAGACCTCGCGGACGAGTTCCTCGCCGTGTGGAACGCGCACGTCGACGTGACCGACCCCGGCACGCTGCCGCTCGACCGCGCGCAGGTCCGCGCGCTGCTCCAGCTGCGTGGGATCGCCACGTTCGATACGGCGTACCCGGCCGACCGTCCGATGCCCGCCGCACTCGCCGCGACGGCGTTCCCGCTGCCGTTCCCGACGGGGACCGAGATCGTGTGCATGCAGGGCAACAACTCGATGTCGGCCCAGGCGAGCCACGGCCCGGAGGAGCTGCGCTACGCGCTCGACCTGAACGCGCTGCCGCTCACGCCGGTCGTCGCGAGCGCGGCGGGTACCGCGTACGTCTACGACGATGGTCGCCCCGACTCGTACGACAACTTCGGCTACGGCAACATGCTGCTGATCGATCTCCACGACGGCTACGCGCTGCTCTACGCCCACCTCTCGACGTTCACGGTCGCGACGGGCCAGAGCGTGGTCGCCGGCCAGCAGGTCGGCACGGTCGGCAACACGGGCGCGGCCGGCGCGGACTCCCACCTGCATTTCCAGGTCGTCGGCCTGTTCCGCACGCCCGATCCGGCGCACGAGAAGTACCACTCCGATGTCCCGATCGCGCACGACGGTCCGTTCAACGGCCCCGAGCCGTTCGTGATGTCGGCGATCGACGTCACCGACGGCGACGCGGTGGCGCACCCGATCGCCTCGACCGCGTTCGTCGGCGGTGAGGCGGCGAACCTCCGCGGCGCGGCGCACGTCTATCGCGCGCCGTAGTCAGCTCGCGTCGCGCCAGAAGTCCTTCATCACCGCAGGCGGCTCGGGCGACGCGAACGCGCGGTTCGACATCAGGACCGTCACCATCTGACGCGCCGGATCGACGCGGAACACCGAACCGAGGCCACCGTCCCAGCCGTACGACCCGGGGCTCGCGGAGACGTCCTTGCCGGTGACGATCATGCCGCCGAAGCCCCACGAGTGATCGACGAACAGGTTCACGAAGTCGTTCGAGGCGGCGCGCTGGGCGGCGGTGAGCTGATCGGACATCATCAGCGTCGCGGACTTCTCCGAGAGGACCTTGCCGCCGCGCGCGCGCAGCATCGCGCCGAACGCGTGGAAGTCGTCGACCGTCGACACGAGTCCCGCCGCTCCCGACGGGAACGGCGGCGGCTTGCTCCACTCGCCGTCGATCGCGTCGTAGAGCTTGCCGGTCGCGAGGTAGCTCGCGGTGAACCGCGCGCGCTTCGCCGGCGGGCAGTAAAAAGCGGTGTCGTGCATCCCGAGCGGCGCGAAGATCCGCTCCTGCAGGAACGTCTCGAGCGGCTGCTTCGTCGCGCGCGCGATCACGACGCTCAGCACGTCGATCCCGGTGTTGTACATCCACCGCGCGCCCGGCTGATGCATCAGCGGCAAGGTCGCGAGCTGGCGCACCCACTCGTCGGGCGGCGCGTAGTCCGACGGCATCGGGATCGTCTGGCCGAGCTTCAGCTGATCGATCGCGCGCTGGATCGGCAGCGTGCCCGGCGGGGCCATCGGGATGCCGAAGCCCCACGTGAACGTCAAGAGGTCGCGCACGGTCGGCACGCGCTCGACGGGCACGGTGTCGTCGAGCCCGCTGTCGAGGCGCTTCAACACGCGGCGGTTCGCGAGCTCCGGCACCCACTTCTCTACCGGCGTCTCGAGCGAGAGCACGCCGTCATCGACGAGCACCATCGTCGCGGCCGCGGTCACCGGTTTCGACATCGACGCGATCCGGAAGATCGAATCGCGCTGGATCTGGGTGCCGCCATGGTCCTCGCTCGTGCCGAGGGCGACGGCCTCGACCTGCTTGCCCTTCGCGACGAGCGCGACCAGGCCCGGAACTTCAGTGTGTGCGGCGAGCGTCGAGCGGAGCTGATTCACGGAGCGGCTCCTGGCGCGCGTCTGCCAGCAGGCAGCGAGCGCGGCGATGCAACCAAGCCCCTGGAGGGCATCTCGGCGGTTCATACCTCCATGACGATCCAGACCCTTCGAAATCGACACGGTCAGCCCGAAATCACGCGATACCGGAGGTGGGTCGCTCCCGGTGCGCTCACTGATTCGATCTGCTCCAATCGAATCGCGCGGTTGAGGAACCTCACCCCCCCGCCCAGCACCATCGGCGCGACGTGCAGCCAGATCTCGTCCACCAGCCCCGCCGCCAGCGCCTGCTCCGCGATCGACGCCGTCCCGATCGCGACATCCTTCGCGCCCGCGGCGCGCTTCGCCTGTGCGATCGCGGTCGGGACGTCACCGACGAACGCGAACGTCGATTCACCCTTCGGCGCCTCGGCCGGCCGATGCGTGACGATGAAGACGTGCCTCACGCATGGATGCGTACCGTCCCAGCCGTGCGTGAAGTCGTAGACCCGCCGGCCCGCGACGAACGAGCCATACGCGTTCCACATCGTCTCGACGATGTCGCGATTTGCACCGACCGGTGCAAACCGTTTGTCGCCGTGCATCACCTCGCCACCCTGGTACCAGTCGAACAGATGCTCGCCGCCGTGCGTACCGAGCGGATGCTTCGCATCGTCGTCCGGTCCCGCCGTGAAGCCGTCGAGGGATATCGTCTGATCGATCACGACCTTGGTCATGCCGCGATCGTTGCCATCCCCGGGCCAACGACGTACACAAACTCATGGGCCAACTCGTCGACGGCGTCTGGCAACCCGGCTGGTTCCAGCCCAAGCAAGGCGGCGCGTTCGAGCGCGCGGCGACCACGTACCGCGGCGGCGTCACCGGCGTGAGTACCGGCCGCTACCATCTCTACGTCGCACGAGCGTGCCCCTGGGCACACCGCGCGCTGATCACCCGCTCGCTCCGCGGCCTCGAACACGCCGTGTCGGTCACCGTCGTCGACCCGCACATGGGACCGGACGGGTGGGCATTCAAGCCCGACGACCCCGATCCGATCGGCCCGTCGAGGTTTCTCCGCGATGTCTACCTCCGCGCCGATCCGCACTACACCGGCCGCGTCACCGTCCCGGTGCTCTGGGATCGCGAGACCGGCAGGATCGTCAACAACGAGTCGCGCGAGGTCATGCGCATGCTCGACCTCGACTTCGCCTCGCTCGCGATCGCGCCGATGACCAGCACGCTCGCGCCCGCCGATCTCCGCCCCGAGATCGATCACACGCTCGACGCGATCTACGACCCGATCAACAACGGCGTCTACCGCGCCGGCTTCGCTCACTCGCAGAGCGCCTACGAGCACGCCGTCCGCGACCTGTTCGCCGCGCTCGCCCACTGGGACGACGAGCTCTCGCGCCGCCCGTTCCTCTGCGGCAACCAGATGACCGAGGCCGACATCGCGATGTTCACGACGTGCCTGCGCTTCGATCTCGTCTACTACAGCCACTTCAAGTGCAACGTGAAGCGGCTGCGCGACCACGCGAATCTGTGGAAGTTCACGCGCCGGATGTGGAGTCACCCCGGCGTGAGGTCGACGTGCTTCCTCGACGAGATCAAGACCCACTACTACTGGAGCCAGGACAACGTGAACCCGACCCGGATCGTGCCGGTCGGCCCGAGCGAGTACGAAAAGGATCTCGACCAGCCGATCTAAGCCGCCGCGTTCTCAGGCCAGGTTCGTGTAGACGTTCTGGACGTCGTCGTCGTCTTCGAGCGCGGCGACCATCTTCAAGACGTCGTCGGCCTGAGCCTCGGGGAGCTCGGTCGTGGTCGCCGGCACATACTCGGACGCCGTCGACACGGGATGGATCTTGCGGGCGTCGAGCGCGGTCTGCATCGTGCCGAAGTCGGTGAACGCGACGCGCGCCAGCAGCTGCTTCTCGCCCTTCTCGCCCTCGCCGTCGTCGAGCGAGATCAGACCGTGATCGATGAGGTCGAGCTCGAGCGCGTCGCGATCGAGGCCCTCGGGGTCGAGCCGGAACACGCCCTGGCGCTGGAACATGAACGCGACCTGACCGGTGGTCCCCATGTTGCCGCCGTGCGACTTGAAGTAGCTGCGAACGTTCGCGACGGTTCGCGTGACGTTGTCCGTCGCGGTCTCGACCATCACCGCGATGCCGTGCGGCGCGTAGCCCTCGTAGACCACGATGTCGTAGTCGGCGGCGCCCTGCCCGCTCGCCTTCTTGATCGCCGCCTCGACCTTCTCCTTCGGCATGTTGAGGGCGCGCGCGTTGACGAGGACGCGGCGCAGCGAGGGGTTGCCGTCGGGGCTCGAACCGCCGGCCTTCACCGCGATCGCGATGTCCTTGCCGATCTTGCTGAACTGCTTCGCGACACGATCCATGCGCGCGAAGATGGTGTGCTTGCGTTTCTCGAAGGCGCGGCCCATGGCGGGGCACAACCTAGCAGACGGCACGCAACCCCGTCGAGGGCCGGTCGATAGGGGCTCCCAAAGGAGATTGCCCATGGAAACCGCCGCCCAAGCTCGCTGGAAGACTTCACTCGTCAACGTCGCAGGTGCCTACTACGCGTTCGGCGCCCTGATGATGATGTTCGCGGTGCACGAACCCGCGATCGCCGGGTTGAGCGGCGGGATGTTCGCCGCCGGTGTCGGGTTCCTGGGGCTCGCCTGGCTCGTCCGCGGCGATTTCTTGCCCGGTCTCGGTACGTGGTCGCTGGGCGCCCCGTTCGTGATCCTGGTCGTCGGCGCAGGGACGTCACGCGAGCGCGCCACCCTCCTCGCGATCGCACTGACGATCTGCGCGCTGTCCCACGCCGCCGAGCTCGGGCCGCGCCGGCGGATCGCGCTCGTGGCTGCCGCGGCCTCGGCCGCGCTTCTCGCCTCGATCGCGCTCGACGTTCAGGTCCGGACGATCGCCACCGGCACGTTCGCGCTCCACGCGATCCTCGGCGTGATCATCATCTTCACTTCTTCAATCTCGACTGGTATCGCCCGGGTTCGGCGCGCCCTGGGATCGCCAGCCGGTTCCACGCATTGATCGCGGCACACACGAACGTCACGTTCGCCATCTCCACCTCGCTGAAGTGCGAGGACACCTCCGCGTAGACCTCGTCGGAAACGTGGCCCGCCTGGAGGTTGGTCACCGCCTCGGCCCACGTGAAGGCCGCGCGCTCGCGGTCCGAGTAGAGCTTCGACTCGTGCCACGCATCGAGCATGTAGAGCCGCTCCTCGGACTCGCCGAGCGCGCGCAGATCCTTCCAGTGCAGATCGATGCAGTAGGCGCAGCCGTTGATCTGCGAGACCCGCAGCTTGATCAGATGGATCAGGTTCGGCTCGAGCCCCGAATCGTGGAGGTACTTCTCGAGCGCGAGCATCGCCTCGTAGCCGCCGTTGGCGAGCTTCACGTAGTTGAATCGCATGCGCCGGAGCTTGTCAGCGCGCGGCCGCGATGACGAGCACGATCACGAACGCGATCGCACCGAGCAGCGCGAAGGCAAGCATGCGCTGGTGGGCGAGCCGGCTCGCGCGCTGTCTCTCGAGGCGAACCACCTCGGCGCGCTGGTGGTCGGGCGTATGTGGGTTCTCGCGCTGGACCGGCATCTCGCGGAACGGGGCACCGGCCATGTCGATCGGTGCCTCGCGGTTCAGCTCTTCGAACACCTGGTGGACCCGGCTCGCGATCCGGGCGAGCTCGTCGACCCGGCGACCGGCGAGCACGGGATCGTTGCTCCAGCCCGAGATCGAGAGGACGAGCTGGCGACCGTGCGCGGTCTCCGCGGTGCGCAGCGTCGCGTTGCCGAGCTTCATCAGGAACCTGCGGGCCTGATCGTCGAGGAGGCGCGAGATCGCGGCGGCGGGTGCGGCCTCGACGAGGAACCGCGCGTCGAACGCGGCATCACCGACCTCGACGTCGACCAGCTCGCCCTTGTCGATCTTCGCGCGATCGAGCCAACCCTGACGGCGCAGATAGATCGCGAGCGGATAGGACGCGGGGATCTCCGCGCTGATCTCGGTCCACTGCTCGGTCGAGGAGCCCGCACCCGTCGACGTCAGGGCGTAGCCGATCCGGACCTGGCCACACGTGCCGGCGATCGAGTTGCTGCCGGTGACATGGCCGCCGAGCGACTTCGCGAGCTCGAACAGGCGAGCGTCGGCGCGGGGTTTCATGGCGACCCCCGCGATGAGGGCCAGGAAGCCCATCACGCCGACCACGACGAGCAGCTCCATCTACCGATCGAACTCCCACGAAATCATGGCTATTCCCGGGCTAGGATACGCGGGTGCGTCGTCGTGCAGGCGTGCTGGGGCTGGTCGCCGCGCTCGCGCTCGGCGCGCTGTGGTGGGGCCACGGCACGCGCAACGATCCGACCCGGATCGAGCATCCAAACGGCTCCGCCGCCGTACACTCGATCGATCCGCGCACGCGCGCGAAGACCACGTCGCTCGGTGGCCACGTCACGCGGAAACGCGATCGCGCGCCGGTCGCCGACGCGGCGGTCGCGATCCGGTTCGTCGGCCCGTCGCAGGTGAGCGTGCCGCTCGTGATCGCGACGACCGATCGCGACGGCGGCTGGACGATGGCGCTCGCGCCCGGCAGCTACGACGTCACCGTAGCCGCGAGCGGGCTCCTGCCAGAGGCCCGCGCGCACGTGGTGGTCGGCGAGGATCCGGTCGTCGTCGATCTCGCGTTGGCCGATGGCGGCATCGAGGTTCGCGGCACGGTCAGCGATATCGGCGGCGGACCGATCACCGGTGTCCAGATCGCGGTCCTCCTCGAGGAGGGAATGGCCGGGGTCCTGACCCGCGCGGACGGGAGCTACCGGATGACGTTACCGGCCGGCACGTACGACCTGACCGCGAGCCACGA
>Ga0307509_10009387_pt1 | contig 12244 bp, 12 predicted proteins | sample 10_EM_MG_FD_202245 | JGI IMG/M metagenome (GOLD analysis project Ga0307509, IMG submission 202245) | Populus trichocarpa ectomycorrhiza microbial communities from riparian zone in the Pacific Northwest, United States - 10_EM | ecosystem: Host-associated > Plants > Roots > Unclassified | place...
AATCCCAACCAGGTAGACACCTGTAACGGCCAAACGCCACTCTCGTGGGCGGCTGAGAATGGGCATGAGGGGGTAGTAAGGATACTTTTGGAACGGGAGGACATCAATCCCAACCAGGTAGACACCTGTAACGGCCAAACGCCACTCTCGTGGGCGGCTGAGAATGGGCATGAGGGGGTAGTAAGGATACTTTTGGAACGGGAGGATATCAATCCCGACCAGGCAGACAACTATGGCCAAACGCCACTCTGGCGGGCGGCTGTGGTGGGGCATGAGGGTGTAGCAAAAGTGCTTTTAGAGCGGGAGGACGTCAACCCCAACCATGCAGACACCGAATACGGCCGAACGCCACTCTCGTGCGCGGCCAGGTTTGGGCGTGTCGCGCTAGTTAAAATCCTTTTACGGCAAGACGTCAACGCTACCGCACTAGATCACGAGGGCCAAACCCCGCTATCACTGGCCCTCTCCGAAGGACATGATGAGGTTGTGAGGGTCTTACGTGACAATGCCAATTCCCGCACAACACATCGTGGTGTCTAAACATCCCTCGCGTTGTCCTCCATACACTGCCACGAGTGTCCGATAGGCATGCCATCCGGAAATCAGACTCCAATGGCAACCTCACAAGCCTTAACTTAACGCCCAAACCTCCACCCCCATCCTCTCACCCCGGTGACCGAGAAGGGGTATCGAGCCTCAAGGACCCCGTTCCCAACTTACATAGCGACCTCTCCTCAGCAAAATCCATCCTACTACCTCCACCTCATTTGTGTTGCCCTTACAGCTCTAGCCCCTCCAAGTAAAACTGACATCCATCCAACACTACCTAATCAATCCTCCCCCTCGCACTCAACCGGTATTTCCTCACCGCCTCCTGTCTGGATTTTTCTCTGTTTTTCTCGTTCACGTCCCTCCTCCGTAGTTCCCACACATATTTTCACCCCATATATAATTTTCGCATAAGGGATTAGTCTTCGCAAGGCCTCTGTCGATTTAAATGTATCATAACCAGCATTTGTTAACCGGCGTTCTTTCTGATTTAACCGACTATGTTTCTTTCCTTCTTCCTTCTTTTCTTTCCCTCCTCCTTCCCCCCCCCTCCCCTCGAGTCCCATTTAGACCTTGTCCATAAAATCATCCTTGAGTCTTCATCTCGTCTAATCCTTAAGTACCATATATTTTTCTTATGTTTTGTGTGAAATCGTGTACAGTAGCCCATTACATGTAAATATATATCATTGAAACCGGCGCTCAACCCGGAGAAGCCCTGTCTTATTGGCAAACAGCAGGCCTATCTCCTTCCTGTAACTTCTCTTAATTCTACCAGGTGATCATATCCACTTATTTTACTGTACATCCCTCATGCCACTTCGAGGCCTCCAGTGAACAAGTGGCGTTGTTTTTGATAAGAGCTATATGAGCGCACAGGGCTTTGACCTTAATACTTGGCGAAGACCCGCTCCATGCTTCCAATACGCATACACTCCTTTAGTCGTAATCTTTGACGAGCCCACCCGCTTGTGAGATGCCACCTACCTAGGATCCCCAATTCGTTATATAAACCCTAACCATTCACTACTACCCTTCACTACTGCATATCACTAGCATCAGATTCTGTTGTATTTTATACCGGCGAAAGGCCTAGGTGGATATTAGCGGGATACTCGGTGTGGGTGACGCAGTCTGCGGCAGGTATCATGCTCCCCAGATTATGAAGACAAGGTAGAATAAAGTGCCAAGCAAAAAACAAAAACACCCTTTCTATCAATCCCCAATTCTACACTAAAATCAAATCATGTGAAAAACAGGCGATCACTCACTCTCACTCACCCCCGGTAGAAATTGCCGGAACCAGCGATCCGAGAAAACCACCTTGTGCTTGTTTTTCGAGATGCCGATTGCGTAAGAACAGGCCCGAGAGAGAGAATGAGGTTCAAGGAGGAAAAGGTTATAGATTCTTTTGTTTTGCATCTTGCTTATCCCTTCTTCCTATCTATGGCGGAACAAACGACTTATATAAAAAATGCAAAGATCCTCCCTGAACTTCCGCACCTGTGGAAATCCTTCCGGAGGTGCACATAGATCAATGGAGTTTCAGTGCTCATTGCAGCTTGTATCCTGATTCATCTTCCATTGTGCTCTCGGATCATTCCCGGCCGTGTACGATATGCGGATGCTCGTATATGGTATACTAATGGTGTGACTTACTGTAGGTCGTCTGGAAAGTACCACACGGCTCCTGGGGTTCAGGTGTAGAGGTGGTGTTGGCGAAAAGAGGTTTATAAGCAAGTAACACCCCGGCGGTAAACCCCCTTTCACATCGCGTCGTCCGCTAGGAGTTTTGTTTTTCCTTTAGCTATCCATCGCCCCACCGGTCACCCTTTGGAGCGCGAGCGGCCCTCAGCGAATCCGGGGGTACCACACGCTCCGGCAGTACTATTTCCCTCCCGGGGGTGTTGGGCCTTGGCTAGGAAAGTCCGGTACGTTTATCTTTCCACTTTTTTCACCTTTCCTGAGGCGGTAAGGTAACATGAAAGGTTCATGATGACGGGAGATGTGTATGACAGCTTGAGATGATAGGGATTAGCGTATTTCTCGGCGGAGACAATGGAGGATTTGAGTAGGTTGTCCTAGAAAGAGTCTAGTCTAGTGCCCGCATCTCTGCTGCGTCGGTGATACGGGGGTAAGTAAGCAAAGAGATAAACAATTCTATCAATTGAAACAGAGTAGCCCATTTCCATAAACCAGTAATTGGCACTTTACGAGAATTATAAGATGTTAATTACTCTCTACCCACACTTGCGGGTAGGAAAAAGAAAAAGATAACATCAAGAACGAACAATACTACATTAGTGTGTGTGCGCGTGTGAGTGCCGGTATATTACATGTTCTTGCCACACCACACTCTGCTCCACTCCGCTAAACTCAACAGCCAAAAAAAAACCCCCCCCACAATCGGCGGACCAGCTGAGAGGGACAATAGGGATAGAGTGAAGAAGAAAAAAATCATAGAATCGGTAATCCGTTAATACAAAAACATCCCCGCCCCACCTCTCCATGCATCAATCATTCCTTATCCACCACAACCCCCGACTCGCCACCCTTCCGCCTCCGGAACACCTTTCTCCAAAAATCCCTCTTCGACCGTGGGCGAGACGACGCACCGGATTGCTTCTCCCCAGGCGCGGGACCAGCGGCCAACTGCGCTTTTGGATCAACGGATAGTTCACACGGTTTGCCGTCGCTGCCCTTTCCCTCTTCTCCCGCGGGTTTCTTGCCCTCGCCCCCGCTCTTAGTGCTTTTGAGGGGGCTGATGATGTCTGGGTCTGGGAGTTCTGCGGGGGTGGTGAGGGTTGTAGTGGGTGAGTTGGTAGGTTGATTGGTAGGTGGGTTGGCAGGTGAAGGTTGGGATAGTGCGGTGGCAGATCCTTCTGCTGCAGGTGTTTCTTCTGCCGCATGTGTTTCCTTCGCTGCAGGTGTTTCCTTGGCCGCAGGTGTTTCCTTAGGTGCAGGTGTTTCCTCTGCTGCGGGTGTCTCCTCTGCTGCGGGTGCCACCTCTGCTGCAGGCGTTTCCTCCACTACAAGTATTTCCTCTGCTACGATTGCTTCTTCTCCTGCAACTAGTTCTTCTACTGCGGCAGTTTCTTCCGCTACAGGTGTTTCTTCGGCGGCCGCCGCTTCTCCTGTTGCGGTTGTCTCTACCAATGTGGCTGTGGTTGTTTCGGTGCTGGAGCTCGAAGAGCTTCCTGGGGGTGAGATGGAGGTAATGAAGGGGGTGTTTGGGGACAGGTCGTAGGAGGCTATTCTCAGGTTTGAGGGGGAGGAAGAGGGGGTGTCTGCGAGGTAGGCGGAGAAGGTTAGTTGTGGGAGGACTGGGTGGTCGCCGGTTGCTGGTGTGATCTGGGGGGGTTGTGGGGTTGCCATTGTTTTTTGTCCTTGTTTTTGCTGTTGCGGTGAGTGGGCTTCGGGAATTGTGAGGGCAGAATGATGCTTCGGCTGGAAGAGGGAGAGGGGGAGGGGAGGGGTAGGGTTTTATATAGTCTTTTTCCTTTTTCCCCTGGATGAGGTGGGGATTACACGTTTTGATTGACTAGTTTGGTTTAGCGTGTGGTAGTATTATACGTGGTAGATACGGTTCAGGGAGATCCCCTTTTGTTTCCCGTTTTGATGGGTTTGGTGGTAATGGTTTTGTAATGGGGTTTCCCTACTACCCTTCCAAGACGCATATGATTTAGTTATGAGTGGTATAACCTCTATTTGACGATATTCGAGGAGAAGGGGTCAAAAAGCAGACCTTCATAGTTCCAAGACAATTATATTCTGCCTTTCGTCTGCGCTTTGATATCTCAGTTTTGCCATCGTTTCCTTGGTTGCGGTGTAAAGCAATGCACTAGTACCGCACTGCAAGCTAGACATAACGAAGCACGAACACAATACTGAGTTGGAGCGATTCGTTCCAACGAGCAACACTTCCCTACCCTCGACCACGCATCCAACCAGAGGAGCGCCCGCCCTCTGTACCCTTCCGGAACCTTAGGCCCAAAAGCACCAAACTCGTGACCTCTTCTAGGGATGTGAGCGTATGCATACCGTATGTTTGATTACGTCCATTCTAAGCATTGTCAGCATCAACAACGGTAATACCTAAATTAGCCGGCATCAGACTAAACCGGCGATAGGCGCGCAAACCCTCCTGCATCCTTCCTTCCCTCCCCATAAACCAGATTCCGTCCTCAGAGCCTCAAGCGAGTCTATCCTACCGGAGGTGCCTTACGCATCAAATGACTTCTCCCTCCCTCACGATTCCAAGCCTCGCCGGAGCCTAGCTCCAATCACATCGGGCCGCCCTGCCCGCCCTCCTCCAACTTTTCCGCCCCCGATACATTACGGCCTTCCGTTCATCGAGCCACAGGCAGCGCGCAGTCCTTCCTCAGCGATTCTCGCGCGTCATCTTTCTTAGGCAATCCCTCTCTCAATTCCGCATCTCGCGCCGACAGAGGTGGAGGAGGGGAGGGCAAGCGTAAGGGTAACGGGGGTAATCTCATCGCTTTGTTCAGATTCGTGAGCGCACAGATAACACTCCCAAGTTGGTGACTCGGGGGGGGGTACGAGCACCTGGAGAAATGTCGAGGATGGTATTGTAGGCGTAGTGTAGCGAGAGTTTGATGCCAAAGGACGAAATGATGTGAAGCGAAAAGTGAAGTCAACAATGGTTACACAAACACAGGCATAACACGTCGGTGCGATCCCCTGCACGAACCCGTTTGTGTTGCGGTTACAGTGCAGGGATCAAGCTCTTCGCATGGCTACCAACACCGTACCCCCGGGCTCCATTATGGAACCGTATCATACTGCATTACACAGACCTGACCAAGAAAGAAAAAACTCCTTGAAAACACCCCTCATAACATCATACCCGTGGACGAGAATCACCCGCCTAAGCTATGACTTATGGTACCCGCCTCGCCTCGCTTCAAGTAATCACACACCAGCCCTTGCCCGGCGGATACCCTCCCTCCCAACCATCGCACGTACACCACTGCTTCTTCGGAACCCGGTCCATAACGTTAGGAATGTGCGCTCCGCATCCAGCCCAGGTAACTCCCGCTATGTTGTACGATGAAATCATTCAGCAAACGATCAGGTCAATTACTCGCCTCGCTCCCCCTCTCCCCTCCCTGGGTAGGATAAATTGACTTACAACACTTAGAGCACGCTGTCCTCCTGCACATTTTTCTTCGGTATCCGCTTTGTTTTGTTTGTTTGTTCGTTCTCGTGGATGTTTGGACTTGCGATGGCGTGGGTAGGTAGGCAGATAGGTAGGTGAAAGGAGGAAACCTGCGGGGGTTTTAAATCGTTGGCACTGATCAGGTCGGTTGGCACTCTGGTTGATTTCGGCGAGGTTTTTGGATGTTACTTGGCCACCGGGACGGCGAGGTCGGGGACCCACCCTGTGGTATCACACGATAGGACAGCGCTGCGGGGGATCTTCCGTGGGGAGTCTGGGGATCCGACCAGCGATCGGTAACCATTAGCGCCTATCTACCCACGGCTCCGTGTAAAGTACTGTTCCAGTACTGTTCTCATTCTCGAGTCGCGGGGGCCGAGGTTTGCGAACGCAACCGCTCTTGCACGTGTTACGCTTTCCGCTCAGATCTAGGCCTTATGCAGGAGCAGTTATCACAAACGTCGCCATTTTGCGAGTACAATACGGGGGTACGAGTAGATACCATACAATAACATCGCGGTAAAGCTATTCCTGGTAGTGAATATCATTGTGCTGCGCGTTGCGTACTCCCCGGACTAGATACCGGCGCCGTATGAGGAAAATTTCAACCTCGCAGGCTTGCGACAGGATCGACTGATCGACGGGTGGATGTGCTTCCTTGTTGATATATCTTAAAAGCTACCATCCCGACCAACCTCACTCACAATACAGCGCCCCCACGCGGATGACGGGAGAAAAAGTATACAGCCCAGCACAGTAACGTGCCATACCGGTAGCATACAAACCTCCGACCGTTACCCCCCACCGCGATCTCGCATACCGCCCCCATCAGATCCCCACACGGCCCTATACCGGCATCATACCCGCAGTCGCGCTACGCCCTAAGTTATAACCACGATCCCGGAACATTGCTCCCGCGTTATATATCGGGGCGACCGAGTATGATAACTTGCCATCAGGGTGCACGACAATTCAACCAAGCGAGCACCACACCAGTACCGTACCACCATCCAAACCGGAATAATTGGACCACGCGGCATGTGGTCGAGACCCCCCCGTCCACTCTGGAACCAGGGACGAAAAAACGCAGCGAAGGCCAGTGGACGGGCTGCTTAGCCTCCCTCTAAGGGAAACGAGAAATATACAACCTTACCGGAAGAGGCAATTGAGCGACATACATGACTCCTAGGGTTTCTATGCGAGGTGGGGGGCAAATCCAATTCCAGTTCTCCAATCGTTATGGTAGTGTCCCGGCAGGACATGCTTACCTACCACGTGGAGAAAAACTCTCCTACCAGCGCTATACAATACCAGTATTCAATGTCTCCAAGAACCTCGAAGGGGAAAGAAAGGGACGAAACAAGACAAAACAGGACAGGACAGGACAAAAGCAAGATGAGAACTCGGACAATTGAACCTCACGCTACGGCGTTGGAGTTCTTGCTGATAGGGCCTAGCCCTTTTTTTCCTTTTTTCCCGCCTAAGCCCGGGCTAAGAGGATCAGCCTTCGCTATGCGCTCGTACCCCTATCCAAGAGAGGGAATTTCGGACGTCCCAGCGCGAGGTTCAATTATTCGAGTTCCCACGGTAGACATCAGAGGTTGGAAGGGGACCTTCACGAGGATTATCGGATAGATCCCGCAGTTTCTCAATTCTCGTGGAGCCTATTTTCTTTGATTGCTTAAGACTTAGGGCCTGTTCGGACACAACGGTTCCCTTCCCCTCCCCATGCAAATGACCCCTTTCTTTCCGTCTCAAAATGGAGAAAAAAGTCGTTTTCGCAGCAGAAACGGTTTCGCCCAACAGAACCCGTCCCATTTTTGCCAAACAGGCCCTTATGAGCATTCCATCCCACCCCGGGTATGATAATATACTCCCTCCTCAACCCTCGAAACAAACTCGCGCTCATTCAGCAAACAACCCGCATATTCCACCATATGATACCCCTACCACGGCTTCCGCACTTGATGCGTGAAAATTCTGGATACTATACTTTCCCCCCCATAGTGCGGTTACTGCACAGTACAGTATTATACCCTGCTAGCTCGGAGGGTTTCCCCCCCGTCGGGTTACCGCCGGGATTGCCGTTTAAATTCCCGGTGATCCAATTGAATCCCTTCGTTCGGCCACTCCCCCCCCTTAACTATCACATTATAGGTATGGTACCGGTATTCTCACACCTTTTTTTAAATTGAAGGATCTCTGGGATACCGATAGTGGATGGAACAATACCCCCCACCTTGGAAGAATTTGGAGGTGGGGGGTGGGCGGTGGTGGTGATTATCGTTAAATCCAACCCATCAGACATCGGCCTCGGATCCCCCCCCATCAGAGGCATAAACGCCCCGAGGAGGAGGAATAAGTGTTTTCCAGACCCCGGTATAACTTAGCTTACACATTATTGTGACGACCACCCGCCCCCATTGGATCTCATTAACTGGTATGATATTCGTAATTTTGTTAACATGTCCCTGCTAAAGTCAATTGCGGTTTAGACTGTGATTTTCTTGTTGAGTGAGATCCCCGATGGTGGATTTAACGAGAAGTTTACGGGTACGACATTTGTTCTATCGTCGGGTCCCTTGATGGATGGATGGCAGGGATTTGAGGGTAGGGGTTAAGTTAGCTATGGGGTGGGGGCCACGTAGATATATATGGCAAACTCTAGGCAGTGGGGGTATGATAATGTTGGACCTGCGTTTGGGTATATGGCTAGGGTAGACGTTGGAGAATTTTCCGCTGCATTCTTGAAACATGCGTTGTATATTGTCATCCATGCTTCGGAGGAGGCGCATCGCACTTGGTGGGCTGATCGCGTTCCGAAAAAAGTAGGTATTTGAGCGTTTATATTACTTGGGTATAATGGGGGTATGTAGAAAACAAAATAAACACGCTCCTAGTAAGAAAAACTTGAAAATTTAATGTATCATATCAATATTATTCGCTCCACAATTTCAACCCACGTGGTTGGCCAAATTTCATCCCGTAACGCCCCATTTCGAAAAAACGTGGTACGATAATGGCCCTGTGCACTGCTTGAAAAAAGCAGAGATGCTCTCAATTAATCGTTTTCCGATTTCAGCCTATTGTTCCACCCCGTTGATAGTCCTGCTAAGTAAATCATGGCCATGCGAAAAACTAAAAATCAACAGCCTTCACGCATCTAACCCCCAAACCTCCCAGCCCTCAATCCCCCTCTGCAGGAAACGACTGGCAGGAAAACTCTTCACCACTCCATCTGGACAAACTCTAAGGGCATAGGATCTAGTACAATCTCTTCCAACCAACATCCTCACCGTCTCCAACCCTGGTATTTGGCGCCGAATCTTTTGCATGAACTCATAGGCGCCGGATTCACTGATGAGTGTTCGCAGGTGGAGGTAGAGTGTCGATAAGCTCGGTGCGTGCATTGCTGCTGGTTGGCCAGCCTAACTTATCATTAGCCAGGGGAGGAAGAGGTGAGGGAGGGAGGGAATAAGGATTAATACAAAACTAGAAACCAGCACAGGGCAGCAAAGCTTCTCCAGCACCCGACACTTTCCAGTGAGAATCTCCATACCGGGCCCACCAATCGTTTTCTGCTGGTCCAATGACAGAACAGTTAATCTCCGGAGTGTGTTCCCGTGATGCGTAGCAATTGCTTCGAGGAGGTCCCTTGAAAACCAGATGGAAGAGACATGCCGACGGTTACCGCCTGGTGCCGCCCAATCCGTCGGGTCACATTCCAGCTCGTAGTGGAGGTCTTGCAGGCCACGGAAGCATTGCAGGAATTTCGTGACGGCAGATTGAGTAGCTCTTATCCGAAATATCCGGAGGTTTGGGAATATTCTGTTTTCCTCCGAGGGAGCCCCTCCTGTGCCCTTGTCTAGCTCGTCTTCCTCGGGAGGGGTGATGGCGGAAAGGAGCAGCCCTGGGTTGTCGCAGAGGAGAATTTCTAGGCGGCGGAGGTTGTTGAAGTTGACTGTCTGGGTGAGCACTTCCAAACGGTCCAGTGTAAATAGTCGCCCTACCAGGGTTAGTGATTCGAGCCTGCTCAAGGGCGTGACCTGCGTCCCTTCCGGGGGCTCCTCAGAAACACTCTCGTGAACCCCTCCATCACCTCCGAAAAGCAGCCTCTCGTCCTCGTAATGCGCTACCCCGCCCTTATCTATCAGGCTAAGCGACTTTAGGGTTCTGGCGGAGGTCTTGAGGATATTGCGGATGATGTCATAGTCTGCTGTAGATGGAGGCAGACGATGGGCTAGTGAGGCAAAGTTTGAGTCGAGTATGAAGGTTACAGAATGGAGGGGGTGGAGTTGTAGTAGTGGAACATCAGTGTCAAGGATGTTGGAGAGTGAAAGTGAATGCAATCGTGGCTTGCGTGCCAAACTGGCGGAGATGCGGGAGGTGCGGGGCCCCAGAGGGTTGGGGGTGTTCCAGCTGATCGGGCACAATCACAGTAGGTAGGTCGTTAGCAAAAGCACCAGTAGGTAGGGGGCACCGAAGCAAGGGCTGAAATACGCAAAGGATTCTAAAAGAGACATATTCTCTATCGCGCTCTCAACAATCTCCTTTCTAATCTCCGAAACCTCCTCCATAATCCCGACTAAAGGTGCAACTTCAAATTCCCTAACAAACTCTCCACAATCGCTCAACTCCTTGCCCAATCCAGACCCCTTCCTACTCCTGCGCACCAGCTCATCCTCCCTTTCAGCGGAAAACCTCAAAAGCCTCTCCTGCTGCTGCGAAGTGAGAACGGCGTGCAAAGGCGTAACAAGCTTTCCACACGTTCCACCGGTATGTGGGATCTTCAATCTTCTGTATAGGAACGGAATGGCAATGGTATAAAAGTACTTGGAAACCAAGCATAGCGAGTAAATATCCGCATGGTTTTTGAGCTGCGATCCCCCGCCGATAATCACCCGTTCGTTAACAATGAAACCGTACAATCAAAGCGGGGGAAGGGGGAATCGAACATCGGCAAAAATAATATGTAGCAATTCCGGTGGCAGCACGGGTACAGACATATTCGCCATGATTCCGAACTTTTTAACGGTACACACAACGTGAAGGTGTTGAACCTTGACGTGATGCAAATGTTGAATTTGGGTTGGGTTTTTAAAAAGGATGTAGTTTCCCGGCCGCGAAAGAATTTGGGAGATCGTCCTTGGGGTGATCCCTTTATCAACAAGACGACCACCGTATATAGTCTACCACTTTCTAGCTGATAGTCGTATCATATCAGTGCTCTTCTCTCACAGGGCTTGCTTTTCTCCAAACCAACAAACCGGCAGCCTACGAGACGGTAGAGCAACAGGGAATATGTTTCCATGATGCATCGTCTCATACCCCCCACAATAGGTCTGGCCGGTCGAGCTATTCCCAGTCCTCCATGGAGCTTACCCCGCAAGAAACAGCCCCAGCATCCATCCATCCATTTCCAACCAAACAGAACAAAGTTCCCGCCAAACGCCCCATGTCAGCTGCCTATCTGGGAGCTCCCGAGGGGGGAGCATGATGTTTTACCATATTATCTCCCCTACCCTACCGTAGCTTATCCGGAGCCTTTTCTGCTTGGACAGCGGCAGTTTCCACCAAGCACACACACCACAGCCTCTTTAACGCCGACACTAACCTTTTCGCTAAGCGGATGGTGCACAGACCACCATAGTTACCGCGATCGACGAATAAAGAGCTAACTTTATCATATCCACCATCTGATAAGATTTGGCCAAGATTTTTTTGAATTGCGACGGAAAGCGCAAGGATGAAAGAAAGAAAGAACAAGTCAACAGAGCAGTGGTATTTTACGGCAAAGTCTGCTAGATACATTCCGCACTGTCTTTCTAGAACACGGTCGCGGGCAGGGCCTGGTGGAAGTGGGAATGCCCAACCCACCTGACACCCCGCATTGGCATTACGAATTGGGCGAGAATGGAAGGGTAGGCTGCAAGCCACATGCTCTCGATCGGTTGTGATACTAATTATGCTTGGGCCGGTTCCCTAGATGAAGGCGGTGGGGTACTGTACGAGTACTGTACATGCGAGTAGAGGAGAGGAAGGCTAAATATAAGGTAAGCCCTACGAGTCTATCGATCGAAGAACACCCCCCGTGGATATCCACCCTGCGGAGTATTGACTTGTGCGTTAGTTCATTAACTCTCACTCGCGCCGTAGGAAGGACGGATGTCGGAAGTGTTACTTCAACGTGATGGCAGGTGCGGCTGTGTTCGGCCGGTTCCCGGGCCGCTTGGGGCATCAGAATCTAGGAAATGGCAGGAGTCATATTGATGTATATTCAGGCTATGATAGATTGTTCTAAGCAGGGCAGTCTCGGGCGCGTCTATAGACGAGCAAACAAGACATCAACTCTCTCTCTCTCTTTCATCAATTGGTCCCGTTACTTTATCCCCCCCAGCTCTAGCCTCGTCTGCCGTGACCTCCGACAAAAAAATGACTCCCGAACGTACCAGATGTCGCCCTATTTTATCCATCCCCCCCAAAACCAGCATGGTACCCGCCGGAGAAATTACAATA
>Ga0307509_10009388_pt1 | contig 12244 bp, 15 predicted proteins | sample 10_EM_MG_FD_202245 | JGI IMG/M metagenome (GOLD analysis project Ga0307509, IMG submission 202245) | Populus trichocarpa ectomycorrhiza microbial communities from riparian zone in the Pacific Northwest, United States - 10_EM | ecosystem: Host-associated > Plants > Roots > Unclassified | place...
TCGCGCGGTTCCCCCCAGCTGCCCGCCGAACATCGACCGGGAGATCAACATAGGTCTGATACCCGGGGAAGATGGTGTCGGTCAGGGCCCCTTTGGTGGACGGCAATCAATCGATCCTCAAATGCCGAACAACGTCATAATCTACCCTGGTGGAGGGGAAAACACGTCTGCACATCCTGTGCGAGGAGAACTCGCGTGCCAGGGATGATTCCGACCAGCACTTGTTCACTCGCTCTCCATAGCGTAGTTGACCGGGTTCTGTTAAGAGTAAACAGCGTTCCACGCGGGCTAAAAACATCACCACCCGGCTGAGATTGATAGGTATTAATAGGTAAACCCGATCCCAGGCTAGGGTGGTAACGCTTGGGTAGGGAATCGCCCCACTCCCAGAAGGTCCCGTCGACCTCAAAAGCGTCGTCCGGAGGTCTACATCCGTTTATTTGTTTTGGTTGGGAAAAGATGGCGAATAACTCACCACAGAAGTGGGGACCCGGTGGGGCACGAGAGACGGCATGTCTATCGGAATCTTACCGAGGCGATACTGGTCGGCTGCATGTGGCCCCGACCCCGTGTTGTCCGATCGAAAGCTTCCTGATAGGTTATCCTTGACTGCACGTGGACGGAGATAAGGACACCTTAAAGTCGACGTCCGGGTCGTGTGCCACTGTCGCTCTTTGACAGGGGTGCATGGCGCAGCTGCATTGCGATAATATAATCCGATCAGTCCGGGCCAAGCGGACACTGATAGACACAAGTGGTTCATCCGGGCTCCGGCAGAGGGGGACCTGTGGGACTTGGATTGACGCAATCCCTATCAAGGTCAGGTTGCAATCATCCAAGGGCAGGTTGAGTGCGTGTATCCATTCCGCTGTGTGCGTGTTTGTTTAACCCTGTGGTTTCGAAACCGCCGAACGCTGTTCCAACGTAGGGAATCGGTACAATCGGAGCGGAGGAGAAGGGCGAGGTTATCCCCGGTGGGGTGGGGCGAACGGCGCGACGGGATACGAGGTGGGGGTATTCGTCCGGTCCTAATGGGAAGGAAGGGCGGAACGAAAGGTGGATAACTCCGGGCCGGGAAGCCTGGCTTCCACGTGATCCCGGTCGCTGTACAGTCCCACGGTACACCCCCACCACGGTCAGAGTAACCGAAGTCTTCGTGTCTTTTGTACATCTTCCCGATAACTTCAAAACTGTGAGTAAAATCTTCCCCGAGTGCCATCGCCAGCAGTAGATGAGTAGATGCCGTCGCTACTGAGCCAGAATTCACGAGTTTTGAGGATGGATCGCAAGAACCTCGTTTGGATGGACACCATGCTGATCAACCTGCAGATTAAAGCGCAATGGCTGACTCTGGACGCGGACGTGGTGGATTCGGTAGGGGGCGTGGCGACCGTGGAAGGGGGCGAGGACGCGGACGTCGTGGTGGCAGAAAGGACGAGGAGAAGGAATGGTACGCAAATCGTCTCAGATATGTATCGCCCTCGCATTCTCACCTGTAGTATCAAAGGGTTCCCGTCACAAAACTCGGCCGTCTCGTGAAGGACGGGAAAATCAAGTCTATGGAGGAAATCTACCTCTTCTCTCTCCCGGTCAAGGAGTTCCAGATCGTCGACTTTTTCCTCCCAAAACTTAAGGACGAGGTCATGAAGATCATGCCCGTTCAAAAGCAGACCCGTGCCGGTCAGCGTACACGATTCAAGGCCTTCGTTGCCATTGGAGATTTCGATGGCCATGTTGGTTTGGGTGTCAAGTGCGCGAAGGAAGTAGCGACCGCCATCCGTGGTGCCATCGTCCTCGCAAAACTCTCTGTCATTCCCGTCCGAAGAGGTTACTGGGGTGCTCAACTCGGTGAACCCCACACCGTCCCCTCTAAGGTCAGCGGGAAGGTAGGATCGGTCATGTGCCGTCTCATCCCCGCTCCACGAGGAACTGGTATCGTCGCTGCCCCCGCCTCGAAGAGGCTTTTGCAACTTGCTGGCGTCCAGGATTGCTACACACAATCCAAGGGATCTACTGCGACGATGGGTAACTTCTTGAAGGCTACTTTCGCTGCTGTGCGTAATTTGTTAACATTGCTTCTTTTCTGTTCCTTACTATCGTCGTTCACAGCTGACCTTGACATACGGCTTCCTGACCCCCGACTTATGGCGGGAGATCCCTCTGTCGAAGGTACCGTACGACGAGTACAGTGCACACCTACAACTCGCAGCTGGCAAGAAGTATTAGTTTTGTTCTCCGGCTGTGTATCCGCTACGTTGTTGTATTTGCCTACATATCCATTGGTTCTTTTCCACCTTTGCCGCCGAAATGTTTGACCGTCGTCCGCATGTGCGGCACGTGCACCCTTCGTCCTCAGCCTCACCGTTAACATGGGGATAATTTCCTCGGTCCTGGGAGCTATCGCGAACCTCTTCTTTGGTTCAGAGGACAAACCTCAGCAACGACCGCCCCAGGAACGACCCCCGCAACGACCGCACAAACCGTACAGGCCACCCGGGCCGCAGGAATATCGGCCGCCACAGTCGTATCCCCCCGCAAGCCCACCAAAACAACACCAGCAGCATAAACCGCATAGCCCTCGTCCATCCGAATCCCAACGTACCGTTCGTCCCTATTTCTGTTTGTTGATTGGTTGTAAACTGACCGCATACATGGATCCCGGACCTCACGATATCCTCCCAATCCTCCGCGACATGCACCGCCGCCGACGCTGCCACTAACAGGATTTGAACCAGGTCAATCAGGATGACCCGCACTACGTATCCCTACGTGATCGCGCCAACGAGGAAGGGGACAGGATGGCGCGTTGTTTCGAGGAAAGCAAGCGTGCATACACGAGTGGGGATGGAGCCCACGCCAAGGCATTGTCCAACGAGGGTAAAGAACACAAGGCAAAGATGGAACAGTTGCATGGGGAGGCCAGTGCTTGGATATACGCGAGTGAGTCGCGCTCCTTTTCCACCAATGGCCCTCAGATGTTTGACGCGGCTTGTTCTTCATTGACGTTCAGAGAATAATGAGGTGAGCTTAATTCCCTTATGCTCTGTTGTCTAATCCAACGTTGACGCGTGTTCTCAGGACAGTGGCACCGGCGAGATTGACCTGCACGGATTATTCGTGAGGGAGGCCATCGATTACACCGATAGGGCCATCGAAGCTGCCAAACGTCGTGGCGATACCACGATTAACATTATAGTTGGTTCGTCCTTTTCTTTCTTGCTGCAACGGATGGCCTTGCGAACGATAGGGGGATACGTGCCCAGGTAAAGGTCTGCATTCCAGCGGTGGGGTTGCCAAGTTGAAGCCCGCCATTGAGGCATTGATGCAAAAGTACGCACTCCCTTTTTAGAAAACACGCCACGCCCGTGCTCAGCGGTGGTATCTCACTTCACAGGCATGACCTAGTCGCGGAGGTGGACCCAGATAACGCAGGAGTGCTGATTGTGCAGCTCGGCGGAAGGAAGTCTGGTCGTCGTACCATGGGTGCCGACGAAGTTACTCGCAGGCTCGAGAAATCGGGTGAGGGTTGCGTTATCATGTAAGACTTGTAAGGAATCTTGCTTCTTGGAGCCCTTGTAGAGACATTCCATCGGTGGTGTTTTCTGCCGGCCGACGCGACGAGGACGAGCGATGTATGTATTATACCATGTTTATACCGTGGCCTGTTCGATACAACGAAGAATACCATTTTGTGTACGAAATCTAGGGAGGTCATGACGTCGACCAAGATGGTCGGCAATCGTTCAGATGGGATTGCAGCGGATCTCTGGGCTCTGCGGTTCTGTCGAAGTCCAACGAGGGCGAGGATGATATATTCTCGTCGAGGCGGGTCGGTGCACGTCAGTCGGTAAGTATCTACAGAGTTCTCAGGTCCCTCTACATGTACTCTCCTGGGGCCACACCACCGGGCGTTCTACGCGAAGCGTAAGTCTGATTCGCGCTTCCTTTTTGGGATCTCCCGGCTATACTGTTCACGCTGCCGACCATGATGGACCAGTATCCCGTTCGTCCTTATCCCCAAGCATCGATTGGCTGTAAACTGACCGGATGTGCAAATCCTTGACTTCGTCTCGATCTTCCACGACATCCATCACCGCCGGCGCCATCGCTAACAGGACTTGAACCAGATCAACCAGGATGATCCGTACTACCTATCCCTACGTGCCTGCGCCAACTACGAAGGGGGGGAAATGGCCAGTTGTTTTGAAGAGAGTAGGCTCGCGTACGTGACCGGAGATGGGGCCTTGGCCAAGGCGTTATCCATTGAGGGTAAAGAACACAAGGAAAGGATGGAGCAGTTGAACGCGGAGGCCAGTGCTTGGATTTTTGCGAGTAGGTCGCGCTGGCCCTCTAACAATGATCTCAGACGATCTGACGAGTCGTTGCCCTCCCCGGCATTCAGAGAACAATGAGGCGAGTACATTCCTCCTGTTTGGAAGGTGTAGTTGTCTGATCCAGTGCTGGCGCGTGTTCCCAGGACAGCAACCCTGGCGAGATTGACTTGCACGGATTATACGTGAAGGAAGCAGTCGAGTACACCGACATGGTCATTCAAGCTGCCAAACGCTGTGGCGAGACTACGATTAAACTCATAGTTGGTTCGCCTATTCCTTTCTTGGAAAAAAATGGTCTAGTGAACGACATGGATTCGTACCCAGGTCAAGGTTTGCATTCCAATGGCGGGGTTGCTAGATTGAAGCCCGCCATCGAGGCATTGATGCGAAGGTGCGCACTTGGTTTTCACACGACCCCCGTCGCCCGAACTCAGCCACGTTATTTCACATCGCAGACACGACATGGTCGCGGAGGTGGATCCAAACAATCCCGGAGTGTTGGTCGTGCAGCAGCGGGGGATCTGGTCGTCGTACTATTAATGCCGACGAGATCCCTCGCAAGCCCGGGAAATTGGGTGAGAGCTGCGTTATCTTGAAGGCATGTAAGAAATCTTGCTTCTTGGGTCCTCGCTGCAGAGACTTTCCACTGGTGGAACTCTCTGGACCGATGCGAAGAGAGATGTATGTATTATACTGCGTTTATATTGTCACACATTTGAAACAACGAAGAATACCATTCTGTATACGAGACCCGGAGAGACCAGACGTGCTATTGAGCGGCTAGTCGCCTCTCATCCTCGATTGTCTTTTTGCTCCTGGCGCCAGTTATTGGATCTTCCGGCGGGGGATACACGGCGAGAGTCTCTCTGGGTGGTCTCCTCTTCCCGTTCGCTCGTGAATTTGCAGCAGCGGCAATAGCTAACCCTTCCCTTCGTGTCTCGAACGTTTGATACACAAAAATCATCATCGTCTGTGAACCAATTTATCATATTATTCCACACTCAGAGATATATTGTGATGTTGCTTACCGCGAATAGAGCCCCGACTATGAACCTCTCTCTCCACTTTTCGTCATGCCCAACGCGGAGCTCAGCTCTAGCCCTCAGCTCCCTTCGCCGTCTTGCTGACATTTTACCCTCGGTAGCCTCTGTGAAGGGGCTACCCAAGTGCGCTTTACCCTTGAGTTTCCCCTTCCGGAGAGAGGCATAGGCTTTGGTTATCGCCTGGAACCTCGCTTGCGCAATTTCCGGAGTCAAGTACTCTTCTGACGGCGTCGCAGAAGACGATGCCTCTTGCCCTCCAGAGGGCGGAGAACCTTGAGCCGGAGAAAGGGTGACCACGTCCGGGTGGTATACCTTCACGAGCTCATAATCTAGTTTTTGACGGTTAACTCACGCCGTGCGACGCCGGGAGGAGAGAAATAGAAATACATCTGGCTTTGATTGCTTCAGGAGGTGCGTTTGTGGGGAGGTGGAATATCTGAAAGGGCGTTGGGTTCGGATGTGCCGGGAAAGGGTATCGAGGATGAGCCCGTGATGCGTGATTACCCTTGCAAACGTGGGATTTTGTTTTCGTAGTTTGCCACCGTTGGGGGAGTGCCACGTAGTACGAGGAGACCTGCACTCGTCGTGATGAAGGTGTTGCCCGTTTGCAAGAGAGCCCGAGCATGACGATCGACGGAGACCCGCCAGCCGCTTCTGAGAATGTGCGGCTAGGCTATGATGGCATGAGGGGAAGGCTCAACAACTCCCGCTTAGCTCAGTGGTAGAGCGCGTCACTAGTACCTGTCGGTTATCGGCATTTGCGAAATGACGAGGTCAGTCGTTCAAGTCGGCTAGCGGGAATATTTTTTTAGGATTTGTATTCACTATTTCTATCCCGCTTCTATCCCGCAAAAGGTACATCCATTCAATGACACAGAGACAAGAAGTCGCACAGGGGTGCGAGGCGAGTGAAGTACTGTACAGTAGTAGGGAAGATTGACGAAGGGAATGTTGAAAGGGAATCGTTGGGGGCATGTGATAAGTCGAGACGTGAGCAAAAGAGTGGATATCATTTTTCGTTCTCCCCACCATCTCCTCCGTGCCCTCAACATGCTCCTCCCTCCTGGGTGATCACTCTCCCGGATACCACAACACGTTGATCATCCTACGGACAGTTTAAAAACACCCTACACCGATACCCCCGCTCCTCGACAATGAACTCTTCCACACCTGAACACCAGTCTACCGCTAAACACTTGATCTCGACCTTCTTTCGCAAGTCCGAGCACGAACTTTCACGCCTCGCCGAGAAACTTCCGTCGGACTCGGGAGGCCATGACGTTTCGAACGTGTTAGAGGTGATCCCGTTTTTCAATCATTGACAAGGACATTTGTATTGACCTTGGCTTAGATCGACTGGTTCATAGACCAGGCCAGCGAACTTCTTTCGTCACTTCGAACCCTCAGGAACTCATTGGCCCCAGTCAACCGAGTCCCACCAGAAATCCTCACATCGATCATATCGTATCGACTCGTTCAAACCCCCCATCTCGAGCGATACCAAGTGTTGTCAACACCCGCGACCGTATGCAAGTACTGGAGAGCTGCGATCTGTTCGTTTCCGTCGCTTTGGACGACCATGAGCGACGTTTACCATCCCCAGCTCCGGAGAATTATCCTCGAGCGTTCAAGAGCTGCCCCCCTTCGCGTCTTCTGCTTGCGGCCTTCCGACGGATTTGTGGAAGACATTGGGGTGCATGCATCGAGGATAAAAACCTTCCAATACAAGGTTACTTTCGATGGCGGCTTTGATGAGCCATTCAACCGTGGGGGGAACCCGAACCGGATGGTCTCGAACTTTGGGACCCCTTCTGACGCTCTGGAAACTTTATGCCTGTCCCGGAATGGGACTTCAGACATACCGGAAACAGTCAGGTTCGGAATAGTCCCCACCAACTCGACGGCGTTGAGGACCCTGCAACTCCATTCCGTGCCCCTCACGATCCAATTCACCCAACTCACCACGCTCACCAACTTCTCCTACGTCAACCCCCAGGTGCGTTCGGAGTTGCTACTCGATTTCCTCGCCGCGAACACGCTATTGGAGGACGTCACTATACGCTGCACGGATATCTCCGACCCCCCAGACCGTGCAATCATTCCCTTGGACCACCTTCGTCAGTTGTCTCTGATCGTGGGACACACGGCTCAAACCCTTCTACAACGCCTGCAACTCCCCTCCACCTCGCGGATCGATCTGTTCCTCGATCGTTTGCCCGAGGGCAAGCTACTGTGGGAACTGTTACCTTCGTCGTTGCACAACCTTCCTGGGATCGCGGAGACATCGCTACTACATTGCAATTTCACCACCGAACTCCATTTGATAGTGGTCGGGTCCAACCAAGCCGGTGGCACGATTACCGTGCGCGGGCATCCCACACAACTTCTTGCGGGGAAACCGATAAACCTCCGGCCGTTGAATTTGGGGGCGGTGCGGGAGATTGTGGTATCCTCCAGGACACGACCGTTCACTAGCTTATGGAGCCGGTTCCGACAAGCGATCCAGGAGATGAGCGGTGTGGAAACACTTGTCGTAGGCAGTCGGGTCCCGCTACACGATCTACCTGCGGTCCTGATGGTCAAGGACTTGCTCCCAAATTTGTCCGCGATCACGTTGGTGGCTCCATCCCTCGACGATATCGCGGCCTTTGTGTCCTCCGTCGTTGTCCGCAACGCAATACCCGACGCGAAGAGGATCGAGTTTTTGGAGATCTTGTGTCCAAGGTATGAAGAGGATCTCATTGCGGAAGCAGCAAAAAGACCATTAGAAGGTGTTGTGGGTCTGGTAGAGGTGAGGTCTGTTCGAGATGGTGGGGACGTCTGGGTCAAGTCTATAAAACGGACCATCGAACGCGAGTTCTTTAGGTAGCGGCTCGGCCTGTGGTGATCGTAGATGACATTCACATGATTTAGATGAGAATTTAGACCATCAGTCACAAAGACGTTTGCTCCCCAGCTCTCCGAGATAACCGAGACACACCAAACCAATAGTGGGTGGCTCTCATGGGTGACGGGACCCGAGACTTGAAGCTTGAGCGGTGGCCAGTGTAATAGGTTTGCAACCGTACAACGTTAAAAAGGTTATGCAAATAAAACATGGGAAATGGGGAGTTAGGAAACACAGCATACAGATTTGTAGCGAGCAGTGGGATAACGGAACGTGGGATACGAAAGATCAGCCATGACGGTAGAGCGTCCTTGGGAGCGAGAGGATGAGGTCGTACGTGGAGCAATGACGAAGAACGTTACACCCAAGAATGGGCTTGAGGGTCGCCGCCTCGCGAAAGGATACATTTGAAAAAACTCGTGTGACGGTGCCTGCTAGCCTAAGCTGGGAGTAGAGAGTTAACCAGCGTAAGAAATGACAGCATTCACAGGAGATCATCGGGAACCGCTGGAATCCGACTCACCAGAGGCAACCGACTTTTTCATTTCGTCTTCGATAAGCCTGAGGACATCTCCGCATTTCTCCGCACCCTCTGCGACCCCAAGCTTCCCAAACACATCGGCAGCACGCAACGCCTCAGACTTCGCCTCTTCGAACCTGCCTTCCCTCAACAAAATCCGAGCATGCAGCTCCGTCACCCGACCCAGGGAATACGAGTCACCGGCCACATGCGACTTGGCATGTTCGATTTGAGCGTGGGCGTGATCGAACCTCGTTTTCTCGGAATACAGCTCCGCCAGGGAGTAATGATTCCAAAATTGCTGATCGCGCCAGTTGAAAGCCGATGCGATCCCGAGGGCTTTCTCGAATTGGCCAATGGCCTTCTCTGTCTCGCCCTTGGAGCCATATATCCGACCAAGGATGCGGTGACATTCGCAGGCCTGAAACTGATCGTTGTCACCCTGGAGACTAATATTGATCGCTTCTTCTGCGGCTTCTTCTGCGGCCGCGAGCTGGTTTTGATCGAAAAACAACCAAGCGAGGCTGGTCAAAGCTTCTGCTTGTCTATATCCGTCATCAAACTGTTTGAAAATTTCCAATGCTTCCTTTGCCTGCTGGATTCCTTCCATGTAGTAGCCGAGCAGCCGGTTCACATCAGCCAGGTCCCGCAACGTCTCAGCAACCCAACGGTCGTTGCCCTGCTCTCTCCAGAGCTTCAATGCGTGGACAAGGAGCCGCTTGCTCTCTGTACTGTTTCCAACTGAGTCGAACAACCGTGAGAGTCGGAACAAGCATGTTGGCTTGGAGCGATGGTCATGTGGGAGCTCTTCGAGCTTTGGCCCCAGCACAACAAGCCGTTTTTTGTGCCAATAGAGGTGCTGCATGAAATAATCACAGACATTCCAGACATTGGTAGAGTTTGCATCAATGGTTGTAAAAACATCGAGCAGGTGCTCGACATTTACATCCTCCGATACGATCCATCGTGCTTCTTCAAAGCCAGGTTTGGTGGGATCGACGTCAATCGACAACCGGTTGAAGTAATGGTCCTTGGTCGTCTGGAGGAGTGAAGATGATGCTGGGTCTTTGGGGCAGAGATAGTCTCGGAGTGGTGCCAGCATCGTGACAAATCCATCGCTTCGATGTGTCAGAGAAAGGACACAGAATTTGTCAAAGATGGTCCTTCTGCCGGAGATGGTAGGAAACAACCAGTCGAGGTTGTTCTCGTTGATACCCTGAGGGAAGAAGGCGATGACACCGAGGAGGTCACAGGCATTGGAGCCGAGTTCGCGAAATGTTGGTGAAGCGAGCGAAAGTTCGATGGTCGCTATCAAACTCTCATTGTAGTTGGCCCGAAGCACCTGGACACGGTGTGTGTCCCACTCCCGGGACAGTCGATCATAATCCCACATGTTGTGAGATGCTGTGGTAGCAAGTAGTGTGATTGAGAGCGCATGGAAGTCCAATCGTCTGAGAAGGTTGTTGACAATCTCGGACCGACCGCCAGTGTCACAGATGCCGTAGAAGATGTTGCATGCTGACTCCATCGACAATGTGGGGATGACTGGGCGCTTGCAGTGGCGGGGGACCGTGGAGATGCGAGAGGTGACGCAAAGACATACAGTCTTGAACTGGCTCAGCTCCTCGAAGATGGGGAATACTTCCTTAGCGCCCGTTCCCTCCGGATCGAGGATGGATTCGGCATTATCGAGGATGAGGATCATCCTTCTTGAGGATAGGAAGGGTCGTAGGGGAGTCAGATCGTCAGGGTTATTCACCCCCGCACCGATCACTTCGGAGAGTCGGTTCAGGAAATGAGCGCGGGATGCAGGGAACTTGTCGCAACGGATGAACCGGCGGTTGTCTCCAAACCGCTCCACGATGCGATCGTGGTGGAGGACAGTCAGGGCAATGGCCGTTTTTCCGATCCCCCCTGCGCCGATGAGAGCGATTGGAGTGAGGTTTTCCACGAGACCAACGAGATTTGCGATCAGTTCATCGCGTCCGAAACAGGCTCTCGGCGGCGGAGGTGGGGATTCACCCGAGACAGCTGATCTAGCTTGGATCTGGGGGAGGTGAGTGTCGATTCAGTGATGAATAGAGTACAAGTGACACTCACTGATGGATTTTGACCATCGACCTGTCCATGACTTTCTACTACAGCACGATGGATATCGGAAACGTTGTGCTGAAGCTCAGAAACAACTAGATTTGTGTTGATCACAAGCTCGGTCTAGAAGAGGTCAGTCAGCAGTGGTCATATGTACAGAAGTGGCGGAACGCACGTTGAACACATGGAGGATCCTGTTGAGGTCCAACCTCCAGGTGGCAATCGTCTCTTTATCATTCTTCGCGTGGAAATGTCGGGAGACCACGTTCCGTTGACCCTGCTTGACGATCCTTCTCCGAATATCGGCCACGGCCCTACGATTGAGAGCTCGGTAAGTATATCGCCCGGGATGTCCGCCTCTGGCCCAACTCACGTGGTCAATCGCTCAATCGCCTCAAGGACCGACTGGTCGAGTTCGTTCACTCGTCTCCCGCGCATCCCCCGGTCAAGGACTGTGCAGACATCAGCACAGGCTAGTCCGAGGTCGACATAGTCCACTTCATTGATCATGGTGTCCTGTACACGTTATCTAGTAATCGACTAACGCGGAGCAGAAGGAAACCCACTCTTATCATTATGAGAATAACGCTGACGGTGCCGAAAGCTGCCTTGGCTGGTGTCATGCCTACTACATCTTTCGCGATATTCATGGCGTCGATGGCCACATTCAATGAGGAGAGAGTAACATCCGGACGCTTTGGTCGCTGCGACTTTGTGTCCATGGTAGAAACTAGAGGTGGCTGGGAGAAATGGCGTGGCGTGCAGGCTGTGCGGGACCCTGGCCCTACGATTTGAATGGGCGGCCATTTTGTCGGACATCGCGCCGGACAGGTCCTAGACACGCCACATGGGAATAACGGAACCAATCGATTGAAGGGAATTTTTCGATCAACCAACCGGTTCTTCGTGGACCGCCCGAGAACGGTACACCCAGACGTTCCTGAAGTCCGTAACAACGGAGTGTTCATTTTGCCGTGACAAGCTCCGTGCAAACGGAGCCACTTTAGAGGTGGTGAGTGGCTGGCTCGCATCTTTTTGCAAGTCCTGGTCCCGTTTACAAGTCCGGGTGGGCCTTCTGTCACGAGGACCATCCCTATGTCCCCTTCCGACCCGACCCCACGTCCCATGACGGTCGAGGAAATCAAGACCTACGTCCAATGGTACGCCACTGCCACAGACAAAGCCGTCAATCAGGCCGGGTTCGACGGCGTCGAGCTCCACTCCTCCAACGGATACCTCCCAGACCAGTTCCTCCAGGACGTCTCAGCGAACTAACGGACTGACGAATACGGTGGATCGATTGAGAACCGCGCCAGGTTCCCTCTCGAAATCATCGAAGCCGTCTCCAATGCCGTTGGCGAAGACCGAG
>Ga0307509_10009390_pt1 | contig 12239 bp, 13 predicted proteins | sample 10_EM_MG_FD_202245 | JGI IMG/M metagenome (GOLD analysis project Ga0307509, IMG submission 202245) | Populus trichocarpa ectomycorrhiza microbial communities from riparian zone in the Pacific Northwest, United States - 10_EM | ecosystem: Host-associated > Plants > Roots > Unclassified | place...
GTCTCGGCGACTTCGCCTCCGGCGTACGACAGGGGCACCAGGCTCATGTCGAGGGCGCCTTTGCGCATGGAGGAGAACTGGGCGTTGGTTTTCATCAGCGACGAGCCGGGATACACCGAGGCCTTCAAGGCGCCGTTGCTGCGCTTGTCGACTTCGGCCGCGAACTTGCGGCACAGCCGGTCGCGGAAATCCCCCTCCGTCAGCGTCCCTCCAGGGAACTGGTGCGAAATCTTGAGACCGCCGCCTTGTTGGGCCAGCGCGGGCGAGGTCAGCAGGGTGGGCAGCGCGCTGGCGGCAGCGGCCTGGATCAGGGTGCGGCGGGTCAGGGTCATCGGGGTCTCCACGAATCAGAGCCGCCGATGATAGGAGCAGCGGATGACACCGCCCTTCGGCTCAGCTCGTGGTGACCCGACTCACAGCGCAGGCTTGGGAAACACCGCGGTGCGCCAGCCGCGGCGCTCGAACGGCTGCCACTGTCCCTCGGGCTGGGCGAGCCGATCGGCGACCGCGAACAGCACCGCCGGGTGCACCGCCATGCCAAGGTGGCTGCTGACGACCTCGATGTTCTCGGTGTGCGGCAGCGCCGACGCCTCGATGCTGCTGCGCCACGCGACGACGCCATCGCTGCGGCTGTAGATGGCCGTGGTCGGCACCTGCGGCGCCTGCGTGACCTGGCGCCAGCGCTGCGGGTCGTCCGAGCGCTTGCCGCTGGTGAACTCGTAGACGCGCCACGCGTTGCTGGAGCGAGGGTGGCCGCCCACCGGGCTGCCGAGCGTGATGACGCTGCGCACCGCGTCGGGCCGCTCGGCCGCGAGCCAGCGCGCGTAGGCACCGCCCAGACTCTGGCCGATCAGGCTGAGCTTGCGGCCGCTCTGTGCATGGAGGCGATCGATCAAGGCCAGCATCGCGTCTTCGACCCCGGGCCGCGGGCCGTAGTTGCGACCCAGCCCCCAGCCGTGCACCGCATAGCCCCGGCGCGTCAGGAAGTCGCGCAGCAGCTTGGTCGACGCATCGCTCGCGACCAGGCCGGGCAGCACCAGCACCGCGTGGCCGTCGCCGCGCGGCGCCAGACGCAGCCAGGGCAGCGCGGCGACGCCGGCGGCGAGTTCCCAGCCGGCGCGCAGCTCCAGCAACTGCAACAGGCGCGACGGTGCCGCGGCGTGCGCGGTCGTGGTGGTGTGGGTCATGAAGAAATCTCCTCCGGTGATGCAGGTCTAGCGCAGGTACTTCGAGCGCAGGTAGTTCAGGTAGTCGCGTGCCTCGCCGACCACGTAGGGCGACAGAAAGGTCAGCGTGTAATACGCGGCCAGCGCCGGTTCGGCATGGGCCGCAGATGCGCTGCGCTTGGGCGTGAGGCGCTTGAAGGTGAACCAGCAGGTCGTCGCGAACACGATCTGCAGCGCGAGCATCTCGATCTCTTCGGCGCCGGCTTCGATCACGCCGGCCTGCTGCAGCCCGCTGCACAGGCTGCGCGCCGCGAGCAGGTTGCGCGCGGTCAGCGCCTGCGCACGGGCCTCGAGGTCGGGATATTCGTTGAGCAGGTAGTCGACATCGCGGTAGACGAAGCGATACGCGTTGACGGCCTCGAAGGCCAGGTGCAGCGAGAGCCACACGTCGTCGAGCGCCTCGACCTCGGCGGCGGCTTCCATGCAGGCCGAGAGCCGCTCTTCGAAGTGGCGAAACAGCGTCGCGACGATCAGCTGCTTGGCCTTGAAGTGGTAGTGCAGGTTGCCCGGGCTGATGCCGAGCTCGGCGGCGATGCGGTGCGTCGACACCTTGGCCAGGCCATCCTCGTTGAACAGCGCGAGGCTGGCCTCGAGAATGCGGTCGCGGGTGCGCGTGGCGACGACCGTCATGCAGCGCCGTGCATCAGCGGCGACGCGCCGCCTTGAGGCTGCGCACTTCTTCTTTCAGCGCGGCGACCTCGTCGACCAGCGCCTGCAATGTGTCGGCCGACGGCACGCCCATGCGTTCGAGCGCGTGCGCGACGCGCTGGTCGAACACCGCCTCGAACTTGCGCAGGCCCAGCGCTTCGGCCGCGACCTTGGCCGCCGCACCCTCGCGCCCGACCAGGCTGCTCAGCTGCTGCGCCGGCTCCAGGCCGAGGATGGCCTCGAAGACGCGGCTCTGGCGCTCGGCCACGTCGTTGCGCGCCTTGTCGAGCGCCTGCAGGCCGGCACGGATCAGGTTGGGTTTCGCCGGCTCGGGCGTCGTTGCTGCCGGCACCGCGCGCCGGCGTGCCGGGCTGCGCTTCGCGGCGGGGGCTTTGGATTTCGTGTCCATCATCGCTTCCTTCACGAACATGATGCCCGACAACGTTCAGGCCGCGAATGAGCAAAGGCCCTCGGTTTCGCGAGGGCCTTGCTGCTGCCGACCTGCGGCGGTTTACGCGCGCGCGGCCTTGGCGCGGCGCACGGTCTTCTTGACGACGCGCTTGGCCTTGGCGACCACCGGCGCGACGGTCGCCTCGACGCCCGCGACGCGCGCCGACAGGCGCTTCGTGCCTTCCGCGGTGCGGGTGGCGATGCTGAGCGAGACCTGCGCGACCGGCAGGATCGCGACCTGGCCAACCTTGGTCAGCGCTTGCGTGTCCAGCGCCTTCTCGACGCGAACCGCCGCAGCCGCGACACGGTCGATGCCGCTGTTGACGCCGCCGGCGACGAAGTCGATCGCCTGCACGGCGCGGTTCGAGCCGGTGTTGATGCCTTCTTCGACCAGGCCGGTGAGTTGGGTCTGCACCTTGAACAGCGTGGCCTGCACATTGTCGGTGACGAGCGGCAGCACGCCGCTCTTGAGCAGCGACACATAGCCGGTGTTCGTGCCGTTGACGAGGCGCTGCGCGCCGCTGCGATAGGCGCCGACGAGGTGCTTGCTGGCTTGTGCGTACTGGCCGACGATGTGGCCGGCGACCGAGCTGAGGGATTGGGTGGTCATGAGAAGGCTCCGTGAATTGAATGGCGGGGGGATGGAGCGATCATCCGCCGCAAGCCTAGGCTGCAAAAGCTAGAAGCGTTCGAAACCTAGTGCGGTTGGACTAGACGTCTCACGGCCGCACGGCCGGCGCTTCGAGCCGCATGCCGGCGGCACGCGTGGCCAGGTAGAGCTCGAGCTCGGTGAACTCCGGCGCGCCGTACGCGAACGGTTCGGCGCGCACGCCGTTCATGCAGTTGCGCAGGCGGCGCTGCAACGACGCCATCGCCTGCCATTCGAGCCGGTATTGCGGGTAGCCGGTGGGGTGCGCCTGCGGGATCGTGCTGCCGCCCAGGCGCTGGCCGGCGTGGTCGTCGTGGCATTGCGCGCACGAGAAATCGAGCTGGCCCATGCGGCGGCGAAAAAGCTGTTCGCCGCGCTCACGATAAGGCCTCAGGCGCGGGTCGTCCGGCGGCGCGATCGGCAGGCCGCGCGACTGCAACGCGACGAAGCTCTCGAGGCTCAGCAGCGCATCGCTCTCGGGTGCGAGCGGCGTCGTGCGCTGGTGCGCGGCGAGGCGCTGGGCGAGCGTGACGGGGCGCTGCGTGGCCGTGTCGAAGCTCGGGTATCGCGCCGCGACGCCGCGCATGCTGGTCGCCGCGTCGCCATGGCAGCGTGCGCACTCGCGGCCCCACATCGCGGCGCCTTCCTGGACCCACAACATGCCCGGGTTCACCGCATCGTCGCGCTGCATCGCCTGCACCTGCGGCGACATGTCGTCGAAGCCGGAACGGCGCGCGTCGGCGGCGATGGCGTGCGTCGCCACGCACAGCAGCCCCGCGACGATCCACTTCATGTGACGGCGAGCGACGCGGTCTCGGTCTGCGTGAAGCCCTTGTCGCCGGTCCAGGTGAAGCGCAGCGTGCCGCTCGCGGTGGCGAGCGTCGAGAACGCGATGAAGGGATTCGCGGCGACGGCAGGGAACAGGTCGGCGCTGAACACGAGCACGTCGTCATAGTGGCAGGTGAAACGCCGGATCAGGTTGCGCGGCTGGATCGCGCCGTCTTCGCCCGCACGGTAGCCGGTCTCCATCGGGTGCGCGATCAGGGTGCGGATCTCGACGACGTCGCCGCGCTTGGCGGTGGCGGGCATGGTGATCAGCGCGCGGGCCACGCTCAGGGCTCCACGCACGCGGCGAGCGTGACCAGCACGTCGACGGTCTTGCTCCAGCACGACCCGTCGCTCATCTTCGCGACCGCGACCAGCTGCTGCGAGGTCGCGAGGCGGATGCGCGTGGCCACCGTCGCGCGGCCGGCGCGCGGGCCGAGGTAGAAGTTCGCGACATCGCGCTGCGGGTTGCTCTCGTTGAAGATCGCGATCGCCTTCACGTGCTCGGCCTCGCTCATCGCACTTTGCACGCGCACCGTGATCGGCACGGTGTTGCCGTTCTCGACCAGCGGCGCGATGTCGAACTCGACGCGGCCTTCGGTCACCGGCGCGCCGGCCGCGAACTGCTTGATCGCCGCGGCGAGTTCGCCGGCGTTGGCGGCCGCATCGCGCACCCACACCGCGCCGGCCAGGCCCAGGGCTGCCCCGATGAGTTCGCGCCGCTTCATCACTTCAGCGTCCTGAGAAACGCGACCACGTCCTCGACCTGCTGCGCACTCAGCACGGCCTTGCCCTGCCACGCGGCCCCGACACGCACCAAGCCCTCGGTGCGGCGATACGACGGCATCAGCGTCTGCGGGTTCACGCGCCGGCCGTCGACCAGGCGCAGCCGCAGCTGGCCCTCGGACCAGCGCGCACCCGCGCCGCTCAGGTCGGGCGCCATGTTGCCCTGGAAACGCTCTTCGGCGAAGGGCCCCGTGTGGCACAGCAGGCAGAGACCCTGCTGGCGGTTCACGACGATGGCGCGGCCGCGGGCCGCGTCGCCGGGCTGGTCGGTCAGCGGTGTGGCGATCGCATCGTCGGCGGCGTGCGCGGCCAGGCTCGCAAGGAGCAGCGTGGCCGCGAGCGCCGCATGCATCTCACGCCTTCTTGAGGCTGTGGTTCTTCAGCGGCAGTTCGCGGATGCGCTTGCCGGTGGCGGCAAACACCGCGTTCAGCACCGCCGGCGCCGCGACCGCGATCGTCGGCTCGCCGACGCCACCCCAGAAGCCGCCCGACGGCATCAGGATGGCCTCGACCTTGGGCATGTCTTCCATGTGCACGACGGGGTAGTCGCTGAAGTTGCTCTGCTCGATGCGGCCGTCCTTCACCGTGCACGCGCCGAACAGCGCCGCCGACAGACCGTAGGCGAACGAGCCCTCGACCTGCGCGGCGATCTGCTGCGGGTTGACCGCGTGGCCGGGGTCGGTGGCCGCCACGATGCGGTGCACCTTGAGCACACCGTCGGCGCTGACCGAGATCTCGGCACAGGCCGCCACATAGCTGCCAAAGCCCATGGTCTGTGCGAGGCCGCGAAAGACCTTCTGGCCGTTCACGTCAGGCGCCGGCTTGCCCCAGCCGGCGCGCTCGGCCACGGCGTTCAGGACCGCCAGATGTTTGGGCGAATTCGCGAGCAGCTTGCGGCGCAGCGCGAGCGGGTCTTGCTGGGTCTCGAACGCGATCTCGTCGATGAAGCTTTCGACGTAGATCGTGTTGTGGTTCAGGTTCACGCCGCGCCAGAAGCCCGGCGGCACGTGCGGGTTGCGCATCGCGTGGTCGATCAGCAGGGCCGGCACCTTGTAGCCGAACGCGCCCTCGGCGCCGCCCGGGTTCAGGCCCTGGAAGACGACCGGGTCGCGCCCGTTCACCAGGTTCTGCGGCAGCAGTCCGGCGACGATGGACTGGCCCGAGATGCGCATGTGCAGCCCGGTCACGTCGCCTTGCGCATCGAGACCCGCGGTCAGCTTGCACTGCGTGATCGGGTGGTACTTGCCGTGCGCCATGTCCTCTTCGCGCGACCACAGCATCTTGATCGGCGTGCCCGGCATCTGCCTGGCGATCAGCACCGCCTGCGTGACCCAGTCGTGCGCGCCGCGCCGGCCGAAGCCGCCGCCCAGGTTGAGCTTGTAGACGTCGCACTTGGCCGGCGGCAGGCCGGCCGCTTCGGCCGCGGCGGCAAGCGCGGCCTCGCCGTTCTGCGTCGGGCACCAGACCTCGCAGCGCTCGGGTGTCCAGCGCACCGTCGCGTTCATCACCTCCATGCAGGCGTGGTTCTGGTACGGGTAGGAATAGACCGCCTCGAGCTTGCGCGGCGACTCGGCGATGGCCTTGCGCGCGTCGCCCGACTCGTTGCCGACGATGGCCTGCGGCGCGTCCAGGCCTTCTTTCAGGAACGCGGCGATGCTCGCGCTCGAGACCTTCGCGTTCGCGCCTTCGTCCCACTCGATGGGCAGCGCCTCGAGCGCGGTCTTCGCGTGCCACCAGGTGTCGGCGATCACCGCCACGCCGCTGTCGCCGACCTGCACGACCTTCTTCACGCCGGGCTTGCTCGATATGGCGGCGGCATTGAAGCTCTTGATCTTGCCGCCGAACACCGGGCAGTCCTTGACCGCGGCGTTCAGCATGCCGGGCATCTTGATGTCCATGCCGAAGACCTGCGAGCCGTCGAGCTTGGCGGCGGTGTCCAGGCGCTTCAGCGGCTGGCCGGCGATCTTCCAGTCCTTCGGGTCTTTCAACGCGACCTCGGTTGGCGGCGTCAGCTTGGCCGCAGCGGCCGCGACCTTGCCATACGTCGTCTTGCGCCCCGAGGGCTTGTGCGTGATCACGCTCGCCGCCGCGCTGCACTCGGCCGCCGGCACCTTCCACTCGTCGGCCGCGGCCTGCACCAGCATCACGCGCGCGGTCGCGCCGCCCTTGCGCACGTAGTCGTTCGATTCGCGCACGCCGCGGCTGCCGCCGGTCGAGAAGTTGCCCCAGACGCGGTTGCGCGCCAGGTTGGTCGCCGGCGTCGGGTACTCGGTCGTGACCTTGGCCCAGTCGCAGTCGAGCTCTTCAGCGACGAGTTGCGCCAGACCGGTCAGCGTGCCCTGCCCCATCTCGGAGCGCGCGATGCGGATCACCACCGTGTCGTCGGGCTTGATGACGACCCAGGCATTGACTTCGCGCAGGTCGGCGACCACCGGCTGCGACGTGGCCGGGATGTGGAAGCCGACCACCAGGCTGCCGGTGGTGGCGGCCGCAGCCCCGAGGAAATGACGACGTGAGAGCGTGGAGGTGTTCATCGAGGACTCCCGGCTCAGGCGGCCATGCCCGCGGCCTGCTTGATCGCAGCCCGCACGCGGTTGTAGGTGCCGCAGCGGCAGATGTTGGTCATCGCGGCGTCGATGTCGGCATCGGTGGGCTTGGGCTTGTCTTTGAGCAACGCGGCCGCCGCCATGATCATGCCGGCCTGGCAGAAACCGCATTGCGGCACGTCGAGCGCGGCCCAGGCCTTCTGCACCGGGTGCGACGCGTTCTTCGAGAGACCTTCGATCGTCACGATCTTCTCGGTGGCCGACACAGTGGAAGCCGGTCGCACGCACGAGCGGGTCGGCACCCCGTCGATGTGCACCGTGCACGCGCCGCATTGGGCGATGCCGCAGCCGTACTTGGTGCCGGTCAGGCCGAGCTGCTCGCGCAGCACCCACAGCAAGGGCGTGTCGTCCTCGGCCTGAAACTCGCGCGGCGCGCCATTCACGTTGAGAGTCGTCATCGGGGTGTCTCCTCAAGGCTGGCGAATTATGTGATGACTGCGGACAATGTGCAGAGAGCATCCCGCAGGAGACATGCATGACGGCAAGGACAAAGACGGTGCGCATCGGCGGCGCCTCCGGCTTCTGGGGCGACACCGCGCTGGCGGTGCCGCAGCTGCTCGCCGCGGGCGCGGTCGACTACCTCGTCTTCGACTACCTGGCCGAGGTCACGATGTCCATCCTGGCCGCGCAGCGCGCGAAGGACGCGAACGCCGGCTACGCGCACGACTTCGTTCAGATCATGATGCGCGAAGCGCTGCCGCAGCTGAACGCGCGCGGCATCCGTGTCGTCGCGAACGCCGGCGGCGTGAACCCGCTCGCCTGCCGCGACGCGCTGCAGACGCTGGCGGCCGAGCTCGGCGTCACGATCAAGATCGGCGTCGTGCTCGGCGACGACCTGGTGACGCGCGCCAGCGGTTTTCGCGACGCGCAGGTCACCGAGATGTTCAGTGGCGCACCGTTCCCGCAGCGCGTCGCCAGCATCAACGCCTACCTCGGCGCGCTGCCGATCGCGCGCGCGCTGGACGCCGGCTGCGACGTCGTCATCACCGGCCGCTGCGTCGACTCGGCCGTCACGCTGGGCGTGCTGATGCACGAGTTCGGCTGGGCGCCCGACGCCTACGACCAGCTCGCGCAAGGCACGCTCGCCGGCCACCTGATCGAGTGCGGCGCGCAGTGCACCGGCGGCCTGTTCACCGACTGGGCGTTGGTGCCTGACTGGGAGAACATCGGCTTTCCCATCGTCGAGGCGAGCGCCGACGGCAGCTTCATCGTCACCAAGGCGCCCGACACCGGCGGGCTGGTGACGCCGGCGACGGTCGGCGAACAACTGCTGTACGAGATCGGCGACCCGCGCGCCTACCTCGTGCCCGACGTGAGCTGCGACTTCACGGCCGTGCGCATGGCGCAGCAAGGCGAGCACCGCGTCCACGTCAGTGGCGCCGTCGGGCGCGCACCGACCGCGCAGTACAAGGTCAGCGCGACCCATGCCGACGGCTACCGCAACACCGGCTTTCTGACCATCGCCGGTGCCGACGCGGCCGCGAAAGCGCGGCGCACCGGCACAGCGCTGCTGACGCGCATGCAACGCATGCTCGAGTCGCGCAGCCTGCCGCCCTTCACCGAGACGCGCGTCGAGGTGCTGGGCAGCGAGGAGATGTTCGGCGCGGGCGCCCGCGGCGACGCGCGCGAGGTCGTTCTGAAGATGAGCGCGAAGGCCGCGTCGCGCGACAGCCTGGAACTCTTCGCCCGCGAGTTCGCGCCCGCCGCGACCTCGATGGCACCCGGCACGCTGGGCCTGGTCGGCGGCCGGCCCGACCCGACGCCGGTGGTGCGGCTGTTCTCGTTCCTGCTCGACAAATCGGCGGTCGCTGTGGAGATCGACGTGAACGGCGCGCGCGACGCGGTGACCATCCCGCTGCAAGGCGGCTTCGATGCCAGCATGCTGGGCCCGGCGCGCTGCCATGCAGAGACCGCCATCGACGCCGACGCACCGAGCGTGCCGCTGATCGCGCTGGCCCACGGCCGCTCCGGCGACAAGGGCAACAACGCGAACATCGGCATCATCGCGCGGCATGCCGAAGACTTGGGCGTGCTCTCGGCCTGGCTCACGCCCGAGCGCGTCGCCGCGCATTTCGCGCACCGCACGCCGAGCCGCGTCGAGCGCTTCGACCTGCCCGGCCTGAACGCGATCAACTTCGTGCTGCACGACGTGCTGGGCGGCGGAGGCATGGCCTCGCTGCACACCGACAACCTCGCGAAGGCCTATGCGCAGGTGTTGCTGGCGATGGAAGTCCCTGCGCCGCGCTGACTTATTTTCAGCGCGCGTGCGTGACGCCGCCGTCGACCACCAGCGTCGAGCCCATCACGTAGTCGCCGGCGCGCGACGCGAGGTAGACCGCCGCGCCGGCCATGTCGTCGTCGCGGCCGATGCGGCCGGCCGGAATGTGCTTGGCCGTCTCTTCGGCGTGGTCGCGCGCGACGCGGTTCATCTCGGACGCGAACGCGCCCGGCGCGATCGCGCTGACGACGATGTTGTCCTGTGCCAGGCGCAAGGCCATGCGGCGCGTCAGCTGGATCAGGCCGGCCTTGCTTGCCGCGTACGAGTAGGTCTCTTGCGGGTTCACCGAGATGCCGTCGATGGACGCGATGTTGATGACCTTGGCCGGCTGCGTCTTCGCGGCCGCGCGCAGCGGCGCGATCAGCGCCTGGGTCAGGAAGAACGGCGTCTTCAGGTTGAGGTCGACGACCTTGTCCCAGCCGCTTTCGGGGAAGCTGTCGAACGCCTCGCCCCAGGCCGCGCCGGCGTTGTTGACGAGGATGTCCAGCGTGCTCTCGCGCGCGGTGTAGGCCGCCACCAGCGCGTTCACGCCGTCGAGGGTCGACACGTTGGCGGGGATCGAAATGCACTCGCCGTGTGCTGACAGCTCCTTCGCGGTCGCGTCGCAATCGGCCGCCTTGCGCGACGAAATGTAGACGCGCTTCGCGCCGGCTTGCAGAAAGCCCACTGCGATCATGCGGCCGATGCCGCGCGAGCCGCCGGTGACGAGCGCGGTGCGGCCCTGCAGGGAAAAGAGGTCGGTCATTGGGTGTCTCCGTCGGTCTTGGTGAGAAATGAACCGACCGATTCTGAAGCCGCGATGTGGCTGCGCGCTGTCACCCTGGCGTCGTCGCGCCCAGGCCGTCGGCAATGGCCTTGACCCGCGCGGCATGCACCGCGTCGGCGAGACCCGGTCCTTTCACGCCGCGCGCCTGCGCTTCGGCCACGACGGCGGCCGCATCGGCGGCCAGCGCATGCGCGAGCGCCGTCGTCAACCGCGCGCGCTGCGGGTACGGTGACTCGCTCAGGCCGAGCCGGCCGCGTGCATCGCACTCGCAGGCGAGCAGCGCATCCTTGAAGCGGTCCGGCCGGCGCAGCGCGTCGCAGCGCTCCAGCAGCCGCATCAACGCGGCCGCGTTCAACTCGCCGCTGCGGTGGATGTTGCCGTGCTCGCGCGCGACCACCTCGGCCAGCTCGCGGCAGTCGACCGGCACGCGCAGCCGCGTGCACACGTCGCGCAGCAGGTTCACGCTGCGGCCTTCGTGGCCGAGGTGGCGCGGCAGTTCGTCGACACGCGTCGTGCCCTTGCCGAGGTCGTGGCACAGGCAGGCGAAGCGCACCGCGAGGTTGGCCTCCAGCCGCGCCGCCATGTCCAGCACCATCATCAGGTGCACGCCGGTGTCGACCTCGGGGTGGTGCGCGGCCGGCTGCGGCACGCCCCACAGGCGATCGACTTCGGGCAGCAGGCGCGCCAGCGCACCGCAGGCACGCAGCACCTCGAACATGCGCGACGGGTGCGACTCCATCAGGCCGCGCGCCAGCTCCTGCCAGACGCGCTCGGGCACCAGCGCATCGACCTCGCCGGCCGCGACCATCTGCTGCATCAGCAGCATCGTCTCGGGCGCGACGCTGAACGTGTGGAAGCGCGCCGCGAAGCGCGCGAGCCGCAGGATGCGCACCGGGTCTTCGGCGAACGCGAGCGAGACATGGCGCAACACCTTCGCGGTGATGTCGCGCTGGCCGCCGTGCGGGTCGATCAGGTCGCCGGCCTCGTCCTGTGCGATCGCGTTGATCGTCAGATCGCGGCGCAGCAGGTCGTCTTCGAGCGTGACGCCCGGGTCGGCATGCACCTCGAAGCCGCGGTAGCCGGCGGCCGTCTTGCGCTCGGTGCGCGCGAGCGCGTGCTCTTCTTTCGTCTGCGGGTGCAGAAAGACCGGGAAGTCGCGGCCGACCGCCGCGTAGCCTGCATCGAGCAACTCTTGGGCGCGCGCGCCGACCACGACCCAGTCGCGGTCGCTGCCAGGCAGCCCGAGCAAGGCGTCGCGCACCGCGCCGCCGACAAGATAGCGTTTCATGGGCGCCAGTTTAGGCGCGCATGAAACGCTCAGGCCCGCGACCGGTACGGTTCTTCGAAGTCCAGGAAATCGCGCTCGGCCAGCGCGTCGGTGACCCACGCGGCCACGCCGGGAAGGGCCTGCACGCGCCTGGTGTACGCGTCGATCGCCGCAGGCAAAGCGATGCCGTAGGTCTTCAAGCGCATCACGACCGGCGCGAAGTAGGCGTCGGCGATCGTGAACGCGCCGAACAGCAGCGGCCCGCCGTGCGCGGCCAGCAACGCCGACCACATCTCGAACAGCCGCTCGAGATCGGTTCGCACCGCCGCTTGCTCGGCCAGCACGCGCGCGCCGACCTCGGGCAGCTCGGCCTCGATGTTCATCGGGAAGTGGCTGCGCACCGCGCCGAAACCCGAGTGCATCTCGGCGCAGACGCTGCGCGCACGGGCGCGCGCCTTCACGTCCTTCGGCCACAGCTGCTTCTCGGGGAACTGCTCGGCCAGGTACTCGGCGATCGCGAGCGTGTCCCACACCGTGAGGTCGCCGTCGACCAGCACCGGCACGCGACCGGCCGGGCTGATGCGCGCCAGCTCGGTCTTGAACTGGGACTCGGGCGTGAACGCGTCGAAGCGGATGACGACCTCGTCGAACGCGATGCCGGCCTGCTTCAGCAGCACCCACGGCCGCATCGACCACGACGAATAGTTCTTGTTGCCGATGTAGAGCTGCATGGTCACC
>Ga0307509_10009391_pt1 | contig 12239 bp, 15 predicted proteins | sample 10_EM_MG_FD_202245 | JGI IMG/M metagenome (GOLD analysis project Ga0307509, IMG submission 202245) | Populus trichocarpa ectomycorrhiza microbial communities from riparian zone in the Pacific Northwest, United States - 10_EM | ecosystem: Host-associated > Plants > Roots > Unclassified | place...
TGGGGGGTTGAATACCCTTAACGCAATCTGTTCTCAACGCTAATCTCCGGGCCTATAGGCGCCTATCAGGCCTGATAGGCTTTCGTAGGCCGATCGAATTCGGCCTATACGGGCCTAGGCCCTCTTCCGGAGCGGCCTGCCTTAGCCCGGCCTACGGCCTATAGGCCGGCCTACCATCGGCCTGGCCCGTTGGGAACACTGCGCCCTTCCAAGAGCGCCCCCCCCCCAACTTTAGCTGACCTACTCACAACCCTTAAACAAAAACTTGCAACCCTCCAAACCCCTCCTTCCTCCCCGGAAGCTGAAGAAGAACTTGCACAAGATATCTTGGCCACGGCAACAGACGCCCACCGCGGCATCCGTCGTAAAACCCTCCTGCAGGAGCTGAATAACTCGGAGTTCCTTACCGCCAGCGCGCTCGCCGAAAGCGAGGTCGAGTATCACCTCTTGGATAGACGCTGGGAGAGTCAACGTCAGCGCCGCGAGGCCCGAGATTGGGTGCCTGCTATAGGGTAGTATGTCTATGAAGTGCTGCTGGGGCAGGTCGATGATCACGAGAAAGACTTTGAGGAATTGGAGTATTTGCCAGATGTCACATAGCGAGTTTTCAAGTTTGCATGTGGGGTTGCCGCCGGGCGGAGGTCGTGAGGGCATAGCAAAGCACCCTGCTCGGGTTTCTCCCTGGTGATGCTGGTGATGCGGGGGTGAGGATAACGACTATGAGGGAAGGTTGACTGAATACTTCACAAGCCTCTTCATAAATGCAAGTCCTCATCCAATCTAGGACCTGATGGGAAATGCCTTGTATAATTCTGAAAGCGACCTAGTAAGCTCCCTCCGGACGCTGGTGTACTCCCCCTCTCCCCCGCGAACCCCATACACAAAAATAACCTTCCTCTCATCCCTCCTCCTAGCCATCGGCCCTCGCATCTAGACCCCTTGCACCACACCCCCCACTTCTTCTACTCCCTCATCCCCTCTCCACAATCAACTGAACCCTCACCCCCTTACCCCCTCCTCCCACTACTCAGCTATCTACCTCGGCCACGCCCCCGTCCTAGCTAGGCAGGATGTGGCCTTCTTCGGTCATCAAGATGAATACGTCGTCTCAGGCTCCGACGACGGCAATTTCTCCATATGGGATGCCCGCAGCGCTCAAATAGTGAATATAGTTGGGAGTAGCGAAATGGTTAACGTCATTGTGGGGCATCCGGGTGTGCCCATTCTTGCGACCGCGGGCGCTGCCCACCAAGTTGGCATTTTTGCTGTCGAGGGAGGGTGCACTCGGTGGAGGGGGCGGATGGAGGATCCTGATTAGATTCTCGTCAGGCGCCGGGTGATTTCTCAGGGATGGGGCTCTTATATCCCTTCTTAGAGGTTCTCAGGTTTAGGTTGTGTTTTTTTCTCCATCATTATTGTGATTATTGAGCGTTGGGAAATGTTGTGGGGCTCACCTACTCAAGTGATAGAGTGAAGAGTTGATTGGGGGGGGAATAAGTAGCTGCCCGGGTGAGGATGTGTGGTTTTGATGTTTATTCCCCGCAGATACTGCTCTCGCGCGGACTGGCTAAAGCCACGTGTCCAAAACCAGCTGCGACTGCTAGGGATTAGCATATCGCTATTGTGTGGGTGAAGCATTGAATTCATTTTACTCACCAATCGATATATATTGCATGCGCAGGATAGATCTATCTGGATGTAGGACTTCCTGGCGGTCGGCGGATAGTTGGTCGTCGCTACTCTGTTACTCTCGTACTCCAATGTTTCAGAATTTGATGTCTTTACAACAATTTAATTATCCACATGGGAATTCGAGAAACACTCATGGAACCCGCCGAGAGCTCATGCTTGATCGCACTGTTGTGGTTAAATAGGTTTCGTAATATTATCACGCACACTTTCGTCAACTAGCTGTGCCATTGGCAACCCTGCCTTATTTTTCCCATGCACAATAATCGGCATGATAATAATCTGTTATGCGCATCCAAGTCACCACAATCCAAGGCTTCGAACCCTGCGGGTATTTCCTTGGCGTGGAAATGATTGAACGGTCAGGTTGTTGCTAAAAGAGCAGCCACACCACCCCACTGTGGCGATCTCACGCTACAATGTACGGAGGTACTTGGCCATTTAAAAGGTCTCCGGACGCTCTGCGCTTATTAATACCTAGCTTGGCACAAAAGCGTCCGGAGACTTTTTAAATTGCCAAGTACAGGGCATAAGTTTTGTAGGTTACACAGGGGGTGAGGGCAGCAAACCTCGCTTGTGGAACCTACAAAACTTATGCCCTGTACCTCCGTAGGGAATATGGTTTCTCATTCCCTTGATTGGTTGCTTACATATGCAGCCTCTTCGCTTTGGCTCCTTCTCGCTTAGGATTATTTTTTTTGTACTCGATGTCTACCTCACCCGTGTCTCCAGCAACCAGCTCTTTACCCCCGGAAGGTTTTTTAAATCTCTCATTTGCCCTACCTATCGCTTCACCATTTCTATGTAAAACCGACATTTTGGACCGAGCATGAATTGCCTACTCGAGCAGACTACACAAACATGACCGATAAAATTTAGCGACAACAATGTCGCGAGCGGCAACGGAATAGGTAGTTTCACTAACACTGCACATGCTACCCATCCCCTTATCCAGTGCTAGCGAATACAATGTGCGCGCTTAAATCGACAGCCCTGTCGATTACCGCAGTAACATGATCCCTGTAACAGATCATGTCGTGAGGTGGGGTCGTAGTGCCGCAAGATCTGGTGAGAACAGACGCTCGCTTAGCTCAAGACTCTTCTATCTCCCAGACGCCTATCGGTGGCGACAGATTAGGATAGCTCTTACTAGGTAAGTTACCAGTATGACAGCAACCTGCTTACGGCTTTGGGGGGCACTTGTACTCCTATCTACCGTGGTCTGTGTCGGGTTTGCCCGAGCTATAAGCATACTGACTGGCAGGGCAAAGGTGGGAATAAGGCAGCATCGTGTGCGCTAATTTACAGGCTTCCATCGATCCAAGCTCCTTTCACGGTGTGGTGAAGTAGGATAGTGGGGGGTGGCTCCCCACCCCACGATGCCCCAAGGTGCCAGCTCGGATGTATAGTATAAGAAATGGGGAGCTATGTTCTGTCATGCGGCGGACTGGAACTTCACGCGAGTTCCCTTTGGTTGTATGATACCGGGATCGAGTCCCTCAACAAAACGAGTCACGCCCCAATACTGCACTCCTCGGGCGAGTACCGCACACTCGAGTCCGGACAAGAATAACATACTACATCACATCCCGCATCTTACTTGGATGAAGCACGCTTTCCGGGAATTTCCTAGAAACAAACCGGCTAATGATGTCTGTTATCGGTGTGTATGATATAGTTAAACAGATGCCTCAACTTTTGTTTTATACTAAAAAATGGGCCGGTACTAACAGCCCGCATCACAACCGGGGCCATCGTTAGTAGCCCCGATAGCCTGGTGCGGCCCCAGGACCTTCGATTTCAGCCCATGCCGTGCCGTCTCCGCCATCGATTATTCCTTCGGTACTGAGGGGTTATCTTGCTGACTTCAAGAAAATCTATTCTTCACCGGTATACCCCGCAGTAGCCGGTAGTGTGAGGGCCCTTAGGCCAGGTCTTTGGTTGGGGGCTGCTCAAAGGTCTCCTCTGTAAGTCACCGCAACCATCACAGCTAGAAGGCACAAAAAGGAGATTCGTCACAGCAGATGACTGAAATCTTCAGGATAAAAGCAATTTTCGAGTGATAGTCTATGGACTTGATCCGGCTATTTGTGGGTTAGTGATGGTTCCGCATCCTCTTGTTAACACGCCTTGCGGCATCTCCAATCTCATCCGAAAGTTTCATAGCACTAGCTTAATCATCGCTGGGAACATGCTGATTGCTCCACCCTCTTCGTGCCAAGTTACCCTCTCACCCCCAATCCCAACATCCCACCATTATGTATATGAGAATACATCATCCTTCTTGTTCGTGCGACAGGTATTATTCCCATCCCAGCGTTCGGAGGTTTCGTGGCTTGAGAGATATTATGGGAGGGAATGCTGTTCGTTATATGATACCTACTCTAAACGTAAAATGGGGTAGACCCGCCGCGGCGCAACGGAAAATTAGCCGAGTTTGTCATGCCCCGACAATTGATGGACAGTAAGGGCAGGTCCTTGGCCAGAGGTCGACCCGCAGAGCAGTTGTTCAAGCATAGTCTACCGAAATTTTCAATAACCGGGTGGGCCCCGGGGCTTTTAAGTCGTAGTTGAGTTAATATTAAAGTATCATATGTTGAACATCGGAGGTGTCTGGGGGGAGAAAAAAAACGTACTGATCAAGTGTTGCGGCGCCGTTAGATCTTGGCGACCACCTACTTAGCCTCTCCCCGAGATGAAATATATTATACTTGCTACTCCCAGAATATCGCCTCTCCCCCAACTAATTTGCTCCTTCGAACAATTTGCAAAAACGACTTGCGTAAGATGCATCCCCAGTCCGCATAATCCCAGAGCAATCGGATTCGTCAACTGACACGATACCAAACGTCCAGGGACACCGGCCGCCCAATGCCGATGAGCATAAAGCTTTGGTAAATGAGAAAGGTCGCAATCATGTGGTCACTCTGAGAGGCTGGTTGACTAAATACATTTCACTTGGAATTCGATTTCCCTCTTCAGTGGTTGCCGGTCTTTTTTTTTTTTTTTTTTTTGTTATCATGCGTTCATTGCTTCTAGGTACAAAAAGCCTCATGTAGCATGAGCTATGGAGAAAACAAAACCTATAAGACAAATCCACCGCTCGCTTCACCTCTTCATGGGAAAAATCAAACACCCCGAGTCCATAGGAAAAGTCTGCCCCGTCTAGCACCTAAGATAATATACCCCAGACATGTAAGAAAACAATAAGTAGAAACATAGAGGGAGAGAGACCCAAACCCTGCCACAGGCTCCCCAAGACAAAAGAAACGACGGCTTCGCTAAGGCCCGAAAGGCGGGCCTGATGGGGGTGAATGGGTGACCAGCGACAGGAGAAAACATGGATACCATGAGCCCACTATAACCGCTCACTCTGTCGCGCAGGTCATTACATCGATCCAAGGCATTGGACAATAGCCGCGGAGGCAGTGCTATACCACGACTAGGCGTAACCGAGGAAAGGTCCAGCGGTCGGAGGGGGAAGGTAGTCGAGTGGGGCCACCGGGCAGAGGGGATGCCAGGCAACGAAGAGGAGCAGTAGGGTGCCAGCCGGTGAGTAGTGGTTGGGTGCCAGCCGATGGTGAGCAGTAGGGTGCCAGCCTGGCAGGAGTTTAGCAGTAAGGTGCCAGCTAAAGGGGCAGTACAGTGCCAGCGGACAGAACTGGGAGGGGGAAGGAGTAGAGTTCGTTATGGGGCAGACAGGGCCACAGAAAACGCCGGCCCCCGGCCCTTTTCCCGGCCCTGTCCCGCTCAACGGCCTGGGGCTGGGTGTCTCCTTCGGCATTCCCTGCCCCTGTCCCCACTCAGGCCCCCGCCCCACCCATACCCTGGACGGGTCCCCGCTAAACATGGGTGGTAACAAACGGGGGCCCGTCCAGGGAAAGAGTGCGGGTGGGCCCCGGGGGGGGGGGCGGGGTGGGGATTACCCTAAAAATACCCCCCCCGGCCCCGTCAAAGGGCGAGGCCTGGCAAGTGAAAACCCGCCCGGCCCCACCCCGTAACGAACGCTAGGGAGGAGCAAGGATCGCGCGTGGGCTAGCCACAACCGACAGGCGGGCCATAGCAAGGGCTTTTGGGACGACGACGAGACCAGGGCAAGACCGTGATGTTACTAACCGAGGGTTTCCCAACCAGATTAGTGTTGGTTACGGGGCCTCGGGGGCCCGAAACCGGTGGACACCCACCTCAATTCCCCGCCCCGCCTCGGTCAATGGCCCGGGGCGGGGCGTTCTTTCTTTCAACCCCTGCCCCAGCCCGCGTCCAGGCCCCCGCCCAGTTAAATGCCCCGAACAGCCCCCTGTCAATGAATTGTCTCCGCCCAGGGCCCCGCTTTTGTGTATATTCCCTTCACGAACATTGCTCTGTTGATACATGATTGAGTAATTGTGTGAGCATATACATGTCCCTGGCATGAATGGACCGAACACCGCCAGAGTTAAGTGAGCTGAAAGCCCTTTGCCAAGGAGCACCCTGGTGTTCGGTCCATTCATGCCAGGGACATGTACCAAAAACCACATACCTCAAAGTATATACGGGAATTTATTTGCATGGAATGATTCATACAATATGAACTGGAATAATTCACAAGACCGATTGGACGTCCGAGTTGCCTAGTCTAGTAACGTATATTGTCTCAGCAGGCCATACGCCTAATTCATAAGCCCAATTCATACACTCTATTCACAGGTTAAAATCATATGCCCAATTCATAAGCCTTATTCATCCGCTGGTGCCATAAGCCCAAATCATACACCCAAGCCATACGCTCAAATCAAACTCCCAAACCATACGCCCAAGCCATACGCTCAAATCATACGCCCAAACTATACACCCAAACCATAAGCCCAAATCATACGCTCACATCATACGCACAAACCATACACCCAAACCATATGCCCAAATCATACTCTCAAATCATACGCCCAAGCCATAGGCCCAAACCATACGCCCAAGCCATAGGCGCAAGCCATAGGCCCAAACCATAACCACAGTCGTGCAATAGAGTTACTGTGTTCAGAGTTCATATAGCGAAATGGTGAGGTTAAAGAAAGAGTGTATTTATAATAATAAGAGTTCTATAAAAGGTAATTATGCTAAGTTAGATGTGACTCGGAGGTTTAAGTTATTTGTATGATTTGTGTAAAAGTGAGAAAAGACTGCCCCGTCCCCCCCACCACATGGGGACAACCCAATGGAGTCATAGAAAACAAGATGAATGAAAGTCATAATAGTTGAAAAAAGAGGTGAATTAAGAGAAAGAAAAAGACAATCCCCCAATATGCTTAGGTGGTAGAGCTCCCACCAGCACCAGCTCCTGCCCTCCCACCACCACGCCCGGAGCGGGTCGGCATCCTACCGCCATGGCCGCTCCAACCACTCCCACCAGGGCCCGCAGAGCGCCTAGGAGCCCCACTCCAACCACTCCAACCCCTACCACAAGTCGGCTAAACTGGCGTCTACGGGGTATGACTACTAACCCCAGCCCCAGACGGCCCTGTTCCAGGGGCTGTGCAGGTGTGCCTTCAACGGCCCCGGTCACCACCCTACTACTACTGCCACCACCCCCCAGTACCCACATGCCCAGTATCATGGTCTCCCTGGGCACCTCTCGCATCACCTTCCGCGCTACCACTTCCCTCTCCCATACCAGAACCCACACCCCCAACCAAATTTGCTTGTCTAACAACTCCCCCTGCACCCCCCGTAGTACCACTACCACCAGTCCGGCTAGTGCTCCCAGGGCCACCACACAAGCGACGGTGTTCTGGTGGACGAGAGTTATCGCTGTCGTCACTGTCGCTGTCACTACCGTCATTGGCAAGGGGTGAGTGATGGGAAGAAGCTCCCTGGCGACAGGGAGGGGCACCACGCCGAGGAGGTGCACCCCCAGGGGGAGGAGCAGGGGGAGCGCGCCAGGGAGGAGGAACACCCGCAGGACGAGGAGCACCACTGGGAGGAGGGGGAGCAGGAGGTGCACCCCCGGGAAGAGGAGGAGGAGGAGGAGGTGGTGGTGCACCCCCGGGAGCACCTAGAGTTCGTTACGGGGCGGACGGGGCCCCATAAAACGCGGGCCGCCGGCCTTTTTCCCCGCCCCGCCCCACTCAATTGCCTGGGGCGGGGGGTATTTTTCGGCATTCCCTCCCCCTGTCCCCGCTCAGGCCCCTGCCCCACCCATACCCCAGACGGATCCCCATTACAAATACGTGGTAACAAACGGGGCCTCGTCCAGGGAATGAGTCCGGGTGGGCCCTGGATGGGGGCGGGGCGGGGATTACCCGAAAAATACCCCTCCGGCCCCGTGTAAGGGCGGGGTCTGGCGAGCGAAAACCCGCCCAACCCGCCCCGTAACGAACACTAGGAGCACCGCCGTCCTGATTTAGATGACCTCTCATCTCTTCCCCAGTGGCGCCATTTGGCTGGCCAGCCAGAACGTTCATAACATCCTCAACTAATCTCAGGTCCTGGAACATGAGGGTAACCCGACCAGCATGTGCCGCACCCAGGGCTCCAGCTATGAACAAAGAATTAGTAAATCAGATAATTATACTAGGAGAGGAACTCAACTTACCGGTCATTGTCATCAGCAGGAACTCTTCCGCTGCCACCTGGAGGCATTCAACAGCTGATCTCTGCCAACGGCATTGTTGCTCGAGTGCCAAATCTGACATAATCTCCTGGCAAAGACGATAGAATGGGGCCTTGGGAATTAGGTACCCGCCATCGAGGTGATATTTAATAATCTCTGCGATTGCCACCCTGCCAGTTGGATACCGCGCCGGGTGCTGGACCGCACCAACAACTCTCCCAGCTCTTTTCCGACCAAGATGCCGAGTTGGGGGCCCCCAATTTCCACCACCCTTGCGGCCCAAGATACCATCATTTGCGCGACGTTTGGGAGGCATTGAGCAGGAGTTACCTTTTGGGTGTTTGCTTGTTTGTTGTATTGACGGACAGGTGCATGAGGAAGGAGGTCCACAGGAAAAGAGAGAAGCGTTTTTGCTCAGAAGTTAGACGCAAAATGATCTTTCGTGTGTAGGTAACTGGAGTCTGCTTCCTTGGGCGTATGTGTATTTGTGCCTATGTGTATTTGTGCGTTTGTGTATTTGTGCGTATGTGTATTTGTGCGCACGCGTACGGACCTCATACCTTCCCTGATAGCTGAGTCGGATCTTAGGGCTGGCTAAGAGGAAGAAGTGTGTTGGAGGAGAGGTGGGTAAAGAGTTATTTATACCAATGAAATAAAAATTGGTTATTTCATTAGGAGTGCCTTTCAAGCCCCCTCGTCATATCTTTCCGGAAGTCCCCCGGAGTTTAGGCGTATATTGATTCATGATGTCTGGATGAGTAAACGACAGTTAAGGTGGATAGGGCATGGGTATATACATACACTTGAATTGTACGATGATTAAAGTGGCGTAAGACAGCAACCCCCAGTCTACCATAACATGCAATGTACAATCGCTTCCATGTAGAAATAGCTTGAAAATGTTGTACTAGATGTTGTATTTGTTTCAAGATGTTATATCTTCCCTGTTTATGTATCAAGTGTACAATTGTAGTCACAAAATGAACCTGGAGAGTACGCCCCTCCCATCTTCACTCCGAACTCAAACCCATAGCCCTCATTGCAATAATTTCCTTTCTCTGAGAGTATGATGAAAGCAATTAGCAGAAGGCTTGTATCTGGGGGGTCATTCATATCATACTTAGAAGTTGGTGAGTATGGCTTTTGGTTAGACTACGGCGGTAGAGAGGAGGGCTTGACGTGTGTTTGCGGGTACACCGTGACGATGTTTTCAAGAGGTAAACCAAGTTTTTCTTTTCTTTTTAAGAGAGGACAAATTAACTCCTCTTCTTTCTCACCACACTCTTACCTTCTCCGTCCACGCTCTCGCCATCCACACAATCCTCAGGGCGCTCTGCCCTCTGCGCTGCAATCCCGCTTCCCTTTTGCATACAGAAGCAAACTCAGCAGTTAAAACAAAAAAAAAGAAAAAAGAAAAGAAAAGAAACACCCGTGGCTCTTACCCCACCAACCCGGATACGCCCCTCTACTGGTACCACCCTCTCTACTTCCCTTACTTTCACCACTACATCAGAGGGCACACCGGCAAAAGGTCGCTGCATACATTACTTATTGGCCGATCCCAAATAGTAAGTTAGTCACCATCTTCACAGTGGTCTTTTCTCCTTTGCTCTTTTATTACCCCTCAAATCATACACCTAGTTCATACGAACAAATGATACGCAGATAATCATTCGTACAAATAAATCATACGCACAAAATTATACGCACAAATTATATGTACTAACATTGATGAATAGAATACTTTTTTCCACATGCAATGCCATGTGCTTATAAGTAGAGGCCGCTTCCAGCAGGCGCTTTGGGGCACTCAGTAAATCCTGAGACCATCCGCCGGAATGAACCTAGGGCGAGGCTTACCCCCTTGGAAACCACTTTCGAACGTGCAAGGGGGAACAGAGGCAATCAGCGCCTAAAACAATGCCGTGATTTTGCGCGAAGATATGATGAGTACCAGGCGCTTGACCACGAGACCAAAGCCCAAATGGATCAGGAGATGATCATGGAGGAGAACGAGCTCCTGGAGCAGGAACATGTGGCAATCCTGGCGGGTTGGCGGCGATACTATCCAAACCAGTTTGCCGACGATGGTTTGCCCGTTGTGATCCCCCCAACCCCTATCGAAGTTGATTCTCCACCGAATTCGCCGGCATCGCCTGTATTTCTGTCACCAAAGATGAGGCCCGCAGTGCGAATGAAGAGTCTGCTTGACCGTCTGGTGAAGCGACCCAGAAGCTCGTCAACTGGGTCTGCGCTGGTACCGCCCCCGGGGCCTTCTGAATCTCAGGATGCTCCTCCCCGGCGCACCTGCCAGCTGGCGATTCGGGAGAGCAGTCATTCACTCACAATGCGTGGGGCCCCGGTATCCCCTACCGGGTCCCCTGTTGGATGCCCTGTGCCTTTGGCGAGGGCAGCTACATTTAATACAGGGAGCACAAGGGAGCCTATCTCATATCGCACCAGGTTTAGGATAGGACTAGGTAGCCTGAGGCGAAACTCCTGGGCTAATCATCCACAGTCAAGTAAGTAATTTTAAAATTTGCCTTGTTAACTTGAGATGCGCTTACTAATATACAGTGTGGTTTAGCTCGGACAGGCCCCTCAATGCCTATCGGCGGAGAGGACAATACTTCTGAGTACAGATTGACGGAGAAGGATATCGAAGGAGATTTGGACATGACGGTTCGAGAGGATGAGCTCGACGAAAAGGGTACACCTTTGATTGACTGGGTGAAGCCTGTTGAGTGGCTTGTACCAGGTGGGGAGGTCTACGAAGAGTGGGAGGCAGATGAAGAGGATAAAGATGTCGATTTTATCGACCTATATGAGTCTGGTTATGAGGGTGGCAATAGCTCAGAGGATGCCGATGAGGTCTATGGGGAAGAGGAGATTGATGAGGAGGACGAGGAGGATGTGGAGGGCGAGCAGGAGGACGTGGACGGCGGGCAGGAGGACGTGGAGGGCAGCGAGGAGGGTGATGATGATGTCCATATGACGGACGAAGGGGAAACCTCCGGCTCAAGTTTGGGAAGTAGGATGCGAGACTTAGGTCGCCCTGACTCTGCATCTTCCTCTCGTGGTCTGTACAGCGATGTGGCAGAACACCGTTTCTGTGCTAGCACCCAAGAGATTGGAGAGAGGCTGGTTGGGCAGGCTATGACACCCAAGGATGTCTTCACAAGCCCGGAAGACCAACAGGACAGTATCGAAAATATTGTCACGAAGAGAAAGCGCTTTCTTGCTGGCAATGCCCATCTTATTATTGATCTTGAGGCAGCCGCTAGGGAAGACGCAGAAGAACAAGGAATTGACATTGAGGAGATCGATAGAATTGACTGCGAGATGGATAGGCAGGCCCTCCTCCATATGGCTACGCAGCACTTTCCTCACCACGTGAAACAGGAGCCAGAGGATTAACGATTTCTACTTCCATCTATTTTCTGTTCTTGTTATCTCCTAGTTCTTTTCCAGACCTCTCACACCAGTTCTGCCATCCTTACTCTCCTTAATACGGTTCCCCTTACCTTGCCTTACCTGCACTCCCACTTCTGTATTTATCCACCACAATATCACATGTTTGGTTTCATCCTTAGCCCATATTCTTTCTCCCATATCATAAGTCCGGGGGCTGTTTTCCTTGCGTTAGATTCTTACGCAGCATGCTACCTCTTTTCTTGTTCTCTTCGCAATCTGAATTTCCAGAGACCGACGCTCCTTTAGAGTTTAATTTCTTTTGTTATCATACCCGGCGCCTATACAGATTCCGCTCTTTTCTTTTATGTCATGATTGAGTGGGTGACCTTATATAACGACCCTACAGATAGGTAGCAACAGTGCACTAGACTCAAGCCCGTATGGCATACCAAGTGGTAACCATATTGAGGATAGGCCAGTATACTTAGTATACTACCGGTAGACATGAGTTGGTACAAGTGTCTACAAAGTGACTTGGTGACATAGGGTT
>Ga0307509_10009392_pt1 | contig 12239 bp, 12 predicted proteins | sample 10_EM_MG_FD_202245 | JGI IMG/M metagenome (GOLD analysis project Ga0307509, IMG submission 202245) | Populus trichocarpa ectomycorrhiza microbial communities from riparian zone in the Pacific Northwest, United States - 10_EM | ecosystem: Host-associated > Plants > Roots > Unclassified | place...
CCCGGGTTCAGCCGCCGGGTCGGCGCGCGCGGCTGGATCGGCATGACCTGGCCGCGGCGCTACGGCGGCGGCGAGCGCAGCTTCCTCGACCGCTACGTGGTCACCGAGGAGTTCCGGGTCGCCAACGCGCCGGTCGGCCTGCACTTCACCGCCGATCGCCAGAGCGGGCCGATGCTGCTGCGCTACGCCAGCGAGCCGATCAAGGACGCGATCTTGCCGCGGATCACGCGCGGCGAGTGCTGCTTCTGCATCGGCATGAGCGAGCCGGGCTCGGGCTCGGACCTGTTCGCCGCCGCGACCCGCGCGGTCCGCTGCGACGGCGGCTGGCGGGTCACCGGCACCAAGGTGTGGACCACCGCCGCGCACCGCGCCGACTACATGATCGGCCTGTTCCGGACCTCGCCGCGGAGCCGCGACGACCGCCGCCACGGCCTGACCCAGTTCCTGGTCGACATGCGCACGCCGGGGATCGCGGTCAGCACGATCAGCGACATGAGCGGCCGGCGCGAGTTCGACGAGGTCGCGTTCGACGACGCGCTGATCCCCGACGGCCACGTGCTCGGCGCGGTCGACCTGGCGTGGCAGCAGGCGACCAGCGAGCTGGCCTACGAGCGGAGCGGCCCCGAGCGGTTCCTCGAGACCTCGTACCTCCTGCTCGAGCTGGTCCGCGTGCTCGGCGAGGCCGGCGATCGCCGCAGCCTCGAGGGCATCGGCCGGCTGGTCGCGCAGCTCCACACCCTGCGCCGGATGTCGGTCTCGGTCGCCGGCATGCTCGAGGCCGGCAAGGAGCCGGTGCTCGAGGGCTCGATCGTCAAGGACCTGGGGACGAGCTGGCAACAGACCCTGCCGCAGCGCGCGCGCGATCTCACCGCGTTCCTCGAGCCCGGCGCCGATCGCGCGGTGTTCGACGCGCTGCTCGACTACGCGACGCTGGCCGCGCCCAAGCTGACGATCCCGGCTCGATCCGCTGCTGTCGCCGCGCTCGATCGCGGTGGTCGGCGCGTCGCCCGATCTCCACATCTTCCGCGGCCGCACGCTCAAGGTCATGCTCGGCCACCCGTACACCGGCCGGATCTACCCGGTGAGCCGCAGCCACGCCGAGATCCAGGGCCTGCCGGCGTACGCCACGGTCGCCGCGATCCCCGAGCCGGTCGATCTCGCGATCCTGATCATCCCCGCCGAGTTCGTCCCCGACGAGCTCGAGCGCTGCGCCGCCGCCGGGGTCAAGGCGGCGATGATCCTGTCATCGGGGTTCGCCGAGGCGCGCACGCCGGCCGGCGAGGCGCTGCAGGCCCGGATCGTCGCGATCGCGGCGCGCCACGGCATCGTGGTGTGCGGCCCCAACGCCGAGGGCTACGCCAACACCGCGGCGGCGCTGTGCCCGACGTTCAGCCCCGCGGTCGACAACCTCGGCGTGCCGCTGGTCCCGGCCTGGCGCGGCCGCGGCCGGGTCGCCGTCGTCGCGCAGAGCGGCGGCATGGCGTTCGCGCTGTTCGATCGCGGCCGGCCGCGCGAGCTGGCGTTCAGCTACGTGATCACGACCGGCAACGAGGCCTGCCTCGAGAGCTTCGAGCTCGTCGACCACCTGCTCGACGAGGGCACCAGCGACGTGGTTCTGGTGTACCTCGAGACCCTGCGCGATCCGCGCCGGTTCGAGCGGGTGGCGGCGCGGGCGCTCGCGCTGGGCGTGCCGATCATCGTCGCCAAGGTCGGGCGCAGCGCGGCCGGCGTGCGCGCGGCGCTGGCGCACACCGGCGCGATCGCCGGCGACCCCGCCGAGTACCAGGCGATGTTCCGCCGCCACGGCGTGATCGAGGCCGCCGACCTCGACGAGATGCTCGATCTCGCCGCCGCGTTCTCGTCGTGCGGCGACCGGCTGCCCGCCGGCACCCGGGTCGGCATCGGCACCGCGTCGGGCGGCGGCGGCGGCTGGCTCGCCGACGCGTGCACCGCCGCCGGGCTCGACGTCCCGCTGCTCGACCCTCGGACCCGCGCCCGGCTCGACGCGCTGATCCCCGGCTACGGCTGCTCGCAGAACCCGGTCGACGCCACCGCCCAGGCGATCCTCCAGTCCGGCTACGCCGAGCTCGCCCGGCTGATCGTCGAGTCCGACGCGATCGATGCGGTGATCATGATCGTCTCGGCGCGGCTCGCCGCCAGCTTCGAGCGCGAGCGCGAGGCGCTCACCGCGCTGACCCGCGACTCGGGCAAGCCGATCCTGCTGTGGTCGTACACGCTGCCCGGCGCCGGCACCGCCGCGATCGTCGGCCAGGCCGGCTACCCGCTGTTCACCAGCATGCCGGGCTGCGCGAAGGCGCTGGCCGCGATGGCGCACTACCGCGCGATCCGCGACCGTCGCTAGGTCGGCTTGGCAAACCGCGCTCGATGTGCGATGAGCGGGATGGCGGTCCCACGCCGCCGACGCGCAGGAGACGAAGTCATGGCCGACGTCGAGAGCTTTCGAGCCGAGCTGGTCGAGTTCCTGGAGCGCGAGCTCCCCGGGGTGCTCGGCGAGCCGCCGCCGCCCACCGCGGACTACTGGGGCGGGCGCAACCCCGAGCTACCCCACCCGAGCTCGCGGCGCTACTGCGAGATCATGGCCGAGCGCGGGCTGACCGCGCCGACCTGGCCGACCGAATACGGCGGCGGCGGGCTGGACAAGGACCGCGCCCGGATCGTGGTCGCCGAGCTGCGCCGGCTGCGCCTGCCGCAGCCGCTGATCGGGTTCGGCATGTCGATGATCGGCCCGACGCTGCTGCAGTTCGGCACCGACGACCAGCGCCGCGAGCACCTGCCCCGGATCGTGCGCGGCGAGATCCGCTGGGCGCAGGGCTACTCCGAGCCCAATGCCGGCAGCGACCTGGCGTCGCTCCAGGCCTCGGCGCGGATCACCGGCGACGACATCGTGATCAACGGCCAGAAGATCTGGACCAGCTACGCCGACAAGGCGGACTGGATGTTCGGCATCTTCCGCAGTGACGGCGGCGGCAAGAAGCAGGAGGGCATCACGTTCCTGTTGCTCGACATGCAGCAGCCCGGCGTCGAGGTCCGGCCGATCAAGCTGATCAGCGGGATGTCGCCGTTCTGCGAGACGTTCTTCACCGACGCGCACGCCCGGACCCGCGACGTGATCCACGGCATCGGCAGCGGCTGGACCGTCGCCAAGGCGCTGCTCGGCCACGAGCGCAACATGATCGGCGACCTGTTCGGCGCCGGCGGCCGGGCCCGCCAGATCGTCACCGGCAACCCGCTGGTCGACCTGGCGCGCGACCACGTCGGCGAACCGGGCGGCCGGATCGCCGATCCGGTGCTGCGCGATCGGGTCACCCAGATCACGATGGACGAGCGCGGGTTCGCGCTGACCACCCAGCGCGCGGCCGATTCGCTCAAGGCCGGCCACAAGCCGGGGCCGGAGTCGTCGATCTTCAAGATCTACGGCACCGAGCTCAACCAGCGCCGCCACGAGCTGATGCTCGCGCTGCGCGGCCCGCAGTGCCTGGGCTGGGAGGGCGACGGCTTCGACGAGCGCGAGCTGGCCCAGACCCGCGACTGGCTGCGCTCGCGCGGCAACACCATCGAGGGCGGGACCAGCGAGATCCAGCTCAACATCATCGCCAAGCACGTGCTCGGCCTGCCGGACTAGGGGCTCCCATGCTGCTCGCACTGACCGAAGATCAGACCCTGCTGTCGCGCACCGCGAACGAGTTCGTCGCGGGCGCCGCGTCGATCGCGCGGCTGCGCAAGCTGCGCGATGCCCGCGACGAGCGCGGCTATGCGCTCGATCGGCTCGCCAGGATGGCCGAGCTCGGCTGGACCGCGATCCCGTTCACCGAGGCCGACGGCGGGCTCGGCATGGGCCTGGCCGAGCTCGTGCTGGTCACCGAGGCGATGGGCCGCGGCCTGGCGAGCGAGCCGCTGATCCCGTCGATCGCGCTGGCCGGGCGCGCGCTCGCGCTGGGCGGCAGCGCGGATCACAAGGCGAGCTGGCTGCACCCGGCGATCGCCGGCGAGAAGGTGCTGGCGCTCGCGCACACCGGGCGCCGGAGCCGGTTCGATCTGACCCGCGCGCCGGTCGAGGCGGCGCGCGCCGGCGGCGGGTTCCGGCTGACCGGCCAGGCCAGCCAGGTGTGGGGCGGCCACCTGGCCGATGCCTACGTGGTCGCGGCGCGCACCGCCGGGCAGGACGGCGATCGCGACGGCCTCACCCTGTTCCTGGTGCCGGCGGCGGCGCGCGGCGTCACCAGCGTGCGCCAGCACCGGGTCGATTCGCACAACGTCTGCCAGCTCGGGCTCGACGGCGTCGACGCCAGCGACGCCGACGTGATCGGCGGGGTCGGCGACGGCCACGCGCTGCTCACCCGGGTGATCGACGAGGCGACCGTGGCGCTGACCGGCGAGATGCTCGGCGGCATGACCGAGGCGGTCGATCGAACCGTGGCGTACCTGCGCGAGCGCCGGCAGTTCGGCGTCGCGATCGGCAGCTTCCAGGCGCTCAAGCACCGCGCGGCGCGGCTGTACATCGAGCTCGAGCTGTCGCGCTCCACCGTGATGGCGGCCGCGCGCGCCATCGACGAGCGCAGCCCCGAGGCGCCGCTGGTGGTCTCGCTCGCCAAGGCCCGGCTGTCCGACGCGTACTGCCTGGCCGCCAACGAGGCGGTCCAGCTGCACGGCGGGATCGGGATGACCGACGAGCACGACATCGGCCTGTTCCTCAAGCGCGCCCGGGCGTGCGAGATGACGTTCGGCGACGCCGCGCACCACCGCGACCGGTTCGCCGCGCTGACCGGCTACTGATCGCGGGTCCACGGCACGGCGCCGATGTCGTCGAGCGCGAGCAGCGCGGCGCCGAGCCAGCTGCCCTGGTGATCGAGCGCCTCGGGACTGAGCACCGCGGCGAGCGTGCGCTCGGCGGCGGCGCGCAGCGCCGGGTCGCCCGTGCTGCGCGCCAGCGCGGCGAGCAACCGGGCCGCGGCCACGTTGTCCTCGAGCGGCTGGCGGCGCCGCGCGAACACGCCGACCGCGTCCTTGTCGACGGTCTGCGCGAAGTACGCGCCGGTCGCGGGATCGAGCAGCCGGGCGTCCATCACCGCGGCGATCGCGCGCGCGCGGGTCAGCCACCCGGCGTCGCCGGTGGCGCCGGCGAGCGCGACCAGCGCCAGGCCGAGCTCGGCGTGGTCGGCGAGGAACAGCGGACCCTCGCGGCGCTCGCCGTCGTGCCAGACCTCGCCCTCGGGGCCCAGGTGGCTGCGCGCGATCCGCTCGGCGGCGCGCCGGGCGCGGCCGAGCGGGGCGGGGTCGCCGGTGGCCTCGGCGAGCGCGATCAGCGCGGTGATCGCCATGGCGTTCTCGCGGGCGTAGACGTGGGTATCGATCCACGGCACGCCGAGCGCGCGGCGGCCGGCGTCGTCGCGCTGGTAGTAGACATGGCCATCGACGAAGCGCGGGCCGTCGTGGGCGCCGAGGTCGGCGTCCTGGTTGGTGTAGAACCCGCCGTCGGGCGCCGACAGGAAGCGATCGAGGTAGCCGGCGATGCCGCGCGCGGCCGCGAGTAGCTCGGGGGCCCGGCTCGCCGCGTAGCCGCGCGCGTAGGCCTCCAGGTTGCGCGCCTGGTAGGTGATCAGCTTCTCGAAGTGCGGCTCGCGCCAGTCGCCGCCGACCGAGTACTGGTAGATCCCGCCCCACACCGGATCGAGGATCGCGCGCTGGCGGTCGAGCGTCAGCGCGGCGCGGGCGGCGGCCTGGGCGTCGCCGTGCGCGGCGCGGCGGAGCTCGAAGATCACGTTGTCGCCGATCGGCGCCTTGATCCGGAACCCCCAGCCGCCGTGGTCGTCGTCGTAGAACTTGTCCAGGTCGCGCTGAGCCAGCGCGGCGATCCACGGCAGCGCCTCGGTGCGCGCCGGCGCCGCGATCCCGGGCGGACCGGCCACGGCCGCCGCGCCCGCGGTCACGGTCTCGGACAGGATCTCGCGCAGCCGCTCGGCGGGCAGGTAGCCGCGGAACTTGCCGAGCTCCTCGGCCTCGGGCGACAGCAGGATGGTCGCCGGCCAGCCCCAGTCGCCGTAGCGCTCGGCGATGTCGGGCCGCGCGTCGATGTCGACCCGGATCGCGATGAACCGATCGCGCAGGGTCTCGCCGATCTGCGCGTCGCGGTAGGTGGTGTCGTCCATCACGTGGCACCAGTGGCACCACGCCGCGGCGCCGTCGACCAGGATGAAGCGGTGCTCGCGCGCGGCGCGGGCGAACACCTCGGGCGACCACGCCTGCCACGCGAACCGCTGCACGGCGCCGCCGGCGCGGGCCGCGGTGACGTCGACGCTGTTCGCCGGGTGGGCACATGCGCACACCGCGGCGAGGACGGTGGCGAGCGGGGCGGGATGACGCACGCGATCGCTACGAGCCAGCGGGCCGTCCGGATCGTCGCGGCGCTGCCGCACTCCCGATGTCATCCGTCCGGCGGCGCGGCAGATCTGCAGGCATGCTCGCCTGCATGACCACCCCGCGTCTGATCCTGCTCGCCGCGCTGGTGGCCGCCTGCGGCTCCCCCGGCACGGCGCCGCCTACCTGCAGGGCTACCGCGTGCGGCAGCAGATCGCGGCGTGCAAGGACTGGCCGCGCGGCGAGGTCCCGGCCGACTTCCACCAGCCGGTGCGCTCGGACGTGCCGGTGCTGCTGATCTCCGGGCCCTACGATCCGGTGACGCCGCCGCAGTTCGCCGAGCAGGTCATCAAGCAGCTCTCGCACGGTCGCCACCTGATCGTCCCGACGGCCACCACGGCAGCGGCGGGCTGTCCCACGAGGACTGCGTGACCGGGCTGTCGAGGGCGTTCATCGAGCGCGGCTCGGCGGATGGGCTCGACACCGCGTGCGTGGCCGACATGAAGCGCCCGCCGTTCATCACCGATGACGCCGGGTTCGCGGCGCTGCTGCACCAAGCCGGCGGCTGACGCGCTACCGTGCGGCATGCGCTCCGCACGCCGGCTGACCCTGGTCGCTGTCATCCTGGTCCCGATCCTGGTTCGCGCCCAGGCCGCGCCGCCGGCGGCGCCGGCGATTCCGCTGTCGGCGGAGATCGATCCCGAGCTCGCGCGCCTGCTGGCCGCGGCGCCGGCGATCGACAACCACGCGCACCCGGTGCTGCCGCCGCCGAACCTGGCCACCGATCGCAACTTCGACGCGCTGCCGGTCGATGCGATGGAGCCGCAGACCGATCCGGTGGGGTGGCGCCCCGACAGCCCACAGCTCGCCGATGCATGGCAGGCGCTGTGGCGGTTCACCGAGCCGCCGCCGCTGTCCGCCGAGGCGGTGAAGCGGCTCAACGCGGTGCGCGACAAGGTCCGGACCCAGCAGGGAGAGCGGTTCGATCTGTGGGTGCTCGACCAGGCGCACATCGCGACCATGCTGGCCAACCGGGTCAGCCTCGGCGCCGGCGTGCAGCCGCCGCGGTTCCGCTGGGTCCCGTACATCGACGCGCTGGTGTTCCCGTTCGACAACGCCGGGCTCGCCGCCGCGACCCCGGATCGCGCGCTGTTCTTCCCGCTCGAGGACAAGCTGCGCGCCCAGTACCTCGCGGCCGTGAAGCTCAAGGCGCCGCCGGCGACGCTCGACGCCTACCTGAGCCAGGTCGTGACGCCGACGCTGGAGCGCCAGCACAGCGAGGGCGCGGTCGCCGAGAAGTTCGAAATCGCGTACCTGCGCGGGTTCGACTTCACCGATCCGAGCCGCGACGAGGCCGCGCGGATCTACGCCCGGCTGGTCAACCGGCCGCGCCCCGATCTCGCCGAGTACAAGGTCGTGCAGGACTTCCTGTTCCGGTTCATCGCCGCCGAGTGCGGCCGGCTCAAGCTGGCCGTCCACCTCCACGCGATGAGCGGCGCCGGGGGCTACTTCGGGATCGCCGGGGTCAATCCGCTGCTGCTCGAGCCGCTGCTCAACGCGCCGAAGTTCCGCCAGACCCAGTTCGTGATGCTGCACGGCGGCTGGCCGTTCGTCCACGAGATCGGCGCGCTGCTCCAGAAGCCCAACGGGTGGCTCGATCTATCGCAGCAGTCGCTGGTCATCCCGCCGCGCACGCTCGCCGGCTGGCTGCGCGAATGGCTCGAGATCTTCCCCGACAAGGTGCTGTTCGCGACCGATGGCTATCCGTACAGCGAGTCGCTCGGCTGGGAGGAGGCGAGCTATCTCGCCAGCCGCAACATCCGCCAGGCGCTCGGGCTGGCGCTGACCGGCATGCTGCGCGACCGCGAGATCACGCGCGAGCGGGCCGCTGCGATCGCGCGCGGCGTGCTGCACGACAACGCCGCCAAGCTGTACGGTATTCCGTGACCGGAACAGCGCCGCTGTGGATCACTCCGCGAGCAGACGCTCGACGTCGGCGGTGATCGCGGCGATCTCGTCGCCCTCGGGGGCGAGCTTGCCGCCGAGGTGAACCCGGCGGACCACGCCGGCCTTGTCGATCAGGAAGCTCGCGCTGGTGTACGCGCGGTCGTGGCCGTCGAGCCACCACCGGCGCAGCGTGGTCCAGTCCTTGTCGATCGCGACCGGGAACTTGTAGCCGAAGTGCTTGACCCAGCCTTCGACCTGCGCCGGATCGAGCGGGGTCTCCTCCTTGTGGTGGTACATGCCGATCACCGCGAGGCCCTTGTCCGCGTAACGCTCGTGCAGCGCGCGCAGGGTCGGCGCGGTGGCGCTGCAGAACGGGCACGACGGGCCCATGAACCAGCGCACGAACACGACCTTGCCGCGCAGCTGGTCGAGCGCCAGCGGCGGCGAGTTGAACCACTGCGAGACCTGCCACGGCGGCGCCGGCTGATCGATCACCCCGGTCAGGTCATCGTCGTGGTGGTGGCCGGTGTGGCCGGCGGGGGCCGGGGCCGAGGCCGAGGCCTGGGCGGTGGCCGTGGCGCCCGCGGGGGCCGCCGGAGGATTCGCGGGAGTCGCCGCCGCGCCACACGCGGCCAGCGCCGCGATCAGACATGCACGTCGCATCATGCGGAGTCTAACCGGGTCCGCGCGGTCGCGATTCCCGCGCCGCGAACATCGACCACACGCCGCCGCGGCCACCGGGCGGGGCCGGGCGGTGGTACAAGCCAGAGCGATGACGATCCTGCTGGTCCGGCACGGCGAGACCGCCGGCAACGCCGAGCGCGTGGTGCAGCGGCCCGAAGTGCCGCTCAACCCGCGGGGCGTCGCGCAGGCGGCCCGGCTCGCCGAGCGGCTGTTCGAGCTCGGGTTCGCGCACGTGCTGTGCAGCGATCTGGTGCGCGCCCGGATGACCGCGGCGCCGCTCGCCGCGCGCGGTGCGGCGGTCGAGCTCACGCCGCTGCTCCAGGAGCGCAACTTCGGCGAGCTGCGCGGGACACCGTACGCCGAGTTCACCGAGGATCCGTTCGCGCCCGGCTATGCGCCGCCCGGCGGCGAGACCATCGCGGTGTTCCACCGCCGGGTCGCCGAGGCGTTCGCGCTGATCGTCGAGCGGCGGCGCGGGCTGGCGGGCTCGCTGGTCGTGGTGAGCCACGGCCTGCTGTGCCACGCGCTGATCGCGAACCACACCGCCTCGGCCTCGGTCCCGGACCACTTCGACAACGCCAGCCTCACGCTGGTCGATCCCGAGCCGCCGCACGCGGTCCGGCTGATCAACTGCACGCGGCACCTGGCCGGGCTGTGATCGCCCCCGTGGATCCCCTGCAACCTGGACGACGGTGCGATCACTCCAGGAGGGACGCGAAGTCCGCGCCGTCACGGAGCAGATAGGCGACAGAGTTCACCTGTGCGTCTCCCGGGTTCAAGATCCCCGTCATCACGGGCCCGTTCCATCCGCCTCCTCGGAACAACAAGGCCTTGTCAACAAAGCGATGGTACACCTCCAGATTGCTATGTTGCGCCTCGACTCGACACATCGTTCGTCGACAATCGACCGACAGGAGGTGTGATCCATCCGGCAGCCCCGCCTGAAGGTGACGATCGATCAGGGCCTGCGCCGGTTTGCTCCAGCCGAGATCAGCGCGTTCGGCGGTGAATCGTTCGTTCAGCCTCGAGCGCATCTCCTCGCGTGTCAGGGTGAACTTCGGTCGCGCCTGCTCCACGGCCGCGGACGGCTCAGACTCGGACGCTGCTGCAGAATCCGCCACCGCCGGCGCCGCAGCCGCCAGCTTGATCGCCAGGGCTGCCGACCGATCGGACGTGTTGACGCGCTCGCGCAGGTCTGCCAGCTCCTGGTGCAGCTTCGCCAGCTCGCCGTTGCTCGCCGCAGCACCTGCTGCCTCGGGGGAAGTCGTGGCGCGCAACAAGACAGCAAGCAGGACTGCGAGCGCAGCCGCTCCCCACAGCAGCATCCTTCGTGTCATCGCTATTCTCCTATCGGATACGAGGTGTCGGCACGGTCCTCGATGTCAAGCGCGTGAATCGGTCAGCCCGGCCAGTTGGCGACCTGGACGCGGACACCCGGGCCGATCTGACAGTTGACGAGCAGTTGACCGCCGCCCGGAACGTAAGCGCCGTCCATCAAGATGTTTGCCGACGCCCCGAAGCTCGTCGTCGAACTGTAGGCTCCGCCGTTGCTCCACCAGACCCACGTGGTCTCCTCGTTCAGGCCCTCCGCGAGGCAGCCGATGCTGCTGGTCGAGGTCGGGCGGAGTACATCCACGCCGACTCGCTTGTTGCCGCCGCTATCGACGGGCAATGGCCAGTCGAACGAAATGGTATAATTGCACACGTTGGTCACGGTGCCATACGCGTAGCTCAGGCATCCCGCGTCCCACGGAGCCACCACACCGACAGCAGCGGCGACGCTGCGCGCCTCCACCGGCTGCGCCAGGATACCGACGGGCAGCGCGACGGCGGCCAGGACGCACACACGTCGAAACGAGGTGGCGATGTTCGAGGCTGTGCGAGACGAGGAAATCGAGTTTGCTGATCTGGACATTGTAGAGCTCCTTTTCATATGTGAAAGTCACTTCCTGCTCCGAGGATTCATCGCAGGATTTGCACGCATCTCGATGGTCGAGACGGGTGCTGCTGACACGAGGACGCAATGCGCCGGTGAGGCAGGACGTCATTGCCGATCGTTGGACGGCGTAGCTATTAGTGCCGAGCACTCGGTCCAGCTAGTCAAACTTTCTCTTGGCGACCGTGGACCGGGGTATCGATCCGCTGGTGACCTGGTTGCCCGCGACCAGCGCTGATGGCGCTGATCCAGCTCCGGCATTGAGTCCGGTCACGCGACCAGCGGCTGGCCGCGCTCACTCCCGGCAACGACGCGCCTCCGCAATCGTGGCCCTGCTGCACGATGCGGCAGATCGAGCGCCGTCGACCACGAATTCGCGGTTCGCTGCGAGCGGTACGCTGATGAGTGCCGAGCAGGCCGATCGATTCGTCAAAGTTTCTTCGGGACCTCGACTGGTGTTATAGATCCGCACGTATGAAGGGCGGCGAACTCGCCACGCTTGTTCGACAAGCGCAGGCCGGCAACCTGGTCGCTCGTCACGAGCTGCTGGTCGAGCTCTACTGCGCGGTGCGCCGACACATGTATCTCGTGCTCGGCTCGGGTCCGATCGCAGACGACGCCGTGCAGGAGACCATGATTGCGCTGTACCGCGGCCTGGCGAGCTTTCGCGGCGATACCGCCAATCCGCGGACCTGGGCGCTCACGATCGCCACGAGGACGGCATATCGGCTGCGTGCCAAGGAAGCGCGGTACGAGCTGGTCGAGGACGGCACGGTCGACGTCGGTGTGCTCGACGGCGAAGCGGCCGCCGCCGCCGAGCTCACGATGCTGCGGCGGGCGCTCGCCACGATCACTCCGAAGAAGCGAGACGCATTCGTGCTGATGGCGATCTTCGAACTATCGGCGGAGGAGGCCGGTAGCGTGCTCGATATCCCGGCGAACACGGCGGCGAGTCAATGTCGCCACGCCCGCGCAGAGCTCCACGCGCGGTTCAAGAAGTTTGACGAACCGGCGCGATCCGGCGCCACTCTGACTACGGGGCCGGTGGAGTCATGACCAGACTCGCTGCCATGATCGAGCGAGCGCGCGCGTTTCCCGACCGCGACGCGGCCGATCGCTACGTTCGCGATCTCGAACAGCTCATGACGTCGCGCTCGCTGGTCGGCGCGACCGTGGGCAACTACCAGATCATCCGCCCGCTCGCCGAAGGCGGGATGGGGGTCGTGTACCTCGCCATGCACTCGATCCTCGGCAGGTCCGCAGCGGTCAAGGTGCTGCTCCCCGAGCTGTCGCGGAA
>Ga0307509_10009393_pt1 | contig 12238 bp, 12 predicted proteins | sample 10_EM_MG_FD_202245 | JGI IMG/M metagenome (GOLD analysis project Ga0307509, IMG submission 202245) | Populus trichocarpa ectomycorrhiza microbial communities from riparian zone in the Pacific Northwest, United States - 10_EM | ecosystem: Host-associated > Plants > Roots > Unclassified | place...
CCAGGTGACTGTCGCCGAGCGCGACCTCGGCGCGATCGGCTCGGCACTCCTGAGCCCCGACCTGCTGCACGCCCGGTTCCTCGACGGCAGCAGCACCCCCGCCGCCGCCCGTACGGCCGGTGAAGAACCCGCGCGGCCTCTGGGCACTGCCGTGGAGCGGGAGTTGGCCGAGGCGGCGCTTCCGTACACGTCCGGCGCCCGGCAGGGACTGCCCGCGGCCGTCACCCATGTACTGGCCGCGCTGCGCACCGCGCTCACGAACGGCAACCGTGAGGCCCTGAACGAACTCGGGCCATCGCTCGCCGAACTCGCTGCGGCACCGCCCCACCTGCTGGACACCGACGAGGGACGTCGCCTCGCCGCCGCGCTGAACGCCTACAACACCACCGCGCACGCCGACGCCACCGAGCAGTCCGACGTCGCCGTTCAGCCCACCGCGAGCAGCAGCGGGCACGACCCGGACGACGAAGACGACACAGAAGGCGAAGTGGAACTTCGGCCGGGGGATGAGGAGGACGAGCCGGAGACAGCGGTCTTCCCCGCATTGAAGATCCTCAAGGACGCGGTCGGCCGCTCGAAGATGCATCCGGTCCCGGTCATCGGCATCGAGGCGCGGGAGAGCGGTCCGTGGCCGCTGATCAGCGAGCACATGGACGGCGAGCCCCGCTGGGTCCACCCCGACGTCACCAGCACGCGGGTGCCCTTCATCCGGGAAAACGGGAAGCGGGTCCGGCGTGACCAGCTCAGCGTGCCCGACGCGTTCGGCGCGGGAGTGATGTGCCTGATCGACCGCAACGGCTCCTACCCGTCCGCCTGTTCAGCCGTCCCCCTCGCCCCGAACAAGCTTCTGCACACCGGGCCTCTTGAGGAGTTCGACAAGGCCAGCGCCGGCATCTACCTCATCGACATCCCGGAGTGGACGCGCACCGACATGCCGCACCCTCTGGGACGGATCATCGACCGGCCCGACGACCAGGGCCGGGTGTGGGTCACCACCCCGCACATCAAGCTGCTCGCGAGGCTCGTACGCGAAGAATACCTCGCCGCGATGCCGGTCATCCACGACTCGTGGACGGGCAAGGCCAACGAGTCGCTGTTCAAGCCGTTCTACGAGGCCACCCGGAAGGCGCGCACCGAGCTCGTCGAGGCCGGCGGCGAGCCGTACAAGGCGTACAAGACACGGCTGTCGATCGCGCTGCGTCTGCTGTGGCCCAAGCGGCAGGAACAACGGTCCCCGTTCTGGCGGCCGGACTGGCGCATGAGCATGGTCGCCGAGGCGTCCGTCCGTCACTGGGTCGCGGCCTTCAAGGCGGTCCAGGCCGGGCACACCCTCATCGCGCTGCGCAACGTCGACGCGGCCGTCTTCTGGACGCCGCCCGGCACACCTCCGGACACGTACCGGATCGGGACCGGCTTCGGCGAGGTCAAGGCGAAGTTCATCGAGGCCGGGCAGATGATCCCCGAGGGTGACGACTGATGGCCGGCCCCACCGGCCGCGGAGGATCCCTCGGCGCCGCCCTGGGCGACCTCCTGCGCGCCCAGGTCACACCCCGACACCGGCTGTCGACCTACAACGCCAAGCACTGGCACGCCCAGCTCTCCCAGCTCACCGGAACCCGACGCGGATACGAAGCCCTCGAAACCGCCGGCCTCGACGTCCGGCCCGACACGCTCTTCAAGTGGCTGTCGGATCCCGAGTACAACGTCCGCCGCGGCTACCGCGACCTCATCCACACCGCCTACGAGAACGTCGCCATCGTCCCCGCCGACCCGATCCCCGACCACATCAAGGACGGCCAGTACGAGATCAGCGGCTGGGTCACCACCGGCACGGACCGGCGCCAACGCGGAACACCCGACGCCGCCCCCCTGCGCATCGACGGCGAACGGGGCCACTGGGACGAGATCGAAGAACTCTGGCTGGCCGGCGAGCTCACCGACGAAGAGTTCGAGGACCACTTCGTCGACGACGTCATCGTGGAGGACATCGGTGAAGGCACCGACGGATGGGTGTTCGACGGAAGCAGCTACTCCGTCGAAATCAGGTAGCCGTGGACGCGAAGAGGGGAAGGCCGGCGGCTCAATGCATCGTCACCAGCGAGCCGGAGACGTCACGGAGAGGAAGTGCACATGGCCCAGCTGAAGGTCCGGGACCTGTACGGTCTGCTGTGCCAGGCTCCCCGGCGGCAGGACCTGGAGCAGGACGGCATCCGGCGAGTGTACGACGGCACGGCCCTGCATCTGTCCACCGCCGACCACCCGGACACGGTGGTCGCCCGGGCCAGCACCTGCGGATTCACGACCGGGCCGTGGGATGTGACCGCGTACCGCGCCAGCATCACCAGCGTGGAGGTATGGCTGCGCATCAACCTCGAGTACGGCGACCACCTCATCGACGGCTGGCCGTTCTGGCCGACCAGGCCCGCCGTGATCGCGTTCACCGCGGGCGGCGGGCACATTGCGACGTTCCCGGTGATCGCCTGCCCGACGGCGCCGGCCGACCGACGCCCGTAACACGGCTGCCGTCGAGGCGAAGGACCGAGAAGTGAACGGACGCTGCCCGCGCTGCACGGAGACGCACAATGTGCGCATCCGCCGGGGCGACAAGATCAGCATTCATGACTGCCCTACGTGAGGCATCCCTCTGCAAGGCGTGGCCTCCGGCCGCGGCCGAGGCCGGTATCTGTGCCCCATCGACGGATTCGTCGTCACCCTCGGGCAGACGGCCGTCCAACTCGACCGTCCCATGCGCCTGATCTTCCGACCTGGAGAATTCGGCCGCTGGAAGCACGTCACCGAGCCCGGCGAGTTCGACGCCGAACGCCTGGAACGCGTCGCTGGACGCGTCCTTGGAACGGGCTGCGTGGTGTCCGACTGCTACGACCCCGACCCCGACCCCGACCCCGGCCGTCCGGCGGGCTGGAAATGGCAGGCCAGCCTGGTCCTGGTCGACGCCGACGACGCGGGGGATCCGGCCACGTGGCTGGTCAACGAGCGGCTGACCTACCGTCAGTGCGCGGCCTGCGCGTTGTCAGGTGCGGGACTTGCTCGCTGAACGTTGACAGCGCGCACGCAGGACTGTCGCACTTGAAGCGGCGCACCGTCACCACTACCCTCGTCCTGCGCCCCGCCGACGGCGCATCCGCCAGCATCCGCTGGTAGCGCGCGTGAACCCGGGACGACTGCGCCCCGCACCCCGAACATCCCGCGACCTGCGCGGACGACCGCACAAAGAGCGTCACCGACAACCCATCGGACTCGACCCGGTCGACACTGACAGCTCTCAGATGGGGCAACAACAGGTCAATACTCGAAGATAGGCACGCAGGTCATCCTCTCGGGCTCCACGGAGCCGATCGCGCCAGGGCGCGCTGAACAGCCAACTTCACGTGATCATCACCAGAGCCCGGAAATCCGTGAACACTGACATCAACTCCGTACCTGTCGCGTTTTCCGGGACAGGTACCGCAACCCCTGCTTCATGTAGACGCGGGGGTTCGTATCCAGGTACCGCGCCCACTCCGGCGGCCGCTGTTCGCCGCGCGCGGCGGCGTAGACCGCCAGCGCGTACCCGTAGATCTCCTCGCTCAGGTAACCCAGCTGGGACCGCGACCACCCGCTGCTGTCCCGCGTGAAGTCGAACGACGCGTTGGCACTGAAGATCCCCAGCCCGAAGTGGACCGTCAGCAGGTCCGTCAGCTGCTCGTGGTCGGGCCGCTGGGCTGTGGTGATCCGCCCCTCGTCCAGCAGCAGCACGTGCCCCAGCTCGTGCGCGATGGTCGCCACCAGCGCCATCGGCTGCCGGGTCAGGTGCTGACTGATCGCCACCACCGGACGTCCGCCCTCGCGCCGGTAGTGCCCGACGGCTCCGCCGCTGCGGTACTGCAGGCCCATCTTCAACCAGGTCTGCCGCTCGGTGTCGTCGTACGGCTCCACCTCTACCAGCAGCCGTCCGTAGTCCACCCGCATCCGCTTGCACACCCGCTGCACGGTACGCCGGATGTCCTCGTCCGACCCGGCGTAGGCCCCGGGGAAGAACTCGGCCGTCGGCTCCACCATCCGTTCCGCCCGCACCTCCGGCTCGAACTGGTCAGCCAGCCAGGCCATGTTGTCCTCGACCCACGCCTCCTCGGCCGTTCCCACCGGACACCGCACCGATCCCAGCCACCTCATGGCCTCCCCCTCACCCTGATGTTTCGACCCTCATAATCCTCTTCACACCCACCCCTGACTTCCCCCATGGGCGCGAGACCGACGGCGAGCCGGTCGGGTCCCAGCCCCGCGCCCACACGGCTGCCGCCTCGGCCTGCGGCGGCCACCTGCCCCCGCTCCGACCAGGCCGCGGTCACCGACGGCTGAGCCTGGAAGGCCCTCAAACGCCAGTGCTACGGGAGAGCCAACTTCGACCTCCTCAGACTCCGAATACTCCTGACACCCTGACCCATCACGTGATCATCGCCAGAGCCGAATTGCGTGATCGTTCACAGCCCAGAAGCCCCATCCGAACCAACTGATCGTCCGGCCGGTCTTGGAGATTCCCGCCAGGGCGGCGGCCCGGTGCACGATCTCGGGACGGAGCTCGCCCGTCTCGGGGTCGGTCCACTCTGCGGTCCGGGGCAGCCACAACTGGCCACGCCAGCGTTCCAACTGGGTGGGACTGACAGTGAATCCGCGCTCCCCGACTGCCGCGACCATCGCGAGTTCGAGGGCGGAGGGCTTCGTTCGGGCCATGGTCAGCTCCTGCGGTTCTGGTTGCCGCCTGCGAGGACGGTGTAGACGGTGGCCGCCGTTGCCAGTGCGCTCGCCCACGCTTCGCTCTGCGCGGCCAGGACGGCGGCCACCACCGCCAGGATCAGCGCGGACAGAGGGGGCCGGTCGCCTCCTCCGGGCATGAGCGGGTCGTCGACGTTCATCGGCTGGTTTTCCTTCCCTGGGGCGGCCTCCTGCCGGGCACCCCGGCAGGGCAGACACGCACCTCCGGGACACCGGGGTCGGCCTGCACGCCTATCTCGCCACACCTCGCCCGGTGAAATGAGGAAAACCTCGCGGGGTACCAACTCCCTGGTGAGTGCCCCGTGGGCGGCTGAACGCCGCCCGGGCCCAACACGGATACATCCGGGTCGAGTTGGGCTTGTCAGCCGGTGAGTGCCTGCCCGTGGGCGTCGCTCGGCGGGGGCAGCGCCCGCAGCCGGGCGGGCAGCACCGCCGGACACCCACGTCGTACGGCGTCGCGACCTGGAACGGCTTCGCCGACGGCCTGTTCACCGTGCCGCAGCTCGACCGCCTGGCCACCGAGGCAGCCGGAAGACCGGAGCATCACCTGCGCCTCGTCCAGCTCCCCGTCAGCCTCGTCATGGCCGACCACCTCGGCGAATCCCTGCACGGATACGGGCCGATCCACCAGGCGGCCGACCGGGGCTGGGAGGTCCACGCCTCCGCCCCACTGCACGGCGGTGAACTCCTCACCCTGGCAACCCCCGAGGTCGCGGCCCTCGTGAAGGAGGGAGCCACGGGCGCTGCCGCCCGCCTCGCGGCCGCCGCCCCGTGCCCGGGCGTCACTCGTGTGCTGCTGTCCGCCTCGACCCCGGCACACTGGACGGACGCGCTCACGGTGACCGCAGCACCCGCCATCCCTCCCGACACGCTACGGACGGCCGCCACCCCCGGCTGACCACGACACCTGGCGCATGACGGCCGCGCACGCGCGCGCGGCCGTCGCCCTCGGCGTCACCGTCCACGGACCGCGGGTGTGGGGCTGGCACGGCCGCAGTCTGGGCCACCGCGCCCAACACCCCGAACACGGGGCGTGCTGGCTACGCCTGCTGTCCGTCCCCGCAGAGAAGGAGGGCGGGAACCTGTGGGAGGGCACCGAGCGGGCCGCCGCCGCGTTCCCCGCCGTCCGCAAACCGGAGTTCTACGGACTGCACGACTGGACGGCCGACGCGCACGCCTACCGCGCCGAGCTGACCGCGTACATCGACGAGCCGGTGCTCTCCCCGGCCCCCGTTCTTCACGACGAACTCGCCCTCACCGACGGGTGGTTCGCCACGATCCGCGCGAGCCTGACGGCGATCGCCGCCACCTCCACCGACCGCACCGCCGTACGGCAGGAGTACATCGACCGCGCCATTCCCCAGTTCACCGGACTATCGGCGCCGCGGATCGACGAGTGGGAGTGCGCGCACGGCGACTTCCATGCCGCCAACTTCACCGCGGGCGGCACGGTCCTCGACTGGGAGGGATGGGGCATCGCGCCCCGCGGCTACGACGCCGCCATGTTCTACGCCTACACCCAGCTCGCCCCCGGCACCGCCGCCCGCATCCGCCGCGAACTCGCCGAATTCCTCGACGGCGCCGCCGGCCGCGCCGTCCTGCTCGTCGTCTGCGCCGAGCTGCTCCAGTCCGCTTCCCGCGGCGACCACCCGGACCTGACACCCAAACTGCGGGGCCTGGTCGACGGCCTCCGGACAGCCGTGCGGTAGCCGTCGGCCTCTTGCGCGGCCACCTCCCAACTGGGAAACGGTCTACGCGGAACCTCAACGCCCTTTTTTACACCGGCCGGTTGATACCCGGCATTCAACATTCCCCCAGCAAGGCAGTGTTGGGGCACGACGCCGACCCGCCTCGGGGCAGCCTGCACGTTCCCGGGCTCGGGCCGAGGTCACTCAGAACGGGGGGTCGTCGGCGCAGCCGCCCGTCCAGCGTTCCGCTCTCTGCCGGGTCCAGTGTTCCCGGACCGCGACGTCGTCCGCGTTCTCCAGGCCGCTGACGTCGTGTCCCCACTCCGCCAGAGCCTCCAGCACATGGTCGCGTCGGTGGCGGTGGGTGCTGGAGGCCAGCAAAGAGCGGGCGTGGTCGGCCAGTTCACCCCGGTGCCCGGTGAGGAGCGGATGCCGGACCAGAGGGACGGCGGCGACGAGAGCAGCATGGCGTACCTCCTCGTGATCGTCCCCGAGGAGCGGGTGCACGGCGCGGTAGAACACGGGACGCAGCTCGCAAAAGGCGCGCAGAGCCGGGCCTTCGTCGAAGATCACGCTGTGCGGGGTCCGTCCGCCGGAGGCGACGCATGCGTCGTTGGCGGCGCTGCCCAGCCAGTCCAGCAGGGCCACGCGGGTGGGGTAGCCTGAGACCCGGCCCGCGGCGCGCCCGGCCTCGCCCGCAGTGGTGGCCGGGTGGTTGAGGATCGCCGCCACGAACAGAGCCACAGGCACGGTTGCCTCGTAGATGGTGTTCTGGTGGGTCACCGCCCCGAGCGACTCACCGACCGCCGACTCCCTCACCTCCGGGTTGGGGTCAAGGAGCCGTGCCAGCGCCGACGGTAGGATTTCGCCGGTCCCGGTCGGCATCTCGAGAACAGCCCAGTCCGTTCCGGTCAGCACCGTGTGAGGATCGGGGAGTCCGGCGGGATGCTGTTCACCGGCACGGTCATAGCGGAGGATCACCAGCGCAGGCTATCCACCCACCGGCCGACCGGAGCGCGCGCCCGCCGAAGTGCAGCCGCACCAAGCCGGCTTCGGTGAGGTTGTCCACCGCCGCCTCCACCTCGCCACCGAAGCGAAAGGTCTCCTCGAACCGGCGGTGCCGCCGAGCCTCCCGCACTGGCCCCGTGCTGCAGTTCTCCGGGCCCGCCAGGCGATCCGCCGGGCCCGATGCCTGGCCACGAGAGCGGGCCCCGGAGCTGCCATTCCGTCCTGCGCTACCGGAAGGACACCGGCCGCCCCGTTTCTCCCACCAGACGGGACGAGGGCTCTCACCTGCACCAACGCCCTGATGCTGCCGCTCACACTCCCGGTGAGGACACGACCGTGTTGCCCGACGGTTCCTCGTCCCGGACCAGAACGGAGCGCATCCCTTGATCCACCCCACTCCGGAAGCCATCCATGCAGACATACAGGAGCGGCTGCGCAAAGCCGAGGAGCAGCGCCGAGTCGGAACAGCGGTCGCGGAGCACCGCCGTCAGCGCCGTGCCACGTGCGCGGCACGGCCGGGCCGTCTGCGCCGTGCGGTCCGGACTATGCGCCGGGCGGCGTGCCTGTTCCCGCCATGACGATCCGGCGGCTCTGCTACGACTTTGTCCGGGAACGGTGGGAGGAGCAGGCCATGTCGGAATATCAGCACTACCAGTTCGCGGTCGACGAGCCGTTGACCGACGGGCAGCTTGCGGAGATCCGGGCGCTGACGACCAGGGCACGCCTGACCCGGCACAGCTTCGTGAACACCTACGGCTGGGGCGGCGTCAAGGGGAATGTGCAGCTGCTGGTGGAGACGCACTACGACGCGCACCTCTACTTCGCGAACTGGGGCACCCGGCGGCTGATCCTGCGGTGGCCCGCCGCCTCCCTGTCCCTGGACACCGCGCAGACGTACTGCGCCGGCGACTCGGCAGACAGCTGGGAAAGCGGCGGGTACGTCCTGATCGCCCTGGAGTCCGACAATGAGGATGACCCGGAGGACTTCAACGACCTCTTCGGCGACGACGGGGACCGGGACGAGCAGTGGCTGCCTTCCATCACCCGCGCCCGCCGGCATGTCGCCGAGGGGGACCTGCGGCTGCTGTATCTCGTGTGGCTGCTGTGCGCGCAGGGCGGTGAACTCGACGCGGACGACCTGGAGCCGCCCGTACCGCCGGGTCTGGGCGACCTCCCCGAGCCGCTGGCCGACCTGGCCATGTTCCTGCGCATCGACGAAGACCTCATCGCAGCGGCGGCCCAGCGTTCGTCCCGGCCCACCCCGCGACCACCGCTCGCCGCCCACCGGGCCTGGATCGCCGCCCTCGACGCGGGCGAGAAGGACGCCGTCCTGGCCACGCTCCTGCACAGCGGCGACCTCCAGCCTCTGCACGAGCTGCGCCGGCGTTTCCAGGACACCAGGACGCCCACCGGTCCCGCTCCCGCACGCCGGACGGTCGCGGAGATCCGCGCCGCGGTCCCCGCCCAGCGGGCACGGCGGATCGCCCGTGAGCAACAGCAGGAAGCCGACGAACGGGAGCGGGCAGCACGGGAGCAGCGGGCGGTCCAGGACCGGCGGCTGGCCGACCTTCAGCACGACCCTGAGGCCGCCTGGCGGCGGGTAGGAGAACTCCTCGTACGGCGCGGTACCCGGCACTATCCGGAGGTCGTCCGCCTCCTGGGCGATCTTGCCGCCCTCGCCGACCGGGAAGGAGCCACGGCGGCGTTCGGCGAACGCTACGCCGGCGTCATCGCTGCCCACCGGACCAAGCGGGCTCTGATGCGCGAGCTCAGGGCCGGGAATCCGGCCTGTGCCGCCCTCACCCCTGGGGACTGAGTTCGCACACCCTGGCCGCCGGGCTGCGGGCGGCAGATGCACGAGGGCGGGAGGAGCTCTGCGGCACCGGAGGACGGCATGATCGTGAAGTGGCGGGCGTGGGGGACCGTCTCTCGGCCTGCTCTAGACGAGTAGTTCCGATGTGGCTCAGTGGTCGTAGGCGGTCAGTGACCTGGTGATGGGTGCGCCGATGGTGCGGTTGTGCCAGATCGCGCATGTCATTGCCAGGATCCGCTGGGCCACGTGGACGCCGACGCCTTCGATGGTGCGGCCGCGTGCTGTTCGAGGTCGAGCTGGCCTTTGAGGGTGTCGTTGACCGACTCGATCAGCTGCCTCACCGTCTTGAGCAGGGTTTCTCCCGGCCGTGGGGTGCCGCGGTTGCGGTAGGAGGGCCGCAGCAGGCTGATGCCCCGGACTGCGAGGAAGCGGTCGAGTTCGGTGGCGATGTAGCCCTTGTCCGCCAGGATCAGCAGGTCGGCCCGGTCTGCGGAGAGGCCGGGTTCGTTGTCGATCAGGGCGGCCGGCACCTGCCGTTCGTCGATCTTGGGATCCGCCAGGGCCCAGGTGACGGGCAGGCCGGCCGGGGTGCACACCAGATGCAGCTTCAGGCCCCAGTAGAAACGGGAATGGGTGGCAGTAGCCGTAGTTCGCCCAGCCGGCCAGGTCCGAGCGCTTGACGCTCTCGCGGGAGCGGGCGCATTCCACGGGGGTGGAGTCGACGATCCACACCGGGTCCAGCCACAGATCGGTGTCCGCGGCAAGGGATCGGATGGCCCGTTTGACCAGGCCCAGCGCGGCCCGCAGGCGCTTGTTGTAGGCAGGCCGCTGGGGCAGATACGGGAACAGTCCGTGCAGGTGGGCGTGGGCAAGGCGCAGCCAGCGGGCCTCGCAGTGAAAGCCCAGCACCGCCTGGGCCACGGCCAGGGTGACCAGCTCCGCGTCGGTCAGCCGGGGCGGCCTGCCACGCCACCGCGGGGTCTTCAGGTGGTCATCGACGTGCACGTACAGTGCGGTCAAGAGGGTGTTCAACTCGGTCGTCACAACCCGATGTTGGACACCCTCCCTGCATCCGTGAACCCCGCAATCGGAACTACTCGTCTAGTACTCCAGCCGTATATCGTGATCTTGCTGACAGGGGCCAGCCCGTCCAAGAGTTCCTGTCAGTACCAAAGGGTGAGCCCGACCGCGCCAACTCCCGTGCGGGCCGCGTAACGCAGCACACGAAGCGGACCGTCGATCAGCTCGTCGACGTCGTGGTTCGGGTCGTCCGCCATCTCGTCCAGCCACAGCCGTATCCGGGCGGCCACGAGGGCCCGACGCGGCGGGTGAAGGACGAGCGCTTGCTCGGCCGCGGGGAGCGCGGCTCGCACCTGGGCGGCATCGAACAGGAACTGCCCGCAGCAGCCTGGGAATCGGAGCGTCGTGTCAAGGCCGAGCCCCCACATGAGCGCCGCCGCGCCGTCACCCCTGGGGACGGCGGCGCAGAACAGGCCTTCGCTCTCTTGCTGTGGGACCGCGTTAAGCAGATAGTCCTGGAACTCGTCCACCTCGGTCTCATCGTTCCGGACTCTGTCGACTGCGTCGGCGAAACGCACGATTTCGTCGGCACGCGACGGCCGCTCGTGCGCTCCGTCGAACAACACTACGGGCTCGAAGAGCTCGCGCCACCGGCTCATGTGGGCGGACGACTCCGGCCACGTGCCGTGGGCGCCTGCCGCGTCGGGGAATCGGCGACGAGCTTCCTCAAGGGCATCGTCCGCCACGACGCCGACCACCCAGACCCCCATTACGCCCATCCGCGCTCCTTCACGTCCACGTCGCTCAAGACCGACGATGGGAAAATCTAGTGCCGTGACCGGTAAGGTCACCGTCGGAGGGCCTGGCGCTGGTAGTGGCTGCTGCGCGCACGGGCCTGATGTTGTCGGCGCCAGCGTGACCAGCGGAGCCGGTGTACGAGGTCGTGGACCGGGCTGATCAGCGCTGTGAACAGGTGCTGGATCTCGTTGCCGGTCAACGGGATCAGCCCGTCCGGCGCGGGATGGTCGCGGCGTTCGGTGGCTGCGGTGACGGCGAGGAAGGCGTGGGCGAGCATGGCGAGGGTGACCCAGCGGTGCCAGGAGGTCCAGCGGCGGACCTGATGCTCGTCCAGGCCGGCCAGGCCCTTGCCGGCCTGGAAGGTCTCCTCCACCGTCCAGCGCCGCCCAGCCACCTTGACCAGGCAGGTCAGCGGCACCGGGCGGTGTGAGAAGCAGCGGTAGAAGGCGAGTTCGCCGCTTCGCCGGTTGCGGCGGACCAGCAGCCACCAGTTGCCGGGCCGCCCGGCTGGACCGGCGATGTCGAGCAGTGCCCAGTCGTAGTACCGCTCGCCCTTCGCTCCCGCTCCAGCTGACAGCTGCTGCCAGGCCCGCTTCGGGATCCGCATGACCAGTGCCTTCGCCTGGAACTTGCCTGCGGGTGTGACGACTTGGTGGGTGCTGGACACGGCGAACACGTAGCCGATCGGGCGGGCTTCCAGTGTGGCTCGAAGGTGCGGGTTATCGCCGTATACCTCGTCGCCCGCTACCCACCGGGCGGGCGTGCCGGCGTCCAGCGCCCTGACAACCATCCGGGCGGCCATCTGGGGCTTGGTCGCGAAGTCGAGATCGTCGGGGATGCCGGCGGCCCGGCAACGGTCTGGGTCGTCGGTCCACGACTGCGGGACGTACAGGGCCCGGTCGATCGCGGCATGACCGAGCACGGCCGAGTAGACCAGGTAGACGGCGACCTGGGCGTTCTCGACGCGGCCCGCCGTGTCGGTGTACTGGCGCTGCACGCCAACCGTCGCGGTGCCCTTCTTCAGGTCGCCGGTCTCGTCGACCACGAGTACTGCCTCGTCGTCGGCGAGGTGCTCGACGACGTAGGCGCGCACGTCGTCGCGGACCGCGTCGGCGTCCCACTTCGCGCGGTGCAGCAG
>Ga0307509_10009395_pt1 | contig 12235 bp, 8 predicted proteins | sample 10_EM_MG_FD_202245 | JGI IMG/M metagenome (GOLD analysis project Ga0307509, IMG submission 202245) | Populus trichocarpa ectomycorrhiza microbial communities from riparian zone in the Pacific Northwest, United States - 10_EM | ecosystem: Host-associated > Plants > Roots > Unclassified | place...
ATTTTTCATCCTAGTCAAGATACTATTTCCTTTCCCTCAGGCCCCATCCAATCCTTGCCAGTGACTTGACATACTTCGTATTTTTCTTGGGCCTTGCCGCATCCTATTTGTGTATAGAGTATAAGTAGACCTCTAAGGACATTCATTTATTTTGCATACTGATTGAAATACTATTTCCTCCCCCTTCAGGCTCCCGTTCGATCTCTCTTAGCAAGTCAAGAAGCAACTAACCAGTCGGAACATCACTCTACTGCCTTCTCCTTCCCACCACCTCTCACTACACTACTGTAGTACATTGTCATTTCCTTAGCCTTGGGATAATCGGTGTCTCCACCATCGCGGGCTGTCTACAATGTTCGATAATCTGCTCATGTTAGATTAAAAACCTTTCGGTGCCTGACCACTTGCGTCCATCAATTCGGGCGATCACCTGACCAATCACACTCAATCACCTCATGTCCGCGTGCGAATATGATGAAACATATCGATGGGGCGTGCCCTGACCTTCGCTTTTACCCCCAACCCTCCACCCACCACGCCCCACTGTCTTGCCATTGTTTAGTCACCGAGAACCAATCCTCCTCTCCTCCTCCCATAGGCGCTATTCTTTTCGTGATATGAGCCATATGACTGACCAGCCGGGATCGGCTCGTTTCCAAGCGCTTCTAGGGTCTGCCTTACAGGATTATGAGAAAAGGGCCGGCGTCACATTGGCCGACTCCGAAGATTCGCTTGCCATCCGACTACAGGGTTGCCACTCCATCGATGGCATTACCACCTTGCTACAAGAGAAAGCGCAGGCCTTCAATGACCATCAACAGCGTGATAGAATCTTCAAGTCTATCAAGGCTACTGTATCAATTTTGACCCCCATTTCTGCCGTCGCATCCGTCGCTGATGACGCAGGCCTAGTACGCCCTGAAGCTCTTGAAGACCTGTCTTGCATTTCTGACCGTTTTTATAGAAATTACTCCCACATGTGAAAGCGATAAATTCTACTCTCGGTATCCTATTGGATGTATGTACCATTCCTAAGTTCATGCGTAGATACCCTTCCGACGTCCAGGTCAATCAGGCAGCCAATGGCGTAATCACAAGTTGCGACGCACTCGCAGATATGCTCGAGTCGATTGAAAATTTCATCAATCGTCTCAGGATATATGCTGAGACCTCTCACTCTATGCCTGCAGTGGACGAGATTGTGGTCAAGTTGATGGTGGAGTTAATCTCCACGCTCGCTCTGGTTACGCGAAAGCTTAAGAAGCGACGTTTGCGTGAGTCCTTCCTCATTGATATGTTACTTCCCTCAGTGCGACGCAGTCAAATGGATAAAGAATTTTTTCGGGGTCAAGGATATCAACATAACACGTCAGAGGCTTGAACGCCTCCTACAAGAAGAGGACCGGGCTGTCGGAGCTCAGACTCTCAGGGCTGTCGAGGGTGAGTGAACATCCTCGGCTTGTAATCCTCCGTGTATTGAATGTTTTTCCACTCTAAGACAACAAAGCGTCCACAGCTCAGACTATCAGGCTTGTCGAGGGTGAGTGAACGCCCGCGGCTCGTAACCTACCATGTATTGAATACTTTTCCACTCCAAGACAACAAGGCGTCCACTGACGGTGTCCGGAATGCCCTCGGTACGTCTAACGTTTTGTTGGCGATAATGAGCGAGTTCCGTGTCTGATGGGGTGCTAGACCGAATGGCAACTAGCATGAACAAGTCGAAACGTCAGCTATCTCCCGACATTTGCGTTACTGCTTGAAAGGCTGAGATACTCTGGCAGGTGACGAGTTGTTGGGTGATATCCAAAAGTGGCTCTCTCCCCCAGATCCTTGGAAGAACTTCAACACCGCGCGCGAATCACGCCACAAAGAGACTGGGGTGTGGTTCGTCAAGGGCAGCACATTCTCAGAATGGAAGGATTCGGGACCAAGTTCTCTCCTATGGATCAGCGGGAAACGTTAGTTGTCGCCCAGCACTTACATTTTCGCAGAGACTGATGGCCTCCACCTTTCGTAGCGGGCGCTGGAAAGAGCGTCCTTTGGTATGTCAAAGTTTCCATATATTTTTCTTGAGGACTAACTGTTTGGTTAGTTCCGCAATCATCGAGGAGATCAAGACTATGCAGGAATCGGGGCTCGCATCACTCGCAATTTTTTGATACGACTTCAAGGAGGATAGAAAGAAGCACGTCTCTGGGCTACTCTCATCTGTGCTATTCCAGTTGTGCGCCAATCCGACTCCTACTACGACATCATGTCCGCTCTCTATTCGACGCACGGCAATGGTGCACAAAGTCCCGGCGACGACGAACTTGTCCAGTGTTTGATGAATTTATTGAAACTCCCTGGACCACGACCAGTTTATCTGGTCATAGATGCCTTGGATGAATGTCCAAGCACATCTTCACTTTCGTCCCCACGCGAAAAGCTGTTATCATTTTTAGAGGACCTTGTCGAGGCACAAGTGCTAAACCTGCGCATATGCGTCACGAGCCGACCCGAGGTCGACATCAAGGCTATCATCGACGCTCTAGCTTTCCGTTCCGTTTCCTTACACGAAGAGAGCGGCCAACAAAAAGATATTATCACGTATATCGAGTCGGTCGTTAACACGAATAAAAGCATGCAGAATTGGAACCCAGAGCACAAGCAGCTTGTGATTGATGAGCTGACAAAAAAAGCGGATGGGATGTAAGGCGTTTATACCTCGTCTCTTTCGTCCATCTCACCCGTCCATCGGATAGGTTTAGATGGGTCGATTGTCAGCTCGCATACCTCGCCAACTGCTTCCCAGGGGATATCCGGGATATTCTGAACGGATTGCCGGCGACGCTTGATGAGACATATGAGCGCACTTTACAAGAGATTCAAGCGACAAAGTCGGAATATGCCAAACGACTCCTCGTCTGTGTCACCGTAGCTTCCCGCCCGCTCCGAGTCGAAGAATTGGCGGAAATTCTTGCATTTGATTTCAAGTCAGGAGCAATTCCAGAATTTCACAAGGATTGGCGCCTGAAAAATCCGGTGCAAGCAGTACTATCTGCTTGCTCCACATTACTTTCCATTGTCGACGTCCAAACGCATGCCGAAACTATCAGAGTTGTACAATTCGCTCACTTCAGTGTGAAGGAGTTCTTGACGTCTAGCCGCTTTGCCGAAAAACACAACAATATTTCCCGCCATTACCATATTTCTATGTCACCTGCTCATACCTTCGTCGCGAAAACATGTCTGGGAGTGCTATTGCACTTGGATAAAAACATCACCAGGCAGAGCCTGACACAATTTCCTCTCGCCGAATACGCAGCCCGGCAATGGTTCGAGCATGCCCGTTTTGGGGGTGTGTCGCAACATGCAATGGAAGGGATGAAGCAGCTGTTTGACCAGACGAAGCCACATCTTTCCGTATGGCTCTGGATACATGACCCAACAACGCCCTGGTGGAGGCAAGTCGAACGAGCCAAAGGGCCGTCTCCACCCCGTGGCACCCCCTTACATTATGCTGCTTTTTGCGGTCTACACGACATTTCGAAGATCTTGGCCATTGAGCACCCACGGGATGTAAATTCGCAAAGCATCTATGACGCGTCATCTCCTTTACATCTAGCTGTGGGTGAGGGACATGCGGATCTCGCACAGATGTTTGTAGAGCGCGGCGCGAACGTGTCAGCCCAGAAGACGGACGGGTCGACTGCGCTGCATTTGGCGTCAGAGAATGGCCATGTGGATCTCGCACAGATGCTCGTAGATCGCGGCGCCGACATGTCAGCCCAGAGCAAGAACGGGTGGACTGCGCTGCATATGGCATTGGAGAATCGCCATGCGGATCTCGCACGGATGCTCGTTGAGCGCGGTGCGGACGTGTCAGCCCAGAGCAAGAACGGGTGGACTGCGCTGCATATGGCATTGGAGAATCGCCATGCGGATCTCGCACGGATGCTCGTTGAGCGCGGTGCGGACGTGTCGGCCCAGCACGAGTACGAGTCGACCGCGCTGCATTTAGCATTGAAGAATGGCCATGTGGATCTCGCCCGGATGCTCGTAGAGCGCGGGGCCGATCTGTCGCCCCAGGACGAGCACGGGTCGACCGTGCTGTATTTAGCAGTGCTGAATGGCTATGTGGATCTCGCCCGGATGCTCGTAGAGCGCGGCGCCGACTTGTCAGCCCAGACTCATACTGGGCAGACTGTGCTGCATGTGGCATTGAAGAAGCGCCATTTGGATCTCGCACGGATGCTCGTAGAGCGCGGCGCCGACGTGTCAGCCCAGAGGGAGGACGGGCCGACTGCGCTGCATTTGGCATTGGACAATGGCCATGTGGACCTCGCACGGATGCTCGTAGAGCGCGGCGCCGACGTGTCAGCCCAGACCGGGAACTGGTGTACTGCGCTGCATTTGGCATTGGAGAATCGCCATGCGGATCTCGCACGTATGCTCATAGAGCACAGCGCTGACGTGTTAGCCCAGAGGGAGGACGGGTCGACTGCACTGCATTTGTCATTGGGAACTGGCCATGTGGACCTCGCACAGATGCTCGTAGAGCGCGGCGCCGACGTGTCAGCCCAGAGGGAGGACGGGCGGACCGTGCTGCATTTAGCATTAGACAATCTCCATGTGGATGCTGCACAGATGCTCATAGAGCGCGGGGCCAACGTGTCATCCCAGACGAAGAACGGGTGGACCGCGTTGCATCTGGCATCCCGCGACGGCCTTGTGGATCTGGCACGGACGCTCATAGAGCGTGGCGCCGACGTGTTAGCCCAGAACGAGGACGGGTTGACTGCGCTGCATATGGCATTGGGGAATCGCCATGTGGATCTTGCACGGACGCTCGTGGAGCGTAGCGCCGACGTGTCAGCCCAGACCAAGAATGGGTGGACTGCGTTGCATTTGGCATTGGAGGGTCGCCATGTGGGTCTCGCACGGATACTTGTGGAGCGTGGTGCCGACGTGTCAGCCCATACTGTGAACGGGTTGACCGCGCTGCATTTGGCATCTTGGATTGGCCATGTCGATCTCTCACAGATACTCGTAGAGCGGGGAGCCGACTTGGCAGCCCAGAGGGAGGACGGGTCGACTGCGCTGCATTTGGCGTCCTGCAACGGCCATGTGGATCTCGCACAGATTCTCGTAGGGCGTGGCGCCAGTGTGTCAACCCAGACCAAAAACGGGTGGACTGCGCTGCATTTGGCTTCAGAGAATGGCCATGTGAGTCTCGCACGGATGCTCGTGGAGGGCGGTGTGGGTGTGTCAGCCAAGACCAAGAACGGGTGGACTGCGCTGCATTTGGCATCTCAGAACGGTCATGTGGATCTCGTACAGCTGCTCTTAGAGCACGGCGCCGACGTGTCAGCCCAGAAGAGGGACGGATCAACTGCGTTGCATTTGGCATCCCACAACGGCCATTTGGGTCTTGCACGGATGCTTGTAGAGCGTGGCGCGGACGTGTCAGTCCAGAAGAAGGACGGGTCAACTGCACTGCATTTGGCGTCCCACAGCGGCCATGTAGATCTTGCGCGGGTGCTTGTAGAGTGCTGTGCCGATGTGTCAGCTCAGAGGAAGGACGGGTAGACTGCACCACATTTAGCATCTGAGAACGGCCATGCAGACCTCGCGCGGATGCTTATAGGGTGGAGCACCGACATGGCACCCTAGATAACCCCAGAGATCACAATCACAACAATATGTGTTAGAGTCCATGCTAAGCAGCATCGGTGGGAAGATACTTTCCTATTATATGCCTGTTGTCACGCTCTGCAGGCTGTAACAGCATAGTCATTGACTTAGTGCCATAGACAATAAGAAATGGTGATACACACTATATGTGGTGGGTACCTTGATAAATTTTGAACCTGCAACCTCAAGACCCCTGCATTAGAGATGTCATCATGAAGTTATGGATTCCAATAAATGTGGATTCTGGGATCCATTATCTGTGAAGTATGTTCTAGAATATCAGAAGTTGTCCAATCCTCAGTGCCTGAACTGAACACAGAGGTCTATTTATGAATCAAATCAAGACGTGTCACACCAAAATGGCCCATCCCTTGCTTGTATTTCATCCCTTCAGCTTGGCCTTTGGGCCTCACGCGTCACGCGTCGACTAGTGTTTACCTTGATCCTCACATCTCCCATAATCTTATGCCCTTCTATTCTCTTCCTCTTTCTCCCATTCATTTCTCGAACTCACGGTGTGATGCTCGTTACACTTTCAACGACAATCTACGGCCCCCCCCCCCTCGTAGTCGGGGCTTATAGATAGACCCAAGGCCTACTCGAGGATGCGCCGGGACTAAGGTGCGTGGCCCAAACGCGTGGATGAAGGGCGATGCCGGAAGGAACCAAGAGAAGAGAAACCAGAGAGGAGAGGAGGTGAGAGTTGTCGACGCAAGGTGTTGAGGTGAGGTACGGCACAGTAGTTTCGGTCGGTCGCCCAAGACTCGAATCGATAAGAAAGGAATGTGCAGTGAATCACACAGAAAAGTAGAAAGAAAGACGTCCAGACGATCGATGACCTACGTGGAGGCCGAGGACGCGTTTATATAGGAGCGAAAGTAAATCTACGACGTGTCTAAACTACTAGAGACACTGGAAGGGAGGGGAAAGCAAAACGAAAAATAAACATCAAAATGAAAGAAACATGCTGGCGAAAAGACTCGCACGGCAAAGACAAAGGAAAGGCTAGACAAAAAAAGTCAAAATCGGATAGGATACGAGTAAAACAGTGTGCGGGCGTACACAAGGACAGATGGGCCAGGCGATAGCAGATACCAGGACCAAAGGTGAACGAAAATAAAAACAAAATAACTACTCAAGGCGGTAAACCGAGGGGCGGGTACAGAAAATGGTAAGGCGCGTGAAGGGGGTCTGGTAGGGCTTGAAACCGGGGGCGGCAACGTGCCAAAGGTGGCAGCGTGACGTCGTCAAGAGGGGAATGGAGGCCATGTGGCAGGCGATGTCGAAGATAGTGTAGGTAGCCGGGTCAGAGTGGCCTGGTAAGTGAGTTCGAAGGTAGTTCTTGAGGAAGAGAGGCCGTGGTCCTGAACTGGCGAGAACGCGCAAGAGAAGATGTTGGGCCAGGCGATGGCAATGGCGAGAGGCAATGGCGATGTGCAGTCGGTCGACTAGGAAGAGAAACAGCGAGTGATGATATAAAGAAAAACCCGGACCTGAAATACGAGTGACGGTACAGCAGACGCGGTTCGTCTTCAATCGGTCGGTCGAGAGCAGAAGCACACAAAAATAACGAAGAGGGGGAAAGTGGGCCGCAGTTGCCTCATTTAACGAGGCCAGACGCGTGAGTATTTATATGCAAGACTGAGATAGTACAATACAAGTATTCTACGGGAAAAAGTGAGCTGGAGGGAAAAAAGTGAAAAGGACGAACTCTCGGGTGGTACTGCAAGCAACAGACCATGCGGCGTCATAGGCGGTGAAACAGCGGTGTCCGAAATTACTGAATAGTCGTCAGGTGCGCACGTTGAGCGCGTAGACGAGCGCGTGGTGAGAAACAGTGCGATGGTGCTCGATGGTAAAAGTGAAAAGTAAAAGAGGTCGGAAACGTTACGCAAATGTAACCCAGATGCACCTATACACAGTAAGAGTCCTTCCAACACAGGCATGGTCCAGACGAGGCGGTCGGCGAGGGGCGACCTTGTTCTGTTCGAGCCTTCGAGGAAAGGTGTCGATTGCGTAGAAACAAGGGTGAAAACGAAAGTTCGAAGGCCGAGCCGAGCAAGGCGGGGAGGAGAGAGAGACAGAGGAAGGGGCTAGACATTCCGTGCTGGTCGTCGGGCGCACGGCGGTCGTTACGTGGTCAAAAATGCTCGATTCCGAGGCTACAGCGCGTGCCCACCCTACAGCATGGGAACACAAAGCCGGTACAGTAATGATTGGATGGTGAGGATGCAGTTATCACCTGGGTCCGAACGAACATATACAGCGGAGACGAGATAGAAAATACATGATGACGCTTGCACGTCGGGTCCCGAGCCCGCACAGTAAGCACTGGAAAGATCATATTACCAAAAACAGATAATAATAAAAAAACCAATCAAAAATCCGAAAGAAACTAACACTCTGTTGTTGAAGTTTTTGGTGTGAGGCATTCTCCAAGGCCTCCAGGACTCGCTTCTTATCCGCCAAATTGGCATCGTGGTCAAACCATTCCTCGACTTGTGACGAAAATTTCCGCTAATTGAGCCTGAAGGGGCTCTGCCTTGCAGAGCCTCAGGTGCTCGGGAGAGAGCGCAACGAGGTCATCGCACATGAGTCTCATACATTGGAGCGCGATCTCAACCAAGGCAGAATAGCCCTTCCCCTGCGGGTACCCGAGCGGTGGCGGACGTCCGCGAGACGTACTGGACTCAGGCACGATGAGACGCGATGCGATACGAAGCGGGGTCGGAAGGCGCGGGCCGGCAAATATTACCAACTTGATCACGTGGTTGCTTGCTGGGGCTCGACAGTCTCGACTCGACTGGCACAGCGTTGGCACACACGTCCTCTCGTTTTCAGTCGATTACTAGTTCTCAGTACGCAGCAGTTGATCGCAGGATTCAAATAAAGCCATGGTACGTCCCCTTTCACTGCACTTGCGCGTTGCAATTTGTCCTGATCGACAACTGGTTCGCGACACGCCGACTACTAACTCGGACCGCAGTCCGCGCTGTTCAACTTCCAATCCCTACTTCTCGTCATTCTCCTGCTTATTTGCACCTGCACGTACATCCGCGCTGTGGCGCCACGGCTTGTAGATAATAACAAACAAGGGTGCGTGCACGCCGTCCATCTTTTCGTCCCATACGTGCGCTCGTCTTCTGCGTGTTTTTCCGCGCACTTTTCCTCTCCCCACCACCCTACTTCTCTTTGCCGTTGCTAACAGTCCCCTTATAGCTTCCTCGGCATCTTTTTCATGTCCGCGCGAATAGGTGCGTCCCTTCCCCACTTTCATCCGCGCTCTGCCTGGTACGCCTAACCAACAACCCCTTATGCGAACTACAGGAGAACGGCTATCACCTTACGTGGCATTGGCATGTGTCGCAATGGCCGTACGGATGACCCTTTCATGACGAATTCCCATTGTATTCCCTTCTCCCCATCCTCCCCACCTTTGCTGGCAGCATATACTGCTTCTACCTCTCATAACGCACCGCCACTTGTATCCCCACGCCCCAAGTCATCAACTGCCCGTCCCGTCCGTCATCCGTCACTCCATGACCCTCAGTATATCACGGGCCTTGTCGGCACGCTTACTTATTGATCTACATTTTCGAGAACATGTCAGCTAGTGCCTCTTCATAGCGTTGTGGGTGGTATCGTGCGCTGAATACCGCTCCGACGCTCATTATCTTTTGCGGGGAGCAATTAAGCGACCAGAGACGCACTAAGTTGCTGTTCCCATTCCCATGCGCTGAGAGTCCAGCACCGCGGCCGTTTTCGACCGCCCTTTCCCAAATGAACCTCTCAGATGCTTCGAACAACGTGACCTCCCTGAGACAAGAGGCAGACGGCATGACTTGATGAGAATTCTGACGTTGATCATTAAACGCACCCTCTTCCCCTGCATGCTTGGTGCCGACATGTTCTAACAGGTCAGAAAACATAATCGTTGAGGCATAGTATGTATATTCATGTTGTTCTGGCTAATCTTGGAACTCAGAGTATTCTACGACATCTTTTTAAAGCGTGACGCGTGATGCCTCGATTGGAAAACCGACCAATCAATCTAGTGATTGGCTACATATTGAGCAAAGTGAAGCTCTCCAACTCGTACTAGTTGATGTGACTGTTCAGCCTGAGCAGATAAAAACGTCAAATTAGGCAGAAAAAAAACCGTTCCCCACTCATATCCATCAGGTCTACTGTAAAAGACTGAGTATAACGTGCTTCCTGAACAGGAAGGAGACATGATTCGTGCATCAAGGGCGCCACGTTCAATTTTTTCGTGTGAGTCTACTAGTAGCAGGCTTCGAGTTCAGTGCCACTGCGGCTGGAAGGTCCGGGCGAGAGAGGAAGCCTGGGGCCGGGGAGGAGGCGAGCAGTTTTCTCAGCAGCTGAGGTGGGACTTGAGTCATCACCTGTTGTATGGGGAAGATTTCGGTGGGACATGAGACGCATGAGATATGGCGAGCCCATGGAGGGGCGACGACGGTGTGGATCTGTGGCGCCGTGGCTGCGAGTCGCGCACTTGGTCGCGCAGGTTGTTGTGATAGAATGTTTCCCATGAATCTATACATCGTGTTCTCTGCTACCGGGTCATAAGAAAACCATAATGAACGTACGTACTGTTGCAGCACATATCCCCACATGCAACATGCAATTGCCGATGCCACAAAGTTCCTCCTTCACTTCAAGTTCACCATACGCTGCAAGTTCAACTGCATCAGAGCCATTCCTCGGAATATTGGTGTCGTCGTTCTAGGTGTCTCAGTCGACCTCTATATGGCGAAAAAGCTGTTGGTTGAGGTGGAATAACAGCCGATGACGTGCGAGTCACATAGTACAGGGCGAATACCGGCGGAGACTTATTGGCGAAACCATTTGGGGTAGAATATTAGCCCCCGGAGGAAGGGGAAACGGCAGTGGGAATACTAGTATTGGGTGGGAGAGCAGAAGGAGAAATAAGTGAGCTCTAGGCGGGGGGCTCCTTGAACCGCGACCACCACCAGGCGCGATTTTCCCACGAGTAAAACTGGGCAAGGAGAGGCATTAAAACCATGAACACCATTGTCCCCCCAGTAAACCACATAACTGTAGTGCATGAGCACATCCTTAATTCATAACCACATGAGAAAAGAACCAAACAGAAGTCATTGCACACCTGCAGTGCAGTCATATGAAGTCCCCTACCACGTCACTATAGTGCCACTGCCACGTCACCAAGGAAAAACCCCAAATCACCACTGAGACCGAAAGAACCAAGGGACGCAGAACGAGTAAGCACCTGCCATGACCACATAATAAGTCCTAAACCCCCCAGGACCCGAACACATAGAAAGCCTCAAAGTTGTCAAAGCAAGGACGGACGTCACCCAGACAAAGCCCCTAGTACAGTACATCCTCCACTGAGACCATGCAAACCTATGGACAAATCACATTGCCGCTACCGCCACCACCCCAATCCCCTCAGTCCCAGGACCCTAGACGCAGTCACAGCCAGCCAACAAGTCCTGTCCTGCCCCAACAAACCTAGCATGGACGTGCCGATGCCCATGGCAACTGCAACACTCCCTCCCATTTGCACCATATAACGTAGCGATTCCTGAACCCAACATAGGGCTTTGAACTCTGAGATGGACAATAATGTATTCTTTAAAAATCAAATGACAGTCAATAATCCACTACTATTTCTCAACTACTGTAAGTTGCCGAAGTGACCAGCTGCACCTCAACGGCCTCAACATTGGACCTCCTTATCAAGTAGCACATCAAAAGGGTAACAACGCACCTGCAAGGCCATAAACCAGGCAACTGGAGAGATTGAGACAGATTCTGCAATATGGTATAACCTAAGAGCACAAGTGAAAACTGAACAATCTGAGGAGAAACAATCAACGCAAGCAGACATAGACAACACAATCAGAGACAACAAAGAAGGATGACGCACTGAGGCCCAACCCGACTCCTCCAAATCCTACTATTGGAATCCATGTATCTGATATGGGCCCTAAGATGCAAAAGGGTCATTCAGGAAAAACGACTCTCTGATGGAGAAATATGAGTGAGATGGCACTGTGTGATCAACGAAAGGCTCACCATTATAAGGTAACTGCGACGAAAATAACATGAACCAACAAATTCACGAAGCCAATAGAAGAAACCTGGGAACCAGTCTTGAGTAAAGAGATGGAAATACTGGCAAACTGGATGACTGTCGTGAGGTTTTAGTGGGTAGGACTGTATGATGAGCCCGCCTGTAAGGCGGGTAAACACCATACTTCCCACACTACCCCTAACCCAGGGGTGTGCGTAACTGCATTTTCCCTCACATCCGGACCTCGGTCCGGCCATAGCGCGATAAGCGGGGATGGTCTATCCTCCCACCGCTTATCACTTATTTCTGATAACGATCTCTATTGGGTGCAAACTACATAGACTCTCATCGAAATAAAGCGCTTTCAAAAAAAAAAAAAAAAAAAAAAGTGAGCTCTAGGCGCCGTTTGAATAGTATTGTGCCGGGTGGCTGCGGGTCGCAGATGTCGGCCTTTAGCGCTTCCAGTTGGCCTGACCC
>Ga0307509_10009396_pt1 | contig 12235 bp, 5 predicted proteins | sample 10_EM_MG_FD_202245 | JGI IMG/M metagenome (GOLD analysis project Ga0307509, IMG submission 202245) | Populus trichocarpa ectomycorrhiza microbial communities from riparian zone in the Pacific Northwest, United States - 10_EM | ecosystem: Host-associated > Plants > Roots > Unclassified | place...
GTCGTTCAATGGGTGGATGATATTTTATAGGTTGCTGGATTAGAATATTGACATTCTCAACTCAGTTGTGCTTATATTATTTGACATGATGCATAGTCTGTGTGATCTCAATCTTATAGGATTTATGCATCTGCATAATTGATACTTTACTATCATAAAATGCTTTATTCATGCTTAGAAGTTTCGAACCACCTCACCTGGATTCTATTGATGATATTGTCTTTGATCTCCTCCTTTTACATGTTTGAACCTAGCCATTTTTTGTGGTCAATTGAAGGTAACTTATTTCTGATCTCCTTAATCTAACAAGTAACGATACTGTTGTCTTTTAAGGTGTTGAGGCAGTTGTATTGTATTTATTATCCCTTAATGTTGCCTAACTCGAAACCCTTGAATTCAAAGGAGCTCCTTGTAACTTCAACTTCTAGTTTATTTCAATCATTGTTTTGTCAATTAAAACTCATTGTTAACAATGCCATGCCCCATTGGTTATCATTTTGAATATGCCTGTTAGCTGGTTTATACCATAGAAAAAACATAAGGAATGAAGGCAAAGCCCAGGAAAATTGTACTAGGGATGGCATCCCAAAGTTTCCTAGACTTATCTTTATCCCACTGATATATCAGATCAAATCTTATGTTCTCCAACACCAGATTTATGACTTTCCCAAGTACATATGTATATCCCATATGCATATCAAATAAAAACTGTTTAGTTTTCATCTCCCTTGCCATTCCCACATGTCCTCATGGAAACAGATTCAAGAACCAATACTTTTTTTATATGTTACTACAAAAAAAAAAAAAAAAATTGGGCAGAAATCTATGATTTTTCAAGGGGCTTGCATGGTGATAGGAGAGCCAAATTTGACAGTGTAATAATTCGTTTGAATACCATACATACCTTGTATGACATTGAGTCATGATGCTTTAGGTCTTGGGGTATGTGCCACAACCTTATTTCCTTCAAAGCAATGCTCTTTTGAACTAGGTTTTGCATACCAAAATAGCTATCATGGAACCAAATAATCTCTCATCTTTGCTTTTGAGGACTTCAAAACTTTCTCAAAGTATCTTGTATTTGCGTAGACATCACCATAGAAATGGATAATAAAGAGGAAAATGAGGATTGGGTATACCGCACCCCCCTAATGTGCTTGGAAACTAGGCCAAAGAAGCCCAATAGGCAACAAATTCTCATCAAGAACTTCTTGATTATTCTTTGGCCATTATTGTATTGCATATTTGTCAAAAGATTGGAAAGAAAGAATATGCCATCTAACGAACACTGCTCGTGTACATGTTATGGAAATTTTTTCAAGATGTTGCAATATTAGCACCTCATCTAGAAAACCTTCTCTTTCTCCTAGTAGATATTGTAATGTGTTGCGAACAAACGACATTGGATACCATTTGTATAACCTCTTAATAAGACCTTTATCCACTCCCTCCTGTCATTTTACTTTAAGAATCTACACAACCATAAAAAAAGAGAAGATAAAAGATTGACAATCTGATTAGATTCAACATTATGGCTTCATCTTTCATTTTGTCATAATAGAACTCCTATTTCTTCTGGTTGCAATGCTTTTAAATAACTTTGTATTGCTATAGCCTCAAATTATTGAAGTCTAGTTTTTTGTGTTGTGCTAGTCTTTCCTTCAAAGAAAGCTTGTTGAACAATTTTTTCAAGAAGATAGGGTCAAAAGTCCTCATTAGAGAATAGATTTGATGATTGTCCTTGCAAACTCATCCTTTTCAGAGGATTAGCTTTAACAAATAAAAGAATGTGATAAGAGACTGGGTTGTGTCACCTCTTAACCCAAGCAATCACTCACATATGATAAAGGAAGAGGAAGATAGGATATAGTTATAAATGAATATGTTAATGGAAATAGAACATGAACAACAAAAAGGAATGAAAAAAAAATGCAACATTTTATTCATCCATGTCTTTTGAAAATACAAGCCAAACAACCTTATTTATACTATCCCAAGGTTAAATCCCAAGAAATAATTACAAAGTTCGTATAGGGATTCCTAAACTAAATAGAAAAAAAATTAAATTATGATGACCATATTTGCTCCTGCATTAAGAGGTGCATTATATAAACACTTTACTGAGTGTATGGCGCACAAATTGATATTGTAGTATACAACACATTTATTTATAATAATTAGATATAATTTGATAAAAATCAATATGCTCTTTCAAGTGGTTGAACGGTATTATGAACAAATGGTATGCTTTGAATCTGCAGAAGAGTCCAAACTTTCAAGTTTCAAGTATCAAGTATATGTAAAACTCAAGTTTTTGCCTATGCTCCTGTGTTGTGATTAGTAATGTACTATGAGTCTTTACGCAACTCCATCTTAGGATGATTTATATAAGTGCGTAGTTTGCTATTGCCACCCATTTAGCAGGTTTCAGACTTTCTGGTGCTTTAGGGATGAACAAGTCCCTTACAAGTAATTATCACCACCCAGTTGCCCTTTTCAACAGTCTATTGAATTTCTTGCTGAACATTAGAGGATGGAGAATGCTTGTACTTTTTGGTTTTTAAATACTTCTTTTGTGAGTCTGGCATGTATAAACTTAGAGCATATCCATTACCTCGTTCTGTTCTGAGTCATTCTGGTGTTTTTATGGTTGGCAGGGCTTTGATGAGTACATGAATTTGGTTTTGGAGGATGCTGAGGAAGTCAATATCAAGAAAAAGAGCAGAAAGTCTTTGGGTAATTGAATTTTGTAATCCTTTTCCTCCAGTTGTTTGTGCATGCTCTAAAATATTTTTTTTTATGTTTTACAGGAAGGATTCTTCTTAAGGGAGACAATATTACTCTGATGATGAACACGTAAGTTGAACCTAGAAACACTATATTCTTTTTCTCTCCTTCTCTCATACATTCCTCATGATTTTATTTTTGTACATAACAGGGGAAAGTAATGGTCATTCCTGGTTCTTTAAGAGGAGGTTGAGTGGAACAGCTTTGGGTAACAAACATTAGTAGGTTATGGATGAAAAAAATGTTCTTGTAATGAGGTGTCTTTACATTTGACTTGACAATGTAACATCTCTATCGTAAGAATTGCAATTAATTAACTTGGTGCTTGTCAGCGTTACCATTATTTTATCAGATGTACTGATGTATGGGAACCAAGAAATGTATTATGCTCTGCACTGTTTTCTTTTCAAGCCTGGTGAAGTAGCTTTACAGTTCTTGTGTGCATGCATTTTGTATTTTACAAAATCTGGGCATGTGATTTTTCAGCCATATTTCAGAACATTGAAATCTAGATGACTTGGCTTCTGAAGTGGTAAACCTTCATGTAATGGGTGCAGGGGAATCCACAGTCTTACCCTGGTGAATTGTGTTGCTTGCTTATTGGACAATCCCTTGTTTCATGGTTCACGGGTTTAGGGTTCCAGGGGTTGGTTTTGCTTTATTTTTTTGTTGTTTGTAGTCCTTCCTCTAATAAGATGCATGATTCTTTTCGGTTCGTTCCCTTTGTTTTTTGGCACCAGCAGTTTTCTCTCGGCATTTCTTACATGGTGTGGAATATTGGTTGTGAAATATTTTCCGGCCCAACTGGGTGTTGAACACCCTGTAGTTGTGTCTAGTTGGTGTAGTTGCCCAAATGGCTAATAATGTAACCGGGGCTAGCCAAGCCCAAAACATGCAGGTGTGAACAAAGTACACCGCCGTTTTCTTGTGTCTCCACCGTGCTTCGGCGATTGAGAATGCAGCATTGTGACAAAAGATCTGTAAGACGCCTTCATAGATGACCCCATGGTAGCCATCCAGCACTGATAGGTTTAAGATGGGGGAAGAAAGGTGCATCTATTCACTAGCAGGGCCAAGTGGGTGAGCTTTCTGGTGATTGATACAGGTCAGGCATGGCAGGGTATATGAGGAAAACTACTTGTGCTGTGGGAAATTACAGGGACCCAGGTAGGGTCCAAGGTGAGAGGAGCCATTGTACTGGTCCTGGTGCAGCCGTGTTTCTTGATAGTATCATGTAGATGATGTGTCTACTAATCGGGAGGCAAGTGCTGACCCATTTTGTTCTCTTTCCACTCACTGCTCGTTGCTGATTACTGACTCAGCTTCCACACATCTCATATCTCAGCACAATCAACACATCAATGCTTGTTCGTTTGGTAGGTAATCAGTACGGATAGTAAAATTATATGATTTTATGAGTTAATTATATTTGTAAAATTAAATTAAAATTTAAAAACTAGTACAATTAAACTTGAGTAGTATAAAATTAACAAAATCAAACCCAGTTTAAAATTTATATATAAGATGAGTGATTTTCGTAGTTTTTTTTTTTTTGAATAACCAGTCAAACCAATTATTCAGCTATTTTTAGCTTTTTTATATATCTTAAAGTGATTGAACTTTTCTATTATTTATTTTATTTTTATTTTAATTATATTATGTTGTTATTTACTACCGAGCTTAATATATAATGAGTTAAAAAATCCTACTTATATTGTGTTTTCTGTATAGTGTAAAAAGAATGATTTTGAAAACCTTGCTTATATCCGTACGGCCCCGTCAAAGGATGACGGAAAAAGGTAAAAGAAAGCTAAGTGAATATTGGGCGTGTCTTTTCCTTAGTGAAGGTATTTCTTCAAAGCATTTGCAAATAATGTATTTGTACATTGATATTTTGTCCATCATGTAGAGAATCCATCAAAGTTTTGCCTTTGAGGGACCTTCCAAATGCCCAGAATTTGGCTTTTCAGCTTCATTTTGGCTTCTGACCTGGACCGAACTGACTCAGTGTTAGACTGACTGGTGCTGCATTTAGCTTTACACACACACCCAAAAAAAAGGAAGAGAAACTTATCTCTTTGATCCCATGTATGACAAGCCATATATTGATTAAAAATTGTGGCAAAACCTATTATTTCAAACCACAATGATTAATTACCTCTTCAATATTCTCACTGAGAAAGGACTTATGTGATAGATTGCAACAGCACAACAGCCATGTTTCACGTACGGAATTAAACTCAGTTTATTTTTGTAAAGAGTTTTTTAAAAAATTAAAATTTTTAGTTTTTAGTATTTTTAAATTATTTTAATATATTAATGTTAAAAATAATTTTTTAAAAATACTATTTTAATATATTTTTAAATAAAAATATTTTAAAAAACACAGCAATTAATATTAAGTTGCTACAGGGTATAATACTTTCATTTCTTGTCTTCCGTAAGATAAGAAGGATAAAACTGATCTATTTGCACAATAGCTATATATTTCATGTATGTAATCAAAATATGTTTATTTTTGTATTTTAAAAATATTTTTTTAAAAAATTAAAATTTTATATTTTATATTTTAAATTATTTTATTAATATTTTTAATATACTGATATTAAAAATAAACTTTTTAAAAAGTATTATTTAAATATATTTTTAAATAAAAAATATTTTAAAAAAGGGTTAATATTACGTTGCTACATGGGCTTGTACTTTCATTTCTTGTCTTCCGGAAGATAAGAAGGATAAAACTGACCTATTTGTCCAATGAGGGACATACAGAGCTTTACCCTTGCGGCTTGCGGTGTCACCATGTCCATGTGTTAGATTGAACAAAACGTTACGAAATTCAACGCCACAAAAGAGAAGAGAAGAAAAGCTGGGAACCATAAGAAACCAGCGTTTTATTTGCTCCCATCCTAATGTACAGATTAGTCAATTAAAAATGCATTTATTTTTACGTTTAAATTTTTTTATTTTAAATTATTTTTTTATGATTTTGAATCGTTTTAATATGCTGGTATGAAAAATAAATTTTAAAAAATAAAAATAATATTATTTTAATAAATTAAAAAATAAAAAAATATTTGAAAAACAATCATAAATACATAACAAGGAGATCCTGCACAAAACTTACTGAACACAAAATCATGCTCTCTCTATGTCTCTCTTTTCAAACGGTAAGAGTTATTTTTGAACTAACTTGTGTGGCAATCAAAATTAAATCATACTTAGATTAAGTCATGTTTTCGATAATCCTACAAAACCACCAATTGTTTACAAAATATTCCTTTGGGCACCTTCCATTTTAAAATCTCTCAATGTTAACTTCTAAACAGTCATAAATATTTGAGGTTCATTTTGGGAATGAACCTCGACCACACAAGCATACCTCTCATGCTTTCTCTACTTTTCATGAGCTCACTTTGCTTTCATGAAGCTAATTTTGATTGTAAATGACAGCAAGCTATACTTACACATAATTACAAGCTTTAAAAAGGAATGATCACACCTGGGATTTTCTTGATTTACCATAGGAAAAAGTCTATTATTAGTAGTGAGTATATAAGATCAGAATCAAATCCGATGGCTTAGTAGAATGATATAAAGCTTGTCTTCTATCCATAGGATTCACTCCAGTATTGACTATGAGGATCAAAAGGTAGTGGTCTTACTTGAAAAATATACATTTAACCCTTCCAGGATATCATCACTCCCCTAGTCAAGTCTCCTATCTTCGAAAAGTTTTATATGGTCTCAAACAATGTCTAAAAGATTAGTTTGCCAAGTTTAGCACTATTATTTCTCATATAAGTTTCATTCTATTACTCATGATTCTACACTATTTTTGTATATAAAATATTGAAACTATCGTTCTTCTCTGTATATTAATGATATGAATATTACAAAGAATGACATCTTAAGCATTAGTAACCTTAAAAATTTTCTCTTCAAATAAGCTATATTAATGAATAATTGAATAGACCTTTATTAGGTTCATTAAATCCATCCCAAATCTTCAGAGGAGCTGTCGCTGAATATTTTATTTATATATATAACAACAGCCCATGGATAATGGCTTGTTCAAGTTCACTCATAATTTTTACTGAATAAGATTTTTACAGATGCTTTGGACTTACTAAGAAACATTAATACCCCTGATTGACACTTAAATGCCATTAATAAATATTATACTCAGATGCTTGAAATTTTAAAGGAAAAACACGTTTTGAAAACAAAATAGACCGAGTTTTTACTTCACGTTAATATTTAAGATAATAGCTCATTATGAGTTTATTTATCCCAAACACTATGAGTGAATAACAAAATATTTATTTTTTATGTTTTTTTTAAAGAAAGATTTTTGAAAGCGGTTTTTGAATATCAGCTCCTAAGAGCCTTTTTAATTTCGGTTGAAACTCAATAAATTTTATAAACAAGTGATAGAACTCAATATACATGCAATATGATGAAAATATATTTTTTAGGTTTTTATTTTGAGAAATATTGAAACACAAACCCTAGAATGCCTATACATATAAACTTTGTAAAAATTAACATTGACAAGGAAATATGCATGATTCTTTTTTTAAAAAAAAAAATTAGCTTTTTTGATGAGAGGTTCAGTCCATATAAAAAGATTTAAATTTTTTTATTATAGCATGAACATAAAGATAAGGATAACTATAACAAGTAGAAAAATAAAAACTCTAGGTAACAACTTAAACCTCAAACCAAAAGATCTTAAGTTATATAGTATTTATTCATGTATCATCCAAACAAACAAGCACAAACATATATCATAACTCTTTCTTATTCATAATCAAATAAATTTTCATGCATCATCATCTAAAGAACAAAGCACATTTCAAAACCTTTGCCTTTATCATTTCAAGTCTAGATTACAAATAAGCCTAAAAAAAACATAAGTTTTGAGTTTTTCTTTCAGCATCAAAATCACACATTTAACTATTTGATTTTTTTAATATTTTGAAATAAGAGGTAAGCAAAACCTAAATGAAATATAAATTGTTTTTTGAAAAAAGGTTAAGTTATATAAATCCAAAAAATTTACAAAATACTAGGGGCATACCCAAGTCTTACAAGTCTAAAACATGGATAAAAAAGACCAAAAGGTCATAAAGAACAAAGAACAAAGTTAGTATATCGGAAAGAAAAACACATGCATTTTTAACATATTTAGCCACCATATTTTTTTTGTTTATTTTTTATAAATGTCTAAATGAAACCTAACTAAAGCCTAAAAACACTATTTTAAACTTGTATTCATAAATTTTTATATGAAAAAATACATAAAGCATCACTTTGCACTATTTTTATCATAAACCCTAATGAAAGAAAAGGAGGGAAGAAAGGTTGTGATTTATCTTAATGGTGGTTCTAGCATAGTGAAGAGGTATTGTAGTGGTTCCTAGTGGCTAGTCGATAGTGGTGAGGTATTCTGAATTATTTTCTCTCTCTAGACTAGGGTTTCTTTTTTCTTTTTAGTTTGTGCTTCTTTTCTTTTCCTTTTCTTTTCTTATTTGATTTATTTATTCCATTTGAAACTCTCTAGTTTAAAATGAACTAGTTTTTAACCTAAAAAACCAACCTTTTCCTTTCTACCCTATTCGAGATTAGTGATTTTGGTATGATTTCTCTTTTTTTTTTTTTTTCTCTCCCCACTCTTTTCTACCATATAGACAAAATGGTTTAAACTTAAACCTTCATTCTTTACTAACTCTCTTAAATTCAAGTTCTAATGTCTCTAGAATTCTTCTCCTTCTTTTAGGCCATGCACCTTTATTTATAAGTTGAGGAAGGTCTTGGAGTCTTTTTAGGTGGAACAAATTTGTTTATTGATCTATTTGGGTAATATTGGACATTTACCACTGTTTTATACTTTGTATAACATGCTCAGGTTAGCTATTTTTCTTTTTATCTCCACTATCTTTATTTATTTTGTATTGAGTTAGTAACCAAATGCTACCTATATGTTTATCCTTTATTGCATAAATTAATCAACTTGGAGATATCTTTACAAAATTCTTGTTCACTAGTTGCTTTCAAGATTTAGCTTCTGAACCCAAGCTTGTGTCGACCTTACTGTTTTGATTTGGAAAAGGGATGTTAAATATTATTAAATTGCATTTATTTTTTATATTTAATATTATAACCTTTGTATTGATTATAGATGGTTCATGGTCATTAAATTTGTATATTGACTTTCTTTATGAGTCCTCGTTTTGTAACTATATACATTTAAATCTTTATAAATTACTACCATTACAACCATGAAGATTTATTAATTAATCAAGATATTATTTAATTGATAAATTACTAATTTATTAATTTATACATTAATTTATACATTAATTAATAAAAAAGATAATTTATCAAGATATTCTTTATTTGTTTTCAAAATATTGAAGTTCATATATATATATATTATGATATACAAATATTATCTACTTATCTAATTATGAAATATCATTATTCTATATATTTGTTTAACCAAAACAAGTTCATGAATGTAATTAGTCTTATTAAATTGAAGTCATGGATCTATCCATTTATAACAAACTAAAACTGCATTCATTATATACTTAATTAATATATATACTTCATGGACATTAAGTCAAATAATAACATCAATAAAAAATATATATAGTATTACAAATGATAATACTAAATACAATGATTTCTCATATCAAAGGAGTAAAAAAAACAACTTTAAAAGTTGTTGATTGATGACCAAATTAATTAGAAAGTCATGAGAAATGACATTGAAAATAAAGTTGAAAACAATAATTATATGCTAGAATCCGTCGCCCGCAAAGATGCACTCAAAGCAACAATCACATTCAATAATTTTCTCTTTCAATACGAGAACACAATATTATATCTTTTTAATGCATTAAGAAAAGTCAGAGATAAGATTAAAAAAAAATATCAATTTCAAGAGAAAACAAGTATCATTGGAATCATATTTTACAAAGGCCTCTTAATTGAGCTATATGTGTATGTATATATTTTGATGTATAAAGAGATTATTAATTTATATATATCAAGTGGGACCCTATGTGTTTTTTTAAAATATATTATTTTATAAATTTAGTGATTTATTAAATTACCACATCGGTCCCAAGTCGAGACCAAAAAAATATATTATTTAATCGAGGTTATTAATTTATTGAGATCATATGTGTAGTATGTATGTATGTATATATATGTGTGTGTATGTATGAGTCGTGTACAATTAGTTTGATATACATATACACAATATTCTTTCTCTCTCATTCCTAGTTGTAAAACCTAGACCGGTTTGGTAGGTCAATCCAGGGCTTGGACCGGTCTGGGTTGAAGAAATAATAAGAGTGATCTGGCCTAACCAGGTTAAAAACCTGTGTCAACTTGTGCCCGGTTTGTAAACCATGTCAAAACAATTAAGTTAAATTGAGTTATAGCAGTACATATAGTTATTAAAAAAAATTTGACTTGATAACCACCCGGGAAAAACATAAGGGAACCAGCCAATGTATAAGTAAAAAAAACACTAGGATAAAAAAATACAACATCTAAACATGGCCTAATCTCTTTTAAAAAGGAGTATAAATACATTGCTAGAGAAAAAAAGTGACTTTTCTTCTCGCCATGGCCGACTTAAATAACCGTAGCAACCCATTCTCTTACAAGTTCCACCAAACAAATTCCTTGCATATCACCTATACAAGATATTTGAGTGAGAGAAGAATAAAAATGAGGTGAAAAACCAAAAACATTAAAGTAATAAGAGAGAGAGGAGGCTGGTTGGAACAATAGTGAAGGAGGAAGGAAAAACCAAAAACACTAAAGTAATAAGAGAGAGAGAAGGCCAGTTGGAATAACATTGAAAGAGGAAGGAAAAACCAAAAAGAAGGAGAAGAAAATCACCAAAACACTCCCGCAAATTCTGTTTAAATTCATGCGGTAAGGATAACCTTTACTCTTGTATTTGTTGTTTTGAATTTATTAGATGATATGGGAGGAAAAACCCAACCAAGGTAACCTAAGGTTCTTATACCTCAAGATTGTGAAAAACCAGATGAAGAGATTAGAAAGTTGAGATAAGAAGTGAACATTTTCAGATTCTATAACAAAAAAATTGATATATGTTAAAGAGAAAACCCTTACTAGGGCTGACCTATTGAAGAACTGAAGAGAGAATATAATTGAATGATACAATTTGTTAATTAGTGACCTTGATAAGTATTTTAAATGAAGTATCTAGACTGAAACAAAATTTTTAAAAGTGTTAATATTCTTATTTTATATCATGAGTTGTAGAACTTATTTAATTGTAAGCTTAGAGTATTGATATATGATTATTTCATGTTAACATAGACATATTTGGAGTGAAAGTGGTGATTTACATGAATGAACTTGAAAGAATGGATACAATATGTTTGATCAAAAGAATAAAATGAAAGAAAATATCCTTGTATGATGAACATCTTTAGAGAAACAAACAAGATAGTAAAAATTGAGTTTATACATAATGTGATGATAGTTATTAGCTTGTGTTTAATGATTTGAAACATAAATGATTGTGAATGATGGAATGAACACTAGGAAAGAATGTCTTGTGTCTCAGCCACCATGAAGATTTAGGAAATAAAATCCTTGAAATGTAAATACCTGAATTGATTGAATACTATTTAGCAATATTGTGATAAATTAAATGAAATAATAGAAGTGAACATGATATTTGAATATGTCTAGTAGAATTGCATAAATTGAAATACATAGAACACATTATGTCATGTTATAAAAGATGAGAATTTGATGATATTATATTAAAAAACACAAAAGTATGCTTAGTAGAGAAAGGACATAAGTTTTGGTCATCTTGGAAGAAAATAGGAAAAAAGGATCTTCATGAATATAATGATAATTAATAGATCTTCCTTAACAATATTTGACGATTGGGTGAAATTATAATATATTGGAGACATTACATGTTAATTTTACTTCATATGATCTTGAAAATGAATTATGATGTGGTCAATGTCCATAAAATAGGTTATGATATGATCTTTTAAGAAAACAACTTGGTATTGGCATTTATGCATGAACTTGGGAAAAGAAATACCTTAATGACTCATTTTTCATTGACGATTTTTAGTGTCATAATAACTCAATTTTCGTTCACGACTCTCAGTGTCCTAATGACTTGGTTTTCGTTTATGATTTTCAGTGTTGTAATTGACTCAATTTCTGTTGACGATTCTCAATATAGTTGGAATGAATGTTTTATTATAACATTGTTACCATGGAAATATATGAATAATATACACACATATAAATATATTTATATGTGTGCGAGTGTATGCATATATATGTGTGTGTGAAAATAATCTTTGATGTTGCCTAGAGATAATATATTACTTAATGGTCTCTTTATAGACCAGGAGGTACA